>Ga0181612_146681_pt1 | contig 18552 bp, 13 predicted proteins | sample HoacroProtozoa21_FD_119630 | JGI IMG/M metagenome (GOLD analysis project Ga0181612, IMG submission 119630) | Hoatzin crop microbial communities from Cojedes, Venezuel. Combined Assembly of Gp0051906, Gp0051904, Gp0051908
GCTTTGATAATTCAGGTTTAAAAAAAATAATCTTTCTACTGTTACCTCATTTACTAGCTCATTGACTTGCAACTTGTGTAGTGTTGAGAAATATCAAGCAATCATTTTGCTATTACTTGTAATGTTTCCTTTTGATTATCTCCAGGTGTGAAGAGAGACGACTCATATCCTAGCCTTCAGCTAAGGGATTCCCAAACCAGAAGCAGCAAGTAGTTAGTAACTACTGATGGGCTCTTACATTAACTTGTTTATTTTCTCCTTGAATCTGTGAAAACTTTAGCATTCACAACACTGAGGCAATCAAACATCCACTTTCCCTTGTCTGAACCTCCTACCTGTTAGTGCTATTCAAATCCCTACAAGGGCAGACATTTAGCACGTATTTGTTCCTGAAATAAGCAAAACCATTTCCTTCAGGGACTAAATCAGCTGTTCTGAACTCAAACTATGTTCACACTTCTTACAAAAGGAATGGCTAAAACTCAAAGGTTTTTCATTTCAAATATTACGTTCCCATAAAATTCTCGTAGGATGATAAAACAGAAGACACAAATACTAAAACCAAGGATTTCGAAGCAGATGTTATACAACAGCATGTATCCTCTCTCAAATGCCACAATGGCTGCAAGTTGCTCTGAGCTGTTCATCCTGTTAGTGTGATAATAACACATTTTCGTTATGTTCTTAAAGGAAAACATTGAACTAAAAATTAATATCTAGCATCACTCATTTTTCTTTCTTGCTTACCTGCCAACGTCTGGCATCAATTCTTTCAAGTCATCCAGGGATGGCTTCTTATTCAATAGCTTTTTGTACAAAGCCAAAGGGAAATGAAGGTCTACAATAGTAAAATTATATATTGCTAGCCCACAGACAACACCAATCAAATGAAACAAGTCACTGTCTTCAAAGGTCTAAGAACAGAAAACAGACAAGATGGTTTAAAATAAAGAAGTTAATTTAATCTTGCAGAGTCCAGAAGAAAGTATACAGTGCAGTACAATCTGAGTTTCATTTATATTTTCCTTAAATATGTACACATTTGCAAGTACAGAGGAAAACAGGATCGTTCTAACCAGCTGAGAGTGAAATCCAAGGAAACAGAACTCTATTATAAATGAAAAAAAAAAAAAAGCTGCAATACTACATATTTTGTATTATAAAGTGACACATACTGCTGAAAGTACTGCAATAAGATTGTGGTTTTGTCCGTGACTAACTATTGTGCTACTGAGTGCTGAAATATAAGTGAATTTTTTTAAAAAATATTTTTGAGAGGAGGGAGGAGCTTATTATTGACTCCCTTGGATTTAATAGCCAGGGCTTAAAACACAACTGTGGAAACGTTAACATTCATGTAATTGTGATATAGCCTCCCTAGTCAGTGTTCTTCTCTGAAAGAGGACTAAAAAATCAATGATCAAAACTTTCGAGAAAGTATGACCAGATGACTACGTACGAAATGGACCCATAGATGTGACTGAACACAGAAAAACCTGTTCAACGTGCCACTTTAAGAATTTTTCTCTGCCATCTTGATTTACTGATTCTGGTCTTGGAATCAGTTTACTCTGGCTGACACTTCTTCCTACTGAACTCACCTGGGTTGGGGACAACTAGTAAGGAGTGAAGAATGGGGAAAAACTGAAGGGGAAAGTTTTGATCTAACAACGACAAAAGTAAGCATTTTTTGAGAATACTTATTTCAGCTTCTCCTCTTGAAATAAAACTACCACAAACTGGTAATGTTCACACATTATTAACATAAATATTGTAAACTCAAAGAAACTTAGTGACTATAGATTGCATCCTACCTTATCAGAGAACCAGATCAGCCTGGACTCTTCGTAATACCTGAACATTCCATATTTGGGATCTAGCAACTCCCTCATGATGAGCAAAAAAAACTCCTTGCGAACACCTCCAGCATCAACAGCTTCTTCCCCTACAAAAATAACCTGAAACACAAAATTCAGTTAGCGATTAATTAAAAACAGATTGTGAAACAAGATTTGTCCAAAATGATTCTCAATCACTTGCTTGTCACTGAAAAACACTTTGAGCAGTATGTACTACTAATACCTTGAGTGGCTTCTTGTAGTCTACATTCTTCGTTTTCCTTAGGACTTCCACAGCATCTCCTACAATATTGTCTCTCCGTACCATCAGTATCAGGCATGGGTTGACAGATTCAAATACTGGCAGAAAGAGAGAAGACAAATTCTGCCTGTGAGCCTGATCGACAGCCATCTGGAAGAAAAAACAAAGTGAAGGTGTCAGCAGGTAATGTAAGATTCCCGTCAACATTAAATGTCCATCAATCTTGTCTTAGAAAGTGCAGAACACATGAATGGGAATAGCTATTATGAGAGCTACTGAATTTGCCCGAATTTGCTTCATATTCCTTTTGTCTCAGGAAATACTTTTCCTTTACCCATTAGCCTCATCAATGCTAATGTTCAGGGAAGTCTCAGAACACAGTTTTTGACATTCCAGTCAAAATACTTTGGATAACAAAAAAAACCAAGAAAAATACTGCACTTCATCTAATGAAGAGTAAGCTGTTGAATATAAATTCAGCATGAAAACATCCATTAAAAACTAATTCACAGAATGAAAACCGATTTGTTCATCTACCTCATTTGTATTTTAATTTTTGTATTACCACTCTTCAAAACCAGAGTACTGTTACGAATGTTCTGAATATGGCACAGAACTCGAAGTTTGTGTGGTTTAATACTATTTGATACTGTTGATAGAAACATTCAGTGTGAACATTTCCCTGAATTCATCAAACATTGGCATTGATTATGTATATACATTTTAAAGGCATAAGAAACTATATTTATTACGAACCATGAAAGCAATCTATTATTTTTCTACATGATCCCTTTACTTGAGCAGTACTTATCTCTTCCATTTAATTTCAGACTCAGAACAATAACTTTTATGATGTTAAACATTATAAACATGGGGAGGGGTGGTGCTCTTACTGCTGTTGTTTTTGCAGTAGCCTCCCTTCACTCTTCCTTTCCTAAAAATTCGATTTATTATATCCGTACAGCAACTGAACAGGTATGGACTATATTCATATTAAAAAAATTCCAACCATGGAATAAAAACCTAGCTCACCACATCACACTGGTTTCAGTTCTACCTAGAGAATCATGGAAACACGTAAGATCCTCTCAGTTACGTTAGGGTTGTCTAGTGTACCTATCTCTAGACAAGAGATATGGGTCAATATACAGAATTGTTTGTAGCAAGTACCTAATTTCTAGGAAAGTGTCCAGTTAAAAACAGAAACGAATAAATTAGGAGTAACATATAATTGCATTTAACAGGAAAAGAGCCAAAACCTACTGCAAACTGCAAGGTCAGGAAACCTACTCCCACTATCCCAAGCAGATGCTAGATTTTCAAGATAAGCTTCTTTTCTACTACCTTGCCGATGACAGACTTCAGAGTTCAGCAGCACTCTGAAGGTGGCATGACAGATGAAATTAGAAATTAGGTGTGCACTAGATACTCACATGGTGCCAACACGTTGCCTCTTTAATACTACAATCATTAGCACAGCACTAGCTCCTAAGTCCCATCAAGATAAGGAAATAAAAGTAACTGTAACTGGCTGCTGCCTCTAAAAAGATAGATTTGACTTCCAGCTCCGGGCTCTACACATGTATCATTTAAAGCCTGCTCATATGGGAGGTCGTTTCTTTGGCTGGGGGTGGTGGTTGTTTTTTTGGTCGGTTGGTTGCAGAGGGGTGGGGGAGTGGGGTGTTGGTGGTATTGGTGGTGTTGGTGTTTTGTTTGTTTTGGTTTTTACACCCGTACTATGGTTTATTAACACTTAAAAAAGCATCTCATTAATAAAAGGAAAAGCAATTCCTTAGAAATGTACACAATTATTAAACATTTTGATTTCAATAAGATTCCAAACCCACAAAACCACTAGCTTCTACCACGTACATAGCCTGAGGTGAAAACTAGATCCCTCATTCCTACAGAGAAGAGATTGCACAAAGTTTAAAAAAGCAAAAAACAATAAAAAAAACCCACAAAAAAACCCAACACCAACAGCAACGCTCTCCAAGACACCCAACTAAAAACAAAAAATTATTTTTAAATTCATAACATTGACAACCAAGACTATTACCTGCATCTGTATGACTGCATCTGTTTGTAGGAGAGTTGTCTTTGCTTGGGCATCAAATACGAATGGGTATGTGCATATTGTAACAGGAATATCTGTTAGCTAGAATGAAAAGAATCATGTCATATCTCTGCTTATTCGAAAACCATGATCATGGTTAAAGAAGCCATTGCAACAGTACTCATTTAATACACCCATTTTACTGAAAAGAGAATGAAGTCTTTACTCATTGCCAATGCAGGACCAAAGCATGTTAGGAAAATTAAGTAGTTTTTCAATCGTTTAGTACTTCAGCAAAAAAAAATCCAAACCACACACAAACAGCACTCTCACTTAGTAATTTTAATTTCAGAACTTTTATTACGGCTAGTAAATATAAATATATTTTTGTTTTCAAATGCTGCTCTGAATTTTCAATACAAAGAATTACATATTTTTGCCCCACAAAAAACTTTTCAGATTACAGCTATGCTAACTTAAAACTTTACTCCCAACAGAACACATCAGACAATCCTTGACATTCATATTTCTGATTTCCTCACATTCTGCAAAAGAAATCAGGTTGCAACCAATCTTACCTCAGTTAATCCATGGTTGACATCCTATGACAGCATTTGCATAAAGGTAGCAACAATTAAGATGAAAAAGCAGCATTAGTGTCTGCATTAATTATTAATCTCTGATGTAGAATTAAAAATATTTATCTACAGCTTCCCCCCAAGACAATGTTTACTGAGCAATAAATATCAACCATAAATATGCTAATTAATCTACCAAACACAACCATGCCTTTAAACACCTTATATATCAGCCTTTAAAAAAAGGACCATTAAAGTACGACGTTTCCTTGAGTGCAAAAATTGAAACACTTTAAAAGTTTATTTCCATTCACCAAATAAATCACATTTGCTTTTACCTATGTATTTTCATTCTCAAATGACTGTAGCAAGTCAAATTCAATGCAAAACATTTTTAATGAGTAAAAATTTAAAAGTACAAAAGAACCCAACCACTTTATCATGAAGTCTCAAGAATCATTTAGGTCTATGACAAGATATAACATGAGAAAAGCAAGACTCTTAAAATTTGAGACAGACAATACATATGGTTGGGCCTTTGTGGAGACTTTCACAACAAGCTAGAACAGCTGCGCTACAAAACCAAGTCATCCATCCGGTGCCACGTTACCCTACTTATCCTCTGCTGAAAGCTACGTTTGTTTCCACCCAGCAGGCAGAAAACAGAAAACAAATGAAAGGTAATGACAATGTAACAAATTTTAAATTCTAATAAATATACACACACACACACACATATATGAGACCCAGAAATCAAGTATGTAGACATCCATGGCTCACAGGAAGTGATGGCCAGAATACTTCGCTTTCTATCTCTATCCCTAACTCCTCCAGGAAACATCAGATATGAGTACCCCATTTGTCATATGGATTTCTGCACTTTTGAACGCCTACTGTATCTACCATTATTCCAATAATTAAACAGTTTTTCTCAATTCATTTAAGCCATATCTCAAGAACGTCTCTTCACCTCAATAGTTCATTATTTCGTACTTTCAGTTTTTTCCCACTCATTTTTCTGTTATTAAAAGAACAAAAGTTTTTTCTTCCCAGTGTCTCTAATAATACTTTGAATACTTCTGAGAATCTCTTTTCTTCTACATTTTCCGCTCCATGTTTTAATTAAGGAGCTGAGCAAACAGTTTTGCCTCAAGTTATGACAAGAAAAATCACACTAGCAAAAGAAATGTTGATTCGTTATTACTGGTTCAATAGGCAAGTAGGGCGTCTTCTCATTTTAAAAGCAAGAACACAGTAAACTAGTGGACATGAAGGCAGGAAAAGGCCATCAAAACCATTTACGAAGGAGATCTGACTAAGGCCATAGAATTTCTTTCAGTCCTATAATAAATCAAAGTAACTATTTCTGCTGAACTTGAAACTGCACAAATGCATGACAATATAATGATGATTAAAGGGAAATTCAGTATCAAGTATTTTCTCAGTAACGTCAAGCAACTGCTCCAACTTAATTAACACATGGAGCATAAGATTTCCGTTACAAAGCAGTTTTCCAGTTCTTGTTTTCCCATTCAGTATCTTCTTCTCTGATCACGACATGCGCAATTCAGATTTGTTTGCATCCATTTGAAGCATACTTGCAAAGGTCACCATCATCTTTCAAATTCCACCGCTTCTGTACCCTTCACTGGCATACCCTTCTCTGTTCCAGCCTGTCTCTAATTCCAAGGCTCTGTACTGCTTATTCCTAGCATCTACATCTCATTTAGTGTACCACCAGCTACCAACACCAGCCTACATCACACACTGGTTATCTTTTCAGACAAGCTTGGCTGAAACAAATGTCTGTCACGACTGCCAATACTGACTTTTTTTTTTTTTTTAAACACTCCCCAGTCTCCCTGCTGTTGTTATTTTACATTGCAATTTTAATTCTTTGGTAGACAGCATCACTTGCTTTGTATTCATAAGATACAGCAAAAACAGGTCTCCCATGTTCAGGACCCTCCAGGTACTGCTGCAAGAAAATTAAATTTGGGTGGCTAGAGAAAGCATTACTTAATATCATTTTATAGCTTAAGGCAAAGAACTGTGTGGCAAAACCCTATCCAGCTCATTAATTCTCTGCACAGTCATTAATTTACTCCCACTTACCACTTTTCTGTTTACAGATCCAGGAATTAATTATCTCAGTTCTTGTTGCTATATTCAAAGTAAAAAACTGTGTTAGTTATCTGTCCTCTGTAACTCCCTATTATTCTTCTGGACTTGGTTTTCCAAGACAGATTCAGCTTTTTTATTGACTGAACCTACCTTATATAGCAATTTAGGTTATTCTGGACGTTTTCCCATTATTTCCTAGCTTTTCTGACATGGATAAGCCTCAAGTGACAACATTCTAAATCGCTTTTTAATTCATGGATTAAAACGTTGAACAGCATCAGTCCTAAGAATGATAGCCCACAAGAAGTACACCTATAATAATTCTTCGTTAGCTAGTACCTGATATAAGATGAGACCGTTCAGCATCAGTGATCTGTGAAGATATTTTTATGAAAAGAAAGTGCCCATGTTTAGAGAATCTACAGGCTTCTAACAGGACAAAACACAAAACAAAACACAGGGGGAAAACCCACAAAAAAACCCAGATAAAAACTAGCACAACTTACCATTCCAAATACCTGCTGCTGGACCCAGTTGAAATAGTCATTTCTGATATCTATCAAATCTTGTATCTCATGAATGTAAAATCTGTCATACTGTATAACTTGTCCTCTTTCATTTACCTAAAGAAGGGCAATTTGTTTTTTATTAGCACTTTGTATAACAGTTTTCAAGATGACATTTTCTATGTTTTTCAAGCATTTGATACGTCAGCCACAGATACCCAGCTACTACAAAAATTCTAGAAAAACAACAATACCTACAAGAATGCAAAATACAATGTTAAAGACATGGATACGTGGATTACTCAGAACACCATCAAAGATGCAAAGAAAAATAAGATTAACTGAGCATACAGCATCACACAAGAGTCCTGCCACTCTGAAACATCGTATGATCTCACAGGAACAGTGATGAATATATGTATTCATGTATACAACAGAACAAGTACTTGTTCCTGTATTTGCACAAGAACTACGATTCAAGAACTCTGTTCTTCATTACCGTATGAATATTATCTCTATTGCTTGTGACCAGAGGAACAGTTTCTATCTAAAATATTAAGATCAGAAAGAGAGAGATGTGGAAAAATAACTCTATATAAAGGCTTATCTCTACATTATCATTTTAATCCAGAAGCATCCACACTTTCCTAACACACGCTTCTTCTCCCAAGGACTGTTAAGCACAAGATCCCTAATCCTGTCTTTACAACCAGATAGTCTAAGCCTACTTTTCTCAAACACTTCCTCTCCCAACCACCAGATACTAAATCTGTGAAATACCCTAGATATGTTGCCCCATTCTTTTCTCTTCCTTTAGTCCATACCAGCTAATTATTAAGACTATACCAATATAAATAGCTGGGCAGCAGGGTAGGTACAAATTTAACTATTTATACAACATAGCTACGTATTAGTCAAAGTCGAGTTTCAAAAAAAAAAATAGGAACTTGAGAGCCACAATACAGTTCTGCAATTACCCACGAGGCTGTAAGATTTTAAGATCAACTTCACCTGTTAAGATTTACAGCTACTGCAAGCCTGAGCAGTGGCAGTAATTCTAAAGGCAGCAAAATAATAATTTGTTTTATATCAACAGCTTTCCTTATGGGAATCTGTAACGGACATCTTGCACTTCTATCACAAGATAGTTACTGAACAGTCTTACTCTCAGCCTTAATTTGATGGTTTCCATAAAGAATAAAGAAAAACTGAGCAAACCAAAGCATCCAAATTCCATCTTGCAAAGCAGAAATCTTCCCCATTCTTTCTGACAGCTTGGGGAGGAGGGCTGTTACGTATAGCACACAAAGTTCCAACTTAGACAGCTGTGCCCATTTTGCTAGATTGTACAAATACCGTACTTGACCAGCACCTTAAAGATGCCTAAAATGCTCTTTTAGCATATAAACACAGAATGCAATAAGACAGAATAAACTACACAGAGAAAAAAATAGGGAGTGGGAAGGGAAACCTCAGCAGCAATTAGATAATACACTGTGATTACTTCAAATGATTTAGGCTACTTCTGTTCACAGTTCATAAATCCACTAGTTTTCATGAATTAAGTTACAATACTAACAAACAGAATAAACAAACCAGAAAACACATGTTTGCCTTGGTAAAACATTGCAAATCTTTCTTGTTCAAAATACAGATTGCTCTTTTCTTCCATTTGATTTGCTATCATTTCGAGCTTAAGTGGCCATTTGTTCCAACATACCCTCACAGACGGAATTGACTTGGTCAGTCTGTGTTCCCAAGAAAACAGGTCATTCCACCACCATGTCAGATTGGAATCCAGAATTCCAATGGTTCATAGGTGCAGATGGAACAACTACAGATATCTCTGTAGATGCAAGTCTAAGTATTTAACTCTTTATGAACTTAACTTCTTTTAACAACTACATAGCACACAGATGCTGACAAAAAAGCAAAGATAGGTAATTGGTTAAAATTGATGTAAACATACTCTATGCAGTATTTCCAGAACTCTGAAAGCCGTGTGTAGAAAATTGGTAAGTATTCTTCTTTCAGAAGCTGGAATGCCAATCTTGCACAACTTCAAGAGGTGGACTACGACATCCTTGTAGAGTTCCACTATCTTGAGGAACAATGGAGGTTCAAGTACAGACCACCAATTTTCTGTCAACAAATGGTGAACACACAAACTTAGTACTTGCCACTACAGCATTATGTTGTGCTATCCTTTTACCTAAAAAACACGTTTTGCTGGAAAGCATACTTGTCAGTTACCAAAGACTCACAAAAAAAAAAAAGTTGAACACAGCAAGAGTGGTGCAGACTTCTACAAAAGAAACTACTCTTTGCACAAATAATGAAACCTCTATTCAAATGCTCTCCTGTTACACACAAACTCTTCAAACTGTCTGTTCATCCAGAGTACACAACAGTATCATGAAGTAACTTCTGACATAAAAACAGACGGCTCAAAACCCTGAAAGTTTGACTTAAGCGAACAGTCCTGAGAGCAACAGGAAGTGAAGCAACACAAAAAAAGATATACAGTTCAAAGAAATCATCAGTTTGCTTTTCTTTACAGCAGACAAGCTCTCTACTCTCACTAAAAACTACAGAGAAACACAAGAGATGGGTTACAAAGCAAAAAAACAGAGGAAGAAGCAGCACCCTCTCAAAAAGATACCAATTAAAAAGGAAATATTCTGAAACCTCAACTCTTTAAGCTGAACTTCAGTCACAATTAGAAAGTGTAAGAAGTGGAGTTAAAAAAATAGAGCTATTCTCAGCTGCATATTTGAAGACCACATCTTAGAATCAAGGAGAAAACACAAACCTCTCAGAAAAATCAAAGCAGGCGCTGCAGTCAAAACAAAGACGATTTAAAATCTGCTCTGCAACACTTCTGTAAATTGCTCAGAGCTTGTTAGCTGTCTGACCACACAATTTTCACTTTAAAGTGCAAAGACAAGTATTAAATATGCCGAACTACACAGCTTAATTCCTCCCAAATGGAATCAGTCCAAAAATTACAATACCAGATGAATTCATATGGATGGCCAGTTTATTCACCCAGCAGCAACAGAATGGGTGTTTTCTCACACATCAAGCAATGTTAACCCTTAACTTTCTCAGTGGGGAATTCTATAGAACTGTAAATATGCAGCAGGTGTTGCTGAGACCATGTCTTCACTGATGGAATTTCTATGCATTTTCATCTGGAGATCCTTAGTTTGAACAGTAAAGAACTCAGTTTCTTACCAAGAACTTTCAGAGGAGCTTTTTCCAGGTTCAGAATAGCTGTTCCAAAAGGAATAGCTAACGTTGTGAAATTGTTTGCATCACTCATCAGTGGGCATTCTGGTAGGGTGAGATACAGCCTCAAAGCTTCAACATCTGGTAAGGAGCTCGTCAATTTGGGAATAAGGTTCTTTTCCAAACTAGCCGCCACCTACAGCAGATCATAAAATTCAGTTCATTTTAATGCAACTGTGAATTCAAATAAATGCCCATCTAGATTAAAAAAAAAAACAGAAAACAATCAATAGTTTAAATTAGACTATTCTACATTTAGGAAAAAAGGCAGTATATTAAATATTAATATACAGACAGATAAGATAGGCTAATATGTTACCTAACTGGCACAACACAACACAGTTTTACATATTTTCAGTTGATATACTACTGAGTAAAAAAAGTTATTAAAAGGGTCACAGCAAGCATAACAATATTATTTCTGGATAGGTGTAATGCAGAAAGATAATCCCAAACATAAGGAAAATATGCAGCACAAACCTGTTGTGATATATGAGCGTGGTCAGGCTGTATAAGTTTGTGAAATAGTAGTCTAGCAGCATTCATATCAACCCCTGAGAATCTAATGCTTGTTTTGTAATGATCATCATTACTGCAGCAAAATAAAAATACAGAGAAAAGGACTGAATCTTGTATTCTCAGTAACTCAAGAACTTTTTCCACCTTGAATCTTTAGCCCTGCTTACTAAGGAATTAAAACATGAGAGATCACAGTATCAGACTTTCATTTCTTACATGAACTCTGAAGCAACTGAAAAAAAGAGTCTTCTCTAACTGCAAGACAATTGTGTAAAAACACCAGGATCTAAACCAGCCTGAGCAATATATTCCTCTTGAATTACATACAACCTGTGGTTGAGAAGTAACAAGTTTTGCTGGCTTACATGGTAGCAGCCAGGTGGCACATACTTCCAAAGATCAGCAGAAGACATTCTGCATTTAGGCCAGCTGACAAACCACATGGCAGTAAAGAAGCTAGAAGCTTAAACTGCAGGTATCAGAGTAACAAGATAAGGAAATGCTGGGAAGGTGTTACTGTTGAAACAAGAGACACTAGGAAGGTAGCCACTATTAATTCTGTTCATGAGAATACTTGTTGAAAAGCCTGACCACTTACCTCAAAGCCAAAAAGCTCCCATTCAGGCACCCAGCTGAGGAGAATGTTCCATCAATTTCACTGAAATTGTTCATATGAAAGAAGTTACATTTATTGTGTGTTCCATTTACAAATTAGCATAAAAATTACATTTAACCCCAATAAATTACATTGCACATAGGATGGAACTCTGACTTTAACGTGACTAAAAAACACTAAATCAAATCTCCGTTCAAGAATCAATGCTTAAGACAGCTCAAATCAAAACAAGTTTTGCAATTTGTTTTAAAATTCTTTGCATCCTCCTTCATTAAAGTAGAAGCAACAACTTTTTGAGTTGTTCTCACATTCCTTTACACATACTGTTATTTTCAATGTGCAACTAGATACTTAATCTTGTACAGTCATCTAAACTGACAGAGATGACACAGACTAAAAGATCTAAACTACCTGACAAGCATGACAATGAAAGCACAGCAAAAGCTCTGCATAATAAAACTAGCAATTAAATATAGCTTTGCTATGTATGTACAAAGCTCCATTAATGCCAAATTCATAACTATAATTACAAAAGACAACTTCTTTCCTCAACATCACTTACTTAGCTATCTCTACGGGAAGTCTTCCGGATGGGAAAGTCAGCAATTTCTGAATAAATGTTTCATTCACAGTCCAGATCTGCTTCAAAAAGTCAGAATACCTAAAATCATCTGGTGGCACCATGTTCTAAATTTTAAAGAAAGCATAAAGAATCAGCAACACAAAATTGATTTCCAGAAAAATCAGTCCTGTGGTTGAGCTCCTTATCTTTTCATTGACTGACAGTTTGCCTACCCAGACTATTACTGTGAAATAAGCCGAAGGATAAATTCACTATATTCTAGCAGTTCTGCATTCACTGTGAAAGCAGAGCATACATTAAAAACATCTGGTTTAGTGTGTTAATTCACACCACAGCTTGCTTCACGGTAAACTCCCTACACATACAAGTACTTTTGTAGAAGACGAACACTAAACAAGCCTTACACAAGAGCATCAAACACCTCTTCTCCCTAGGCGCTATGAGCCAGTCAGCTCACTGCTAGGCTGTGAGCATACAGAAAGTGAGCCATCCAATTTTTTGGACAGCTGCTCTCCCATCCCACTTCCATCAGACTCCTCTGAGAATGAATCTTGTTTCTCTGAACGTTACTGCACCATCAGGTGAGCTGCATTTTGATGTGCTACTCACACCAAATGAATTCCAGTAAGATTTCCAACAGTAAAGAGGAACAGAACCAAGACCATCGCTTTGAGTAGGAGCACTGGTTCGAAAAGAGATGGCAAATAGCACCAAAAATAAAGTTAAACTAGTAAAAGGAAGCATGTATCTCCCGAGGGTGCAGTCTGATCACATAGCTGACTCGTGTAATAACAACTAGCTGTTGCCAAAAATCATTACTTCTGATCCTGTACCCTCCTGGTGTTTCCTTTGTGTCCAGCAGAAGTGTCATTTAAACCCACAACAAAACAACTCAGGGAACTGAGCTGCCCAAAAACTAACTTGAGAAAACAAACAGATTTTGGCTGAGACCGCTTAACTGGCAAGGACACACAAGTCCCAGGAGTACAGTACTCACACAACTTTGAAAGAATTCAATACAAATTGCCAAACTAAGGAGTACCATAAAGCATACTTCTGCAGCATCAAAGTTCATCTATTGCTAATACTTCTTGTACGGAACAAGACACAATAACCGCATTCATACACTCTCCAGTTCACCTCAATTAGTCAGTCGGAGTCTACTTCAGTGATTAGAAAACTGCATACGAAGGTTTTTAAGAAAGGAGTTTTAACAGAGAAGTTTTGAGCCTGTATTATGAGTATTTTTTCCAGTCTACACCTGCTAAACAAGCCTCTCCCAAAGACAGCAATAGACACCACAACTCAATCAGAATTAAGGAGGAAGGAAAAAAAGAAAAAAAACCCAATACCCTAGAAAAATTGTTGATTCTGTACAACTAGGACAGGCTGTGGGAGCAAAGGGTTGCTGCAAGCCTGACCTGTACTCTGCTTTTCTTGACAACAAACATGTTTCCCACTAAAATCTGTTTTCCTTCATGTCCAAATTAGTTTTCAACCCACATACTCAACTCCTGATGCTTCATTAATGCCTGTGGCCTAGTATCTACTGGGCTATATTGGAAAGAGTCCCTAGACAAATCCAGTCATGTATTTTCATCTTGTCTTTTTCTCCCAACTCATCCTCTAATAGCATTTCCTTTCCATCATACTCCCATGTTACCATTTTTACTGTAAAGTCCTTCTAGACTTTTTTCCATACTAGAATTTAAACAGATGAATTTGTGTCCTTTTAAAACAACATAAGTTTTACAACTAGCATAAAACTATCACATAACAAACTATGTCAGTATCTATCACTTCTAGCAAAAAACTCCATTTGTTTCCTCATCATTGTGGTATGCTAAAATGGGTACAGAACAGGAAACAGCATAGCTGCAGTCAGGAGTTACTGAGGAGGGCTGGGCAGGGGTGAAGAGCTCAAATATTCAATCATGGTTTCCTTTATGAAAGGAAAAGAAGTGCATTAATCCATCACTCAGGAAAACAGCTTATGCCAAAAAACCTCAAGAGCTTCTGACAGCTAACACTCAATAACTGGATCCAAGCCCTCCAATTGCTAAATTGACTTAGTGTCTTGTGCTTTCACACTGCTCTAACGAACTTTACCACGTAGTTACACACCTTCAATATGAAAATCTTTTAAAATGCATCAGAAAAACTAAAATTTAACTTAACTTTAACAGACTTTGGAACCAAAGTATATTTGATTTGTTACCTGTGGATAAAAGTAGTGTGCAAAACTTTGGTCCCCACCAGAGAAAATTCTCTTTACACAGTAACACTCCTCACTGTCTGCAACAGGAAGGAAAAACAGACAACAGTGAAAATGTGAATTTGAGAAATGTTTAAGACACTGCAGTCACTCAGTTAGAAAAAGGTTCCTTCATTATGCAACCTCGCTGACGCAGATCTCTGCAATACCACAGTGAAGACTGCCTTTAACTGAGGTAGCGCTAACAGCTTCAAGTTTTAGCTCTAGTGCTAATAAAGGAGCTATCCCAACAGCACAAGCATGTATTTCCTACAGCAGAAATGAACTTCAGGGAGCAGAGCACAGTGACAACAAACGGTTTGGAAGAATGTGATTCTAACCCATATTTAGTTTAAATCTCATGATTTGTAAAACACTATAAAGGAACAAGAATCCAAGATGACAATACGCCAGATGTTACTTACCTGTGGTTATTGGGCACTGCGTACTGTAAGGAAGCCAGTTTCCTTTTACTGTGAAGGGACTTTTCCTGTTACTGGTTGTTCCTGTACCTAATTGCCCATTACCTCCGAGTCCAAAAGAATAAATTCTTCCAGATGAAGGAACAAATGCAGTAGTGTGCTGCCTAGGGCAAACAAAATTCAGTAACAAAAACCTAAGCATTTGTGCAGGCCAGCCTAAGAATTGTGTTAAACACCTTGTTAAAGGTCCTGTAGTATCAAAGACTCCACTTCCCTATTGGCAATGCACTGCCACTGGCAATGCTCCATTTATGCTCCAACAGGCAATATCCCATTTTCATGGAAAAGTTCACAGAACGGAGATGTCAGGTTCTGCCTTGAACCCCTACTTAGGCACAGCCTGACCTTTAGAGCATACTCTACACGTTCAGAAATTTGAAGTTGCTACCAGACCGGCTGGATCGCCTTTCTTCTCCCACCCCCTCAACTCTAGATGTCCTCTTTCCCCTAATGAGCCTGGGAAGAACCAGTATTGAACGTACGTAAACTATTAGCAGGGATGCTATTATAATACATACAATAAAAATCCATTAGGAACCGAAGCGCTGTACAGTACTGCAGGTAATTCACAAAATAAGTTACGTTTCCAAATTTTATACTTATCCTCAGTGATGCTCATGTACCTCCCCAGACACACTTGTTCTTTAACAGAAAATGATAAAGTGACAGCAATAAACAACACCTTCACACTGATTACTCACACTTTCAGTCTAGAAAATCAGAGCCTCTCAACTAGTATAACTTCCTCTAGTTCTTCTGTTGACTGTTTGCAGAATCCCAGTAAGGTCTCTAGAGACCACCTTGTCTTCCCTAACCACAACGGGTAAGAAAAACACCACCTCACATTACAATACATATGAAGTTTTATACAAAACAAGTTATTTAGAAGATTCATAGTGCTAGCTCAGAATAGACCTTACCTGCCACAAGTGATCTGCGTCACAACACTTCCCATAAGTTCAAAAACTTTCCTTGGGTTTATCTCATGGCTGGTAGAGTTATGACCCAACTGACCATAGCCTCCAGCTCCGAATGTAAACACCCCACCTTCCTAAACAAATAAATTGTTTGCCTTAAAATGACAGCATATCTCAGAACAAAAAACTTCACAGAAATAGGGGTTTAATAAATCTCCTTGTCTGATGATTTTGGAATTGTGAGGAAAGGACGTGCACAAGAGGGCCCTGAGACACCGAAGGGTCACAAGTTAATACTAATTATGAAAATATGGCAGAGCTATCAAGTATTACCTTATTCACTTTAAATTGTGTTCTTGTAATTTTCATATTATTATACAGTAGTCCTGCCATTAACTTGTTTCATTAATAGATACTAATCCTCGTTTTTCCTCTTTTCCAGTTCTCTTGATGAACTACAACAGTATATAAACTCATACTATTAACAAAAGTATACTTAACTTTTAAATGCTGAAGACAAATTTTAAATTACCAAATAGCAAGCTGTCTTCCTCAGGCAGATGATGCAGAGTATGACTGAAATAGTGAGCTTCATTGTTTGAAAGCTTAAGAAACCAGAAAATTTCAACACTGTTGTAAGGCAAGTCATTTTTTAAAAGTGTTTTTGATTAATTTAATCAATAAATCAACCAAAAACTTTAACAAGAGAATGTTCAACCAGAAACATTTTCAGAAGTTGTACAACTTACAACAACTTTGAAACTTTCCATTTTCAAATACTTTGAAACTGTAAAGCTGTTTCATTCAATCCTACTCTGCATCAAACTGGACCTCTGCTGGAAATCATCATTAAAATCACAGCATCCACTGAGAAAAACCAACAGCCTCACTCTCTGAATCAGGATAACAAACAGTGACAGGTTTTTCTGAATTTCAGAAGGACTTGAAGAATGCTCACGCACATACATAGTTCTGTCTACAAAAGACAGAAATCCAGACCTTTCATTCTGCAAGGTCCATCATGCAAGGGAAAATGGAGCTATACAAACGGGTGACATAAATGATCTGTAGAAAATTTACTGTAAACTCAGTATCTTCATTGAGTCCATCCGCTTTAAAGCAAGTTTGGAGTTAACTTCTACAAACTAAAAAAAATACTTAGAATGCAAGTTTCAGATTACTCTTTTCTTTACATTCTGTATTTCCCTAACCTCGCACAACACATCAACATCAATTCAGGATTGCAAAGTTGCCACATTTCTTTCAGTCAAAGCCAGAGAATATTTTTAGGACAAAAAGTAATTGTTTGCGAACAGTCTTTTCCTTTCACTGTAGAAAATTAAGTGTGTACAAACAAAAAAAGTATGACCACATTTAGGCAGATCACATTCTTCAAAACAACTTTTAACTTGCTGCAGTGTAAAAATTCAAACTAATGTATTAAAAAAACCATACTATTTCCAAAAGTAAGCAAACACGGACTCTTTTCTTCAGAAACAAAACATTAAAAATAGTTACTTTCTAAGTTCTCATGCTTTCTACACCAATATTCTAAATTCAACAGATTCAGACATGAAATGGGTATTTAGTCACTTGCCCAAACCTTGACTGGCCAGAATTGTTTTCTACTGCTATCAGCAGTAAGCTCCAAATATTCTATTTATAAATTGATACATTTTATTGAGTGATGAACAGCAAGAAATGTCAAAACGTTAATATATACTGATTTATTCCTAAATGTTGAAGTCTAATCCAACTACCAAAACACAGAAAGAAAAGCAGAGGAGTCAATTATTTAAAGTAAGATGTGTATGTACTGTTTTACCACCACAAAATAAAGGTACTTATCACTTCATGCTTGAAATATACTACATGCGTCACTGAAATGAGTGTAAGAAAGAGCACTAGCATTGTATATTCTATGTTGCTCCTAAAGTTTCCACGTCAGTTTAAAAATAAGACTTCAGATGATGCATTTAGCCAACAGTTATGTGTAAGGCAATTTGACACATTTCAGCTCTCTAATTTAACCAATTCCTACACATCTATATGAACATGTCACACTGACAGAGAGTACATGCTTTTTTCTCAAACTGGCCTTGAAATAAATGACCAACTTTTCATAGAACATCACACTACAATAATTACTAGTGGTTTATGTAAGTCTTATTTTCCTTCTATTGGTTTGCCAATAGTATGTAAATAGCTGCAACGCAACAGTAGCCCATGCTGGAGCAAGTCTGCTGGCAGGACTTGTGACCCCATGCAGGAGCCACGCTGGGGCAGCTCATGGAGAACTGTCTCATGTGTGAGGGACCGCACACTGGAGCAGTGGAAGAGAGAGAGGAGGAAGGAGCAGCAGAGGCAACGTGTGATGAACTGACCGCAACCCCCATTCCCTGTCCCCCGTGCTGATTGCGGGAGGGGAGGTAGAGAATATGGGAGTAAAGCTAAGTTCGGGAAGAAGGGAGGGGTGGGAGAAGGTGTTTTTAAGATTTGCTTTTATTCCTCATTATCCTACTCTGA
>Ga0181612_170677_pt1 | contig 18551 bp, 16 predicted proteins | sample HoacroProtozoa21_FD_119630 | JGI IMG/M metagenome (GOLD analysis project Ga0181612, IMG submission 119630) | Hoatzin crop microbial communities from Cojedes, Venezuel. Combined Assembly of Gp0051906, Gp0051904, Gp0051908
GTGACGCCACAAATCCGAATGAAAAATTGTCAATAAAAAAAGCCGCAAGGTTACTGCGGCTTGTAGAGGTACCTAGCAGAGTCGAACTGCTCTAAACGGTTTTGCAGACCGTTACCTAACCGATCGGCCAAGGTACCATTAAGTGTTTTGCGGCTGCAAAGGTAATGCTTTTTTTTCATTCCCGCAAATTTTTCGCCACTTTTTTACAATCTTTTTTCATTTTTCTCTGTTTTACGTCCTTTAGGGCGCATCCGGAGCAGTTACGGCAAGGGTCGTCAGAGTCTTTTATGGCCCTGACGACTCTGTATGCAGCGTAGCCGACTGCTGCGGCCACAATTATAATTACAAAGAATAATTGCATCACTTAACTTCAAGACAAACCCGGCCCAGCCGGGACCGCTCTTAACAGAGTGTTTTTTTCATCAGGACAGACCCTGCTTAGAAGTTGCAAATCTGTATTACTCTGAAGCTATACGCCGGAAGTTCTATTTCGCCTGGAGCGAAGTTGCCGCTCTCTACCTTAACCTTTTTATCCGACGGTTTGCCGGAGAAGCCCTCATAGCGCAGGGGCAGTTTCACCTCGATGCCGCTGAGGCTCACTTTCAATGGCACAGGCAGAGAGTTGGTGATTTTAAGGTATCGGCAACCGCTATGGTTGTTTTCCACCATACTCACGGCCACGCGGTGGCGTGTAAGACTGTCGCAAGTAACTTTCGTCTCAATGTATTTCTCACCCCTGTAGTCGCTGAAGAGCCTTTGCGTCTCGTAGCTCGGCGTGGTGGTAACATAGTCGTTGCCGAAATAAATCATGTCGGGATTCCAGTTATGGTGCCCGTCGCGTGCCAGCAGCGGTGCGTAGGATGTCATCGCCACGATATCGCCGTTGCGCTCGCAGGCGGAGAGGTGCATGGCCTCCACGAGGGCGTTTTGCAACGTGCGGCCGCGGGAGGCATACTCTCCGAGATACACTTTCTGACCCTTGCGGTCGTACTTGTCGTAATAATCCTGGTGGTTCATAAACCATCCCGGACTCTCGTAGTAATGCTCGTCCTCCATATATACATTAATGTCTTTGGCCTCCTTGGCGAATTTCCAGCCTTCCACATAGTCGGAAGAGGGATAATGGAACGGTCCCACGGTGCCGCAAACCTTGATGTCGGGATATTTCTCGTTTACCGCCTTGACAATCATCTTGAAACGCTCCTCGAAAGCCGTGGAGATGATATCCTCGTTTCCGATGCCTAAGTATTTGAGATTGAACGATGTGGGGTGTCCTGCATCGGCTCTCATCTTAGCCCATTTGCTTGTGGCGGGGTCGCCGTTGGCCCATTCGATGAGGTTAAGGATTTCCTCGATATATGCCGGCATGTCTTTCATCGGGATGCCACCCTGCTGACCGGCATATCCGCGGCTGTCGGCTACGGAGTTCTGGCACGGCACGCCTGCTGCAAGCACTGGCAGCGGCTCTGCTCCGATGTCCTCGCAGAATTGGAAGTACTCGAAGAAGCCGAGACCTCGTGTTTGGTGGTAATGCCAGATATTCATCGCCGGCTTGCGGTCTTGCAACTCTCCCACCGTCTCATTCCAGTGGTAGATATTGTCCACTCCTTGTCCGTGGCTCATGCATCCTCCGGGGAAGCGGACGAAGCGCGGGTGGAGTGCGGCTATCGTCTCGGCGAGGTCGCGGCGCAAACCGTTCTTACGTCCCATGAATGTCTTTTCGGGGAAGAGGCTGATCATATCCACTGCCGCCTCTCCTTTTCCTTTTGCCTCAAGACTCAGCCGTCCGTCCTTGCCCACTGTGGTGGCGGTGGCAGTGAGCACGGCCTCATATTTCTGCCATCCCTCGCCCTTGGCCTTAATCACCGCTGTGGCGATTGCCTTTGAGCCGTCGAGGAGTTGCACGGTGAATTCCTTTTTCTTTGTGCCGTCGAGACGTGCGAAGAAGCTGAAGAGATAGTTCTCGCCTTTCTTGAAATAGAAGCCGTCCCAGCCTTCGTTGGTGATTTTCTGCTCCGATAGAATGGCGTGTTTTGAATTTACCTTACTTAAAGGATTACTTTCACTGATTTTTATTTCCTTATCTGATTTCCAAGCTGTTGTGGCATTCCAGTCTTTATGGTCAGCACTTGTGTATTCGAAGTCTCTGTTTTGCACCATCTCGGCATACAGTCCACCGTCGGCGGCATAGCTGATATCCTCGAAGAAGATGCCCACAAGACTATTGCTGATAGCCTTTTTGTTTTTCGAGTTGATAGCGATATTCACTGTTGCCCTGCCGTCGGTGAGTTTCAGTTTCGGCAGCAGCTGCTCGCTGTCTTTGTTCATATCCTCCCCTGCCTTGCGGTTCTCCTCGTCAATCCAAGCGAAATAGTCTTGCAGTTGTTTTTTCTTTTCCGCGGTGATATCGAACACCTGACCTTTAAAGGCTTTTCCGTCAACAGACCTTTCTTTGAGAGCCTCTGTGGCGGGCACGGAAGCTATTGGCGAAGGTGCGGAGAATTGCCGGAAGTCGTTGGAGGCTTTCACCTTATATGCCTTTCCGCCGGATGTGAACGTAACGTTCAGTCCGTCGCTCTGCCTCTGTGTCTTCACTCCTTGCAGGGCTTTGAGGTTCACGTCGGGATAGTCCTGCGGTCTCCATACTATCAGGTCCTCGCTGTAAGCCGCAGCGAAACAGGGTGCTTTGGTGTTTACGCTCCAGGTGGCATACCATTTTCCATTGTCGCGCAACATATATGGCTCATACATTTTTTTGTCGGAGCCCCAAGGGCCGTAGTCAGAGGCGAAGATTTGCCCGAGATGTTTCCACGTGCCATTGTCAAGCACGGCGATGTGCATGCCGTCTTTCTCCCCCGGAGAGTAAATGAATACGGAGTCGGCGACGCTCTTGGGCTCGTCGGTCTTCACGGCAGCTTTCTTCTTGGCTGCTTTCTTCGTTTTCTTTACCGGTGTTAGTTGTGCCGCCTGCGCCGTATTCAGCGGAGGCATTGCAAGGGCCAGCAATGAAGCGGCAATAAAAAATCTCTTTCCCATCATTTTATTTAGGTTTGGTTAATCTTTTCAAATTCATTTAGTTAGAATGGTCATCAGCTCTAACCTAACGGAGGGCAAAACGGAAAGAACGTTGGTGCTCCTGGCGTAGGGTAAAAGCAGAACCTTGCAAAGGGAACTACTGCACCGTTTGCGGTGCCACCTCTCACTGCAAGGCTCTGCCTTGCCACCTCTCACTGCATCGGCAGAGCCGATGCCTATTGTTTTGCAATAATTTTCTTTCCTTCTGCGAATGCCTCCATATTCAGCGGAATGAGTGCGTGGTGGCGCTCCGGGAGAGTTTTGTAGAGTGCTTTTTCCACACCTTGGTCGCTGATTACAGGGCATACTTTGAGGAGTCCTCCGAGGACGATCATATTAAAGACCTTGCCGTTTTTCATTTCTGCGGCCTTGTCCATGGCATCGATGCGATACACCTCGATGTCGTCTCTTGTCGGAGGGTTCATAATGCCGTAGCCGTCGTAAATGAGTATGCCGCCCGGCTTGAGCTTCTCCTGGAACTTGTCCAAGGAGGGTTGGTTGAGCACCACGGCAATGTCGTACTGGCTCAATATCGGTGATGAGATGCGGTCGTCGCTCACAATCACCGTTACGTTGGCGGTACCGCCACGCTGCTCGGGGCCATACGCGGGCATCCATGTCACTTCCTTGTCTTCCATCAAACCGGAATAAGCGAGGATCTTGCCCATCGAGAGCACTCCCTGCCCTCCAAAACCCGATATAATGATTTCTTTTTTCATATAATATAAATTACTTCAACAAACCTAACCCAGTCAGGACTGCTCTTGACAGAGGGTCATTTGGTCTAACCCGGCCCAGCCGGGACTGCTCTTAACAGAGAGTTTTTTCTTTCAAACAAACCTAACCCAGTCAGGACTGCTCTTGACAGAGGGTCATTAGGTCTAACCCGGCCCAGCCGGGACCGCTCTTAACAGAGAGTTAATTGTCCTTAAGGTCGCCTTTCGGATAGTACGGGAACATATTCTCTTTCATCCACTCATTGGCTTTCACCGGTGAGAGTTTCCAGCCGCTGTTGCAGGTGCTCACCACTTCCACGAGGGATGACCCTTTGCCGTTCATAGAGTTTTCGAAGGCCTTGCGTATTGCCGCTTTCGTCTTTCGGATTGCTGCCACCGTCTCCACACTTTGTCTTGTAACGTAGCAGGTTCCCTCGAGTTGCGCTGCTATCTCCGTGATATGCAGAGGATAACCGTGGAGTTTCGGAGTACGTCCGTAAGGACAGGTGGATGTTTTCTGACCTATAAGTGTTGTAGGCGCCATTTGTCCTCCCGTCATGCCATAGATGGCGTTGTTGATGAAAATCACTGCTATGTTCTCGCCTCTGTTGAGCGCGTGAATTGTCTCTGCCGTACCTATGCAAGCGAGGTCTCCATCGCCTTGGTATGTGAACACGAGTCTGTCGGGCCATACCCTTTTTATGGCTGTTGCCACTGCTGGTGCTCTTCCGTGTGCTGCCTCTTGCCAGTCGATGTCGAGGTATCTGTATGCGAACACTGCGCATCCCACGGGACACACGCCCACTGTTTTCTCCTCCATTCCCATCTCTTCAATCACCTCAGCGATGAGTTTGTGTACCACGCCGTGTGAGCAGCCGGGGCAATAGTGCATCGGCGTGTCGTTCATCAGCGCCGGTTTCTGATACACGAGGTTTTCCGGCGATATGATATTTGTTGTATCCATGTCTTAAATCCTTTCTTCAACTCTACTGCCCTATCAGTTTCTGTTTCAATGCCTCCACGATTTCTGCCGGCTCGGGCACTATACCTCCGAGCCTTCCGAAATACTCCACTGGCAACTGTCCGTTGATGGCGAGTTTCACGTCTTCCACCATCTGTCCGGCATTGATTTCTGCCACGAGGATTCCTTTCTTTCCCTTGGCTATCTCTTGGATTTCCTTTGTGGGGAACGGCCAGAGGGTAATGGGTCTCAGCAGTCCCACCTTGATGCCTTCCTCACGAGCCATCTCAATGGCTTTCTCGGAGATGCGGGCAGCACTTCCGAACGACACGATAACATAATCGGCGTCGTCGCAGAGCAGTGTCTCATATCTCACCTCGGTATCTCTGATAGTCTGATATTTCTTCTGCAAGGCGATATTGCGTGCCTCCATCACCTCGGGCTTGAGCTCAAGGGATGTCAGGATGTTCGGCTGGCGGTCTTTCGTGCGTCCGCAGGTAGCCCACGGATACAGGCGGCGTATCTCCTCCTCTGTCTTGCGGGGCTTGAATGGCGGCAGTGCCACCTTTTCCATCATCTGCCCTATCACTCCGTCGCTGAGAATCATCGTCGGACAGCGGTATTTGAATGCCAGCTCAAAGGCGAGGTCAACGAAGTCGGCCATCTCCTGCACACTCGCCGGTGCGAGCACTATGCAGTAGTAGTCGCCGTTGCCGCCACCCCTCGTGGCCTGGAAATAGTCGCTCTGTGAGGGTTGTATGGTACCAAGTCCGGGACCTCCTCTCTGCACGTTCACGATAAGTCCGGGGATTTCCGCTCCTGCCATATATGCTATTCCCTCTTGCATCAGGGCCACGCCGGGCGATGATGAGGAGGTCATGGCGCGTTTTCCCGCTCCCGCGGCTCCATACACCATATTTATAGATGCCACCTCGCTCTCTGCCTGCACCACCACCATTCCTGTGGTTTCCCAGGGTTTGAGTTCGGCGAGTGTCTCTATCACTTCACTTTGCGGTGTTATGGGGTATCCGAAATACCCGTCACATCCGCATCTAATGGCGGCATGGGCAATGGCCTCGTTGCCTTTCATCAACGTAATCTCTCTTTTTTCCATCTCTTCCATGCTTACTCCTCCATTTTTTTACGATACACGGTGATGCATCCGTCGGGGCATACGATGCCGCAGGCGGCACACCCCACGCATTTCTCCGGCTCTGCGGCCTCCACGTATGGGTATCCGTGTACATTTACTTTTTTCTGTGCCATGGCAATGACGTTTTGCGGGCATGCAACTATGCATAGCTGGCAACCCTTGCAGCGGTCAGTGTTTACCACGATGGCACCTCTCATCTTTCCCATTACACTTAATTTATAAATATCTTCTCTGCGGAATAACCGCTAACTTTATTTTTAAAGCATCAAGACTAACCCGGCCCAGCCGGGACCGCTCTTAACGGAGGGCATTATTTATAGTATTCTTTTTTTCCGGCAGCGAGTGTATTTTTCATCAGCGAGCAGATAGTCATTGGGCCGACGCCTCCCGGCACTGGGGTGATGAATGAGCATTTCGGTGCCACCTCGTCGAATTTCACGTCGCCATTGAGTCTGAAGCCGCTCTTCTTGGAGCTGTCGGGCACTCTGGTGGTGCCGACGTCGATTACCACGGCCCCCTCTTTCACCATATCGGCGGTAACGAAGTCGGGCTGTCCTATGGCAGCGATGATGATGTCGGCCTCGCGGCACTCCTCCTTAAGGGTTTTGGAGTGCGAGTGGCACACGGTGACTGTGGCGTCGCCGAACTGCTTTTGGAGCATCAACTGTGCCATTGGTTTTCCCACGATGTTGGAGCGTCCCAGCACCACACATTTCTTTCCGCTCGTCTCGATGTTGTAACGCTCTAAGAGTGTGAGTATTCCGAGCGGTGTGGCGCTGATGAAACAGGGCAGTCCTATTGCCATGCGCCCCACGTTTACGGGGTGGAAGCCGTCAACGTCCTTGCGGTAGTCGATGGCCTCGATCACCTTTTGCTCGTCGATATGCTTGGGCAGCGGCAGTTGCACGATGAACCCGTCAACGTCGCCGTTCTCATTGAGGTTATGCACTGTCTTGAGGAGCTCCTCCTCGGTGATGTCGTCCTCGAAGCGTATCAGCGTTGACTTGAACCCGCAGGCCTCGCAGGCGAGGACCTTATTTTTCACGTATGTCTCGCTTCCTCCGTCGTGTCCCACGAGGACAGCGGCGAGGTGTGGCTGTTTTCCGCCTTTGGCGATAATCTCCTTCACCTCCTCGGCTATTTCCTGTTTTATAGCGGCCGCCGTGGCCTTTCCGTCTATAAGCGTCATATTTTTCTTATTTACTATTTCGGCATGTTAGGCATGTTGGGCATTCCTCCGGGCATATTCTTCATCATTCCCATCATATTCTTCATGCCTCCTCCTGTAACCATTTTCATCATTTTCCTCATCTGGTCGAACTGCTTAATCACTCGGTTCACCTCGTTGATGTCGGTTCCTGAGCCTTTGGCAATTCTCAGTCTGCGGCTTCTGTTGAGAATCTCGGGGTTCGTGCGCTCCTTGGGAGTCATGGAGTTGATCATCGCCTCTATTCCCTTGAATGCGTTGTCGTCGATATCGATGTCGCGTATGGCTTTTCCCACTCCCGGTATCATGGCTGCGAGGTCTTTGAGGTTGCCCATCTTCTTTATCTGCTGTATCTGTCCGTAGAAGTCGTTGAAGTCGAACTTGTTCTTTTGGATCTTCTTCTGCAGTCTTTTCGCCTCTTCCTCGTCGAACTGCTCCTGTGCCCTCTCCACGAGGCTCACCACGTCGCCCATTCCGAGGATTCTGTCAGCCATACGCTCCGGGTGGAAGGCGTCGATGGCCTCCATCTTCTCGCCTGTACCGATGAATTTTATCGGTTTGTTCACCACCGTCCTGATGCTCAGCGCGGCACCGCCACGTGTGTCGCCGTCGAGTTTTGTGAGCACCACTCCGTCGAAGTCTATGCGCTCGTTAAACTCCTTGGCGGTGTTTACGGCGTCCTGGCCTGTCATGGAGTCAACGACGAAGAGTGTCTCGTCGGGGTTGAGCGACTTCTTCAGGTTTTCTATCTCCTGCATCATCTCCTCGTCCACGGCGAGTCGTCCTGCTGTATCGACGATGACGACGTCATACGACTGCTGCTTTGCCTGCTTGATGGCATTTTGCGCTATCTCGACGACATTTTTGTTGCCCTCCTCGGTATATACGGGCACTTCCACCTGCTCTCCAACAACTTTTAGCTGTTCGATGGCAGCTGGACGATACACGTCGCAGGCCACGAGGAGCGGGCGTTTGTGCTGCTTGTTTTTCAGCATGTTGGCGAGTTTGCCGCTGAAGGTTGTCTTGCCGGAGCCTTGGAGTCCCGACATGAGTATTATCGACGGGCGGCTGTCGAGCTTGAGTCCCACGGCTGTTCCTCCCATGAGTGTCGTGAGCTCGTCGTGCACGATTTTCACCATCATCTGTCCTGGGTTGACGGCAGTGAGCACATTCTGTCCCAGGGCTTTCTGCTTCACCGTGTCGATGAAGTTCTTGGCCACCTTGTAGTTCACGTCGGCGTCAACGAGTGCTCGCCTTACGTCCTTCAAGGTTTCCGCCACATTAATCTCGGTTATCTTTCCCTCACCTTTGAGGATTTTAAATGACCTCTCAAGTCTGTCGCTTAGATTCTCAAACATATCCGTTTCTTTTTTCTATTCCCTCATCTTCCGCAGGGCTTTGCACAACTGGTCGGGGCAGCTGGTGGGCTTTGAGCCGCAGCGTATCCCCTCGAGTTTCTTTATCACATCATCAGCTTTCATCCCCTCCGCGAGGCGTGCCACTCCTTGTGTGTTGCCGTGGCATCCGCCCACGAACATCACCTGCCTCACCACGTCGTCGTCGTCAACGGTGACGTCGATCATCTTTGAGCAGGTGCCCTGTGTGGGATACATTATATGCTTCATATTATATTCCTCCTACTTTTATTCCCTTAAAAGGGTTTCACCTTATAGCGTAATGGAGGGGCCTTAAGCCTCCTCCTCGCCGCCCTCCTCGGGCTTCATATTCGTATATACCGTCTGCACGTCGTCGAAGTCCTCGAGTTTCTCCACCATTTTGTCAATGGTCTCTCTCTGCTCGGGAGTAACGTCCTTGAGGTCGTTGGGGATTCTTGTGAACTCTGCCCCTGTTACCTCATATCCCTCTGCCTCGAGGTGTTTCTGTATTTCGCCGAAACTCTTGGGGTCGCCGTAGATAGTAATCTCGCCTGCCTCCTCGTCCTCGTCATACTCCTCTTCCACTCCGTAGTCGATGAGGTCGAGGATGAGCTCGTCCATGTCCACGCCGTCCTTCTTCTTGAAAGTGAACACGCACTTGTGGTCGAAGAGGAACGACAGTGAGCCCTGTGTTCCGAGGTTGCCGTTGAATTTGTTAAACACCGAGCGCACGTCGCCCACGGTTCTTGTGGTGTTGTCGGTGAGTGTGTCAACGAAGATGGCGATTCCGTGAGGGCCGTATCCCTCGTATGTCACCTCCTTATACTCGCTCTGGTCCTTGCCCATAGCGTTTTTTATTGCCCTTTCGATATTGTCCTTGGGCATGTTCTCGCGCTTGGCGTTGGCGATGATGGCGCGCAGAGAGGGGTTGTTCTCTGGCTCCGGACCGCCGGCCTTCACGGCAATGGCGATTTGCTTGCCGATTTTTGTAAACGTGCGGGCCATGTGCCCCCATCTCTTCAGTTTTGTCGCTTTGCGATATTCAAATGCTCTTCCCATTGTTATTATCCTTTAATTATTATCTAAGTTCTGCTCCTAACTTGCTCTTCAGGTTGGCTACTAACTTTTGCATTATTGCGTCTATTTGTTTGTCGTTGAGAGTCTTTTCCTCGTCCTGGAGGATGAAGTTGACGGCGTAGCTCTTTTTGCCCTCGGGTAGGTTTTTGCCCTCGTAAACGTCGAAGAGCTCCACTTTCTTGAGGAGTTTCTTCTCCGTCTGCTTAGCGATGTCCTCGATGGCAGAGAATTCCACCTGTTTGTCGAGGAGCAGTGCGAGGTCGCGGCTCACTGCCGGGTACTTGCTTATCTCCTTGTACTCCACGACATTCTTGCGTATCGCCTTCATCAGCTGTGTCCAGTTGAGCTCTGCGTAGAACACGTCGGAGTCGATGTCCGCCTTCTTGAGTGTCTTCTTGGCGAGCACACCCATTTCCACGAGTGTCTTTCCGCCTCTCTGCTCTATGCGGATGCCGTTGGAGAAGATGTCGAGCTGACTCTTCGTCTTCACCATCAATCCCTCTTTCACTCCGAGGCGCGCGAGGATATTCTCCACGTATGCCTTGAGGTCGTAGAATGTGAACGGCTCGTCTTTGGTCATCCACGAGCGTTCCACCCTCTTTCCTGTTATCCAAAGTCCGAGGTGGTATTCCTCGGAGTATGCCTTTATCGGCTGCTCCTCGTTCTGTTTCTCCTTGTCGAAGGCATAGCAGTTGCCAAACTCGAAGAGCTTGAGGTTCGCCTGTTTTCTGTTCACGTTGCGCAGTATGCTCTCCAGACCTCCGTAGAGCAGTGTCTGCCTCATCACGCTGAGGTCGGCGCTCAGCGGGTTCATCACCCTCACGCAGGTGTCGGCCTTGAAGCTGTTGTTGTCCTCATAGTAGGCGGCACGTGAGAGGGAGTTGTTAAGAATCTCGTTGAAGCCGCTGCCGGCGAGTTGCTCTCCGATGATGTTCTCGAGTTTGTGGCTCTCGTCGGCCTCGCCCTTGATTACCAGGGAGCTCTTCATCTGCGTGCCGATTTCCACATTATTATATCCGTATATGCGTAGGATGTCCTCCACCACGTCGCAAGGACGGTACACATCCACTCTGTATGCCGGTATCTCGAGCTCTATGCCTTTGTCGTCCTCGGCGATGGTTTTCATCTCGAGACTGCTTACGATGCTCTTCACCGTCTCCACGGGTATCACTTTGCCCGTGAGGGAGTTCACATAGTCGTATTCAAGTTTTACTTTAGCCTTCTGCATCGGCTCCGGATACACATCGTTGATTTCCATCGACACCTTTCCTCCTGCGAGTTGGCAGCAGAGGATGGCGGCCTGCTGGAGCGCGTAGATGCATCCGTCGGGGTCGATGCCTCTTTCGAAGCGGAAGGAGGCGTCGGTGCTCAGTCCGTGTCTTCTTGCGCTCTTGCGTATCCATGTGGGATGGAAGTAAGCGCTTTCGAGGACCACGCTGTGGGTGGTCTCGTAGGTGCCGCTTCCCTTTCCTCCGAAGATGCCGGCGATACACATCGGCTCCTCGGCGTTGCAGATGCTCAGGTCGTGGGTGCCGAGGGTGTGCTCCTCGCCGTCGAGGGTGATGAATTTCGTGCCCTCGGGCTGTGTGCGCACCACGATTTTATGACCCGTTACCATATCGGCGTCGAAGCAGTGCAACGGCTGTCCGTAGGCCATCATAATGTAGTTGGTGATGTCCACGATATTATTGATAGGCCTCAGGCCGATGGTGGTGAGCTTGTCTTTGAGCCACTGCGGACTTTCCTTTACGTCGCATCCGGTGATGCTCACGCAGGCATACCGTTTGCAAGCCTCTTTGTTCACTATCTCCACCTCTATGGGCAGGTCGTGGTTGTCAACTTTAAATTCGCTGCAGTCGGGGCGGTGGAGGCTTGTCTTATAACCGTTTTGCACAAGCCAGGCATAGAGGTCGCGGGCCACGCCATAGTGCGAGAGGCCGTCGGCCCTGTTGGCGGTGATGTCCACCTCTATTACGAAGTCGCTCTCCAAGTGGTAGTATTCTGCCGCCGGTGTTCCCACCACGGCGTCGTCGGGCAATACGATGATGCCGTCGTGGCTCGTTCCCACGCCAATCTCATCCTCGGCACAAATCATGCCGCAGCTCTCCACGCCGCGCAGTTTTGACTTCTTGATTTGAAACTCCTTGTCGCCGTCGTACAACACGCATCCTAAGTCGGCGACGATAACTTTCTGTCCTGCTGCCACATTGGGGGCTCCGCAGACAATCTGTGAGGGTTCCTGGCGTCCCAGGTCAACGGTGGTAACGTGCAGGTGGTCGGAGTTGGGATGTGCCTCGCAAGTGAGTACCTTGCCCACATAAAGACCTTTCAAACCACCTTTGATGCTCTGCACCTCCTCGAGTGAGTCAACCTCAAGTCCGGTGGATGTCAACGCGTCGCACACCTGCTGCGGTGTGAGGTCGAAATCCACGTATTCCTTGAGCCATTTGTAAGAAATATTCATTTTGCAAAATCTTTAATTACTTTTTTCGGGATGCAAAGGTAGTAAAAAAATCGCAAACAAACGGCATTTTAACGAAAAAAAGCATATTATAAGGTAAAAATCATATAACAAGCAAGTCAACGGGCCGCAAATAGACTATTAGCGCAGGCGTCGGCGCACCGCTCGCCATCGACTCCCGCCGACACGATGCCCCCGGCATATCCGGCTCCCTCACCGGCGGGATAGAGGCCTTTCAGGCGCACGTGGCAGAGACTTACGGCATCGCGCAAAATCCTCACCGGACTGCTCGTGCGCGTCTCCACGGCGAGCATCACGGCATCGTTGGTCAAAAAGCCGTGGCTCTTGTGGCCGAAAGCCAAGAAGGCCTGCTGCAAACGCTTGCTGATAAACGGCGGAAGCCAGAAGTGCAAAGGCGAGGAGATGAGACCTGGGGAGTAACTGCTCTTCGGGAGGTCGTAGCTCAAACGGCTGTTCACGAAGTCGGCCATCCTCTGTGACGGAGCTGTCTGGCGCATATTGCCCTGCTGCCAGCACACGCGCTCCAATGCCTCCTGATAATACATCATCGCAAGGGGGGATTGGAGATTGGCTTCAAAAATCCCCTGCATCACCTCGGTAATCGCGCCTGGCACCGAGAGGTCTTCGGGATGTATCTCGACCACCATTCCTGAATTGCTCCAATGGCCGCCGCGGTTGGAGGGGCTCATGCCGTTGACCACTATCTGCTGACTGCCTGTGGCGGCGGGAATTACGAAGCCGCCGGGGCACATGCAGAAGGAATATACTCCACGGCCGTCGATTTGGGTTACAAAACTATATTCCGCCGCCGGGAGATACTTGCCGCGCCCGTCTTTATTGTGGTATTGTATGCGGTCGATAAGCTCCGCGGGATGCTCGAGCCTCACGCCTATCGCAAGACCTTTGGCCTCGATTTCCACCTTGGCGGAGGCGAGATAGCGATACACGTCGCGCGCGCTGTGGCCGGTGGCGAGAATCACCTGTCCGCGGTAGGTCTCGTCAGCCCCGGTGAGCAGATTCTTAGCCTCCACGCCCTCCACGCTGTCGCCGCTGATGATCAGCCGCTCCATACGGGTTTGGAAATGCACCTCGCCGCCGGAGGCGAGGATTTGCTTGCGCATATTCTCTATCACGGCGGGCAACTTGTCGGTGCCGATATGGGGGTGTGCGTCGGCGAGTATCGACAGCGGCGCGCCAAACTGGCAGAACACATTCAGGATTTTCTCCACGGGCCCGCGCTTCTTGCTGCGCGTGAACAGCTTGCCGTCGGAATAGGCCCCTGCCCCGCCCTCGCCGAAGGAGTAGTTGCTCTCGCCGTCAACCTTGTGGGTGCGGCTGATTTGGGCGATGTCTTTCTTGCGCTCCCTGACATCCTTGCCGCGCTCAAGGACCACAGGACGCAGACCGCGCTCGATAAGGCGGAGAGCGGCAAACAAGCCCGCGGGACCGGAGCCGACGACGATGACACGGGGCGATGACGACACGTCGGGGTATTCGGTTCTCACGAACTCATCGTCGGAGGGCTGCTCGTTGATAAACACCCTCACGCGGAGGTTCACGAAAATGGTGCGCTGACGGGCGTCGATGCTGCGGCGCAACACCCTGACACGGGTGATGGTGCGGGCGTCGAAACCTTTTTCCTTGCCTATGTATGCCGTGAGGGCGCGCTCATCGAAAGCCGTCTGAGGCAATACCCTGATATCGTATTCCTGTATCACTGTCGAAAAATTTAAAGTTTGAAAAGCAGGCGCTGGGCGAATCAAAATCAGCCGTGGGGGCCGACTCTCCGGAACAGCACTGCTATCTTAAAAAGTGCGGCCTCCATTTGAGGAAGCCGCACAATGGTTATATCACAAATTTTAGAGTATCTGTTTGTAGAGCTCCTTGATGTCGTCGATGGTAACGTCGCGGGGGTTGCCGGGCGTACACACGTCGCGGATTGCCTGCTCTGCGAGGGCGGGGATGTCTTTCTCGAAGATGCCCAGCTCGCTGAGGTGCTGCGGGATGCCCACACGCTTCGAGAGTCCCTCGATAGCCTGACAAGCTGCCTCGGCGGCCTCGTCAACGCTCATGCCTTCTTTATACACGCCGCAAGCCTTGGCGATCTCCACATATTTTGCCTTTGCCACCGGCATATTGAAACGCATAACGGTGGGGAGCAGAATGGCGCAAGCCACTCCGTGGGGAACGTCGTGGAGGGCGCTCATCGGGTGAGCCATACCGTGGTCAACACCAAGTCCGACATTCGAGAATGCCATACCTGCAACATACTGTGCCACTGCCATTCCGTCGCGTCCTACGGGGTTCGTGGGCTCGTCAACAGCAATAGGCAAGTATTTGTATATCATCTCGATAGCCTTAATCTCAAACATATCGCTCAACTCCCAGGCGGCCTTTGTTATCAAGCCCTCGATGGCGTGGGTCATAGCGTCCATACCTGTGGCTGCCGTAGTGCCTTTCGGGAGGGTGTACATCAGTTCAGCGTCAACGATGGCCACGGCGGGGATGTCGTTGGGGTCAACGCACACCATCTTAGCCTGCCTCTTCTCGTCGATAATCACGTAGTTGATAGTGGTCTCAGCGGCAGTGCCGGCGGTGGGGGGAAGAGCGATGATGGGAAGACATTTGTTCTTCGTCGGGGCAACACCCTCGAGGGATACCACATCGGCGAACTCGGGGTTGGTCATAATGATACCGATACCCTTGGCGGTGTCCATAGAGCTTCCGCCGCCGATGGCCACGATGAAGTCAGCACCGGCATTCTTGCAGGCGGCGACACCATTCTGAACGTTGGTAACGGTGGGGTTCGGCTTCACCTCGTCGAAAATCTCGTAAGCGATGCCGGCCTCGTCCATAACGTCTGTCACCATCTTGGCCACACCGAATTTGATGAGACCCTTGTCTGTTACCACTAAGGCTTTCTTGTAGCCTAATCTCTTAACCACTCCCGGAAGCTCCTTGCGGGCGCCAGGACCGAAGTATGAAACTTCATTAAGGATGAATCTGTTTGCCATTTTCTTTTACATTTTAAAGGTTTTATCTGTCATCTTGCTTTTAGCACCGCAAAGGTACAAAGAAAATCTCAAACTAATGTCATAAAAACTGAATATTTATATTATTTTAGCACAAAAGAGTGTAAAATCGCCTTTTTTTTCAACTTTAATACTCAAAAGTAACGAAGACATAGGCAATTATTTCAAGAATTTCTAACCTATTGCATAAGTCAGAACGTAATCTTTATTGCTTTCGAAAAACACTTGCTGCACGATATTCCTTTTAAGATTCTCAATTTCGATGGTTCCTTTGGGCCCGGCCTCAAAGGGATGCGACTTCATTTCAAAATATTCCAGCTTGTCGGACGAGAAGAGCTTAAAGACGGTTTCTTTTGCCGACCACAGCAGCAGTTGGCTGAGGATGTCGGCAGCCTGCTCGTCGTCGCGGATGAATTTGCTTGTTATGCGCCCCACCCTGTCGCTCTGGTATTCGATGTCGATGCCCACGGCCTTGTCGGGCGAGATGATGACGGCGGCGTAGCCCCGGGTATGACTGATGCTTATTTGGCGTCCGTCGCTGAGCAATGGCCGTCCGCTTTCCTCATAGCTGATTTTCAAGGTGTTATCGCCGGTGATTTCTGCCAGCAACTTCCTCACCGCCGTGCGCTCCGCCTCCCGGAAATTGCGGCGCACTGGCTTTCTATTGGCTTTGGTGCCGGATGGATTGCCGGGGGCTGCATTGGCTGGTGCAACAGTACCTGATGAATCAACGGGTTCTGCAGCATTCTTCGGGTCAGCGGCATTTGCACAGTCTGCGACATCGCTGGAGTCGATGGTTCCCACTGCCAACAATGCCCCGCCCGGCAAATGTCTTATATCCAAAATTTGCATCAGATTATTTTTTCTCCTTTTCCTCCACCGGTTTCGGAGGCTGGTCGCGGATGATGATTTTCACGCGGCTGATACGTTTCTCCTCGAGTGCCATGATTTCAAAAAGGAAATTCTGGTATTCGAGTTTCTCGTGAAGCTGCGGGAAATCGCCTTTAATCTCGAGCATCAGTCCGGCGAGCGTGTCGGCGTCGCCCACGATATCGTCGAAAGTCTCATCGTCGATGTCGAGGATTTTATACACGTCGCTAAGGAGTGTCTTTCCCTCGAAGATAAAGGTGTTGCGGTTGATTTTCACGTAGTTATACTCCTCCTCGTCGTATTCGTCGCTTATCTCTCCCACTATTTCTTCGAGGATGTCTTCCATAGTTACGATGCCGCTGGTGCCGCCATACTCATCCACCACAAGGGCGATGTGCATCTTGTTTTCTTGGAACTCCCGCATCAGGTCGTCGATTTTCTTCGTCTCGGGAATCACGTATGGCGTGCGGATCATCTTCTGCCATTCCACGTTTTCCGTGGGCTTTTGGATAAACGGCAGGAGGTCTTTCACGTAGAGGATGCCGCGGATATTGTCGAGGTTGTCCTGATAAATGGGCATGCGGCTGTAGTTGTTGTCCACGATGCATTTCAGCACCTCCTCGAAAGTGCTGTCGTAGTCGAGCCCCACCACGTCCTGCCTTGGTGTCATTATCTCCTTTGCCGTCTCGTCGCTGAAACGGATGATACCCTCGAGCATGTTCTGCTCGTCCTTGAGGTCGTCCTTGTCGGTAAGTTCCAAGGCCTGTTCAAGGTCATCGGCAGTGAGCTGATGCCCGTTGTTTTTCGACATCTTCTCCACCAAAACGCCGCTGCCCATAAGCAGTGATGCCACGGGGTGGAAAATCTTACGCAGCAGCATTACGCCCGGGGCCGCCATACGGCAGAACCGCAGGTGGTTTTGCGAGCCGTAAACCTTAGGCATTATCTCGCCGAAGAGCAGCAAGAGGAAGGTGAGGATTACGGTGATGCAGATAAATTCCACAACAGGACTGGTGAACTTTATCACCGTGCTGATGGCATAATTGCACACCATAATGATGGTAACGTTCACCAGGTTGTTGGTAACAAGTATGGTGGCGAGCGTCCTTTCGGCGTCGTCCCAAAGTAATTTTATCTTGGAGTCGGTGCTTCCCTTCTCATCGTCTAATTGTTCGCGCTCGTCAGGCGTGAGTGAGAAAAATGCTATTTCTGAGCCGCTGGCGAATGCCGACATCATCAGCAGCAGGGCCACAACGGCAAAGGCGATGAAAGTGGCTGCCGAGGGGGGTGAGAAAACTATCCCTTGAATTAATAATGAGAATAGAAACGCTTCCATTTATACTGTTAGAATGGCAGTTGGTCGCCTTCCGGCTGTGCTGCCTGCTGAGGCTGCACCGGGGCGGCGGGTGCCTGTTGTTGAATCGTTTGCGGCGCTGCCTGCTGGGCCTGGCCTTGCTGGGGTGCGCCGGCGGTTTGGGGTTTCGGAGAGAGCATCTCCATATTATCCACGTATATCTCGGTAACATAACGCTTCACACCCTGCTTGTCATCGTAGGAGCGTGAGTGTATCCTGCCTTCCACATAGAGTTTGTCGCCTTTTCTGACGTACTGTTCCACAACCTTGGCCATGCCGCGGTTGAATACTAAATTGTGCCATTCCGTGCGGTCGGGCACCTGAGTGCCGTTCTGCAACGTGTAGCCGCGCTCTGTGGTGGCGAGCACCACGTTGGCAACTGCCTGGTCGGCCTGGAAATACCTCACCTCAGGGTCTTTGCCGACATTTCCGATTAGCATAACTTTGTTCATAATGTTATTCGTTTATAGGGTTAGTAAAAAAATCATTTGCAGCGGCCGAGGAACTTGAATGTGAAATTCTTGCCTTTGGCGGAGGGGAACTGGCTGCGCTCGTCAACGATGGTGCGCAGGTGCTCCACGATGCGCTCATAGCAGTGGATGCCGCTCACAGCCTTGCAACGGGCCACGAAGAGGGTGTCGTAATACTGGAACTTGCCGGTGGAAGGAACCATCATCACCCTTTTGAAATTCAACGAGCCCTCATACCAGCCGGGAACCTCGTCGTTGAGCTGCTGCACGGCGGGGGTGTCCTTCTTCTCCAACTTCGAGCGCAAAGCCTTCTTGGCCTTGAAATCCTCCATCGTGGCGGCCTCGGTCTTAATAAGGATAAAATAAACGTGATTGCGCACTTTATAACGCTTGGGATACAAGGTGTCGCTGTCTATATAATTGTATATGTCGCTCGCTAAGTCATCATTCATCTCCACCTCGGGGATGCCGGCGAGAAAAGCCACAGCCTCCTCGGCACTATGTGTGAGCGCCTCATTATCGAAATATCTGACGTAAATATTCATAAATAAAAAGTGGTTTTCCTAAAATAAAAAAAGAGCGGAAAACGGGACTCGGACCCGCGACCCCAACCTTGGCAAGGTTGTGCTCTACCAACTGAGCTATTTCCGCTTGCGATTAAGAACATTGTTGCATACATCCCTAACCTTATTGTGAAGAGGAGGAGACTCGAACTCCCACGTCGTAATTGACACTACCCCCTCAAAGTAGCGCGTCTACCAATTCCGCCACCTCTCCA
>Ga0181612_174131_pt1 | contig 18551 bp, 10 predicted proteins | sample HoacroProtozoa21_FD_119630 | JGI IMG/M metagenome (GOLD analysis project Ga0181612, IMG submission 119630) | Hoatzin crop microbial communities from Cojedes, Venezuel. Combined Assembly of Gp0051906, Gp0051904, Gp0051908
CCCGGCCCGCTCTGCCCCCCCAGGAGGCGGGCGAGCAGGCAGCGCCGCCGGCCTGGGGTGCGCGGGTGCTCCTCAGCCGGCCGAGACTGCGGGCTGCGCTCTGTCCCGCAGCCCCTTCCCCGCAGCTCCGGCGCCTGTGGCGAGCGGCGTTACCGAGCGAGAGACGCCTGCTGCCGCGCTGGGTGTAAGGCAGGGGAAGGGTTTGGGCGCTGCTGCTGCAGTAGCTCCAAGTAGTACTAGATATAAAAAGAATTTTTTGGCCTCTTAGCAACGAAAAGTTGAAAGCAAATACAGTACCGGCTTTTCGCTAGCCGCCGGTCTCCACCGTGCTCAGTGGACATTTGCTCATCGCTGCCGTTGCTCCCTGCCATCTGTTTAGAAGAATTGCTGCAGGAAGATGGAGGGGAGGGGTTGGGGGGTTGAACTACTTTGTAGTGGGATTCTGAAGTCTTTACTGAGACGGAACTCCTGTTGACTTCAAGGAGCTCTACCCAAGCAAGGACTGCAGGATCAGAGGTTGGTTTTGGTCCCTAGCAGCGTGTGGATTTTTTCTTTCCAAGCCTGAAAGCATCTCCAAAAAAACCTTGTGTCTAGGTGTCTACAGGGTAGAGAGCATTCGTAACCTGAACAAGATGCACAAAATGACAACATGAATAAAGCTCTGCTGTTTTCCAGAAGGATGAAGGGTCATTCGTTACCCTTTATATCGTTGGGGGGGGGGGAGAAATGGCGAAAAGCAGGACACTGGTGTGTGAGCTGTCACCATCACTTGGCTTCTGGCTTTCTAGGCAGAGTTGGTTAGCTTTGTTTCCTGTTGTCTAGTGCTAAAAAAGATGCAGAATAAAGTGAGTGGTTTGAAACGCCAAGCCAGAATCTTCTCTTGTCTTAAATACATGCCAAATCTGTTATATTCCATATGCCTTTTGGGATGTAACGGGGGGCACAATTTAGCTCCCTTTCATCATGTTTTCAAATACTCTTCCTTCAAAAGCCTGTTGAAATCACATAGAGGGAGAGGCAGGTGAGATTTCAGAGTGATACCGTAATTGCACAGCTCTAATTTTGTCTCGCTCCAAATCTCTGTTCACAGGTTTATTAAAATCCATTGTATTTGGCAAGGATCATTTAGATTGGCAGGGTTATACAAAGAGCCCATAATACTCTGAACAATATAGCTTGGGGAGTTCCTGGGCTTGAAAAAAGTATTCACAGGAAATATCTCTGCTAGATACAAATGAGACCTGGTAGGTAGAAGGTAAATGGGGTGGGAGGGAGGGGTGGCATTTGCTTCTGTGGCACTTTCTACTGAGTACACAAGTTCCACTTGCTAGAAACGTGTCCACTCCTGCTGACAGAGTTGTCCTGCTTAGTGGTCGTTGTCCAGCTCATTTATTTACTCTCTCGGGTTTGTGTGGGCAATTTTTTTCACTGTTGGTTGTATTTGATCTTGTCAGCACTAGCAATCAGAGAGTGTGAGAAACGTGCTCCATCTTTAGCCTAGATTGGAACAGATTTTTTTCCTAAATTTAACCAGCGTGAACACAAGAGGAGGTGATTATAATTAACCCTGGAGTGGCAAGCGGCACTTTTCCTGGGATAACCTCGCAGCAGGTCAAAGTGTCGCGTTGCACAGACGGTTGTCACATGTTTTCAGTAGATGGCATGCACAGAGCAGAGAACAGGATTGGTCTTGGAAACGCGTAGCTTCACGTGTGCGGCTGTCTGCAAGCAACGTTAAAGAAATTCCCGGCACGTTGGAGAGAGGAGCGTGCGGTTAAACTGGAATTGCAGTGTTGCTACTCCTGGCCCAGTCCCATCTAGCAGGAGGAGCTACGAATTGGTGTCTGAAGGAAGGGGAAGAGGGGGGAGGGCTTTTCCCCAGAACTGTCATAATAATTAGTATACCTTTTTAATAGCAACTTCAAGAGGTGCAGCAGTGGGTCTTCTAAGTGTGGTGCAGCAGAAGCCACCAGTTTCTTCACAGAGTGGGCTCTAGCAGAGGCACCAGCACATACTCTTAAAGTCTGTGTTATTTGACATGGGAAAGAGAGGAGGCGCAGGGAGTTTTGCTGCTGAGCACTGGATGGGTGCCTAGAGCTGTTTTTAAAGTAAATAAATCTGCATAGTGCAGGGAGCATAACAGCGGTACACGTTAATTCTAGAGAAAGCAGTTTTTCACTCTGCTCTGATGTTTACCCGGTAGCATTAGCAGCTGTCATCTGAGTGTCCTTATTATCAAGTTCTTTTAGCACCTCCGCTTACTCTCTAAGCTTGGCATTTAAGAAGCCCACCTTGCTTTTGCACTGTCATTTTTCATGTGGCCGTCACACATCCACCTGTCAGGGATGTTTTGTGTCACAAATACAGATGCGCACACACACTTCTTTAGATGCAGCATACAAGTCAGAGGGGAGCACCAACTGTAGATACGCGCTTAGCCAAATAAGCAGGTGGGAAATATACACCCAAAGGGGATCTTGGGCAATCTCGTGGGTGAGGGCTGGGGTTAGTTGGATTTTTTTTTTAATCCAGCTGATTACATGAGTAAGAACATGCAGGCAAACACAAAACTGTTGTCAGTGCCTGTACTGCCTTGAAGAATGTAAAGGTAGACACAAATGTGCACTCAGATTCTCATTTAGCTTTGCTTCTTTTGTGGAGCATCTTCAACAGGCAATTCTCGTACCATGAGGTGGCCAACTCTTGTACTCAGCCACAGCCCCACGCTACTCGGTCTGTTTTCTAAAGTTTGCTGTTGTGGAGCTGTGTGGCACCACCACAACCTAAACTATTTAGCCCATTTCAAAAGATCCCAAATCTGCTGGTTTTTAAATTATTGTAATTTTTTATATATATTTTTTAAATCGGCCTAGGATTTTCACTGCTTGCCATTGCAGCGCTGATCATATTCTTTCGCTAATCTATTAGCTGGGCTTCAGTTTAAGCTCCAAGAGTTTTGCCTTAAAGGGACTCCCCCTCACATCTGCAAAATCCAGCGCTGCCACGTTCTTATACAGGCCTGCTGATACCCCTTCATTTTACCACAAGTCTCTCCGATAAATGTCACCAGATGCAAGAGCAGAGGCATGGTCGAGGCGCCCAGAAATTGCTAGGGCAGGCAAAGAAACAGCCTGCCAACAGCATAGAGCCTGGCAGAATGAATGCAGGGCTGTAAGGCGAACAGTCCTCTCTTTATGACTCACTGACAGTCTCTGACCTTGAGGAAGTCACTTGGCCTCTTTTTGCCTCTCTCAGCCCTATAGAAAAATAAAGAATAGAGACCACAATCTCATCCTGGTGGTACATTCAACTGAGTTTCCCCCAAATTGGTGATTTGTGTTCTTTTAAAAAAAGACGAATGCATGAAGAATGCCTGCGGAAAAGCAGACTGGCCACATATCCCCCATGTCAGTCTCCTTTCCACTCCTGGAGCATCTTTTATCTACGAGAGGCTTAAATGCTTCATGTACTGCACACAGGTAGGGATCATGTACCTACTACAAACGCAACCATGACCCTCATGAAATGCTGTGATCATTTTATTCCAGCGTTACTGCCTAAAAGTTTACAGGATCAACAGGACTATGTCTGCTCTGCAGAGAGAAACAAGTCCTAGTCATTCCAAAGCAGCAAAATGCTAAGGGTAAGCATAGTTTTAAGAATTTCTTGTGAGGGAATGTTGCAGTGCGATAAGCAAATCTTTGTTGGTTTTTCTAAGCATGCAGAAATGCTAGAGCTAATCCTGGCAGGAAAAAGAGAACCAGAGACAGAACTGGGGATGAGGCGTGGCGTGGGGAGATCTGGGTTTCTAAACCTCCCTCTGTGCTAACCAGTTGTATTATCTTCACCAAATCTTATCATTCTTTGAACCTCAGTTTATCCTTTTGCATTTGTGACCTCCTGGGAGTACTGTAAGTCTTTGTTAGTTACATGAATGTTAATTAAATGTGACATGTCTATGTCCCCATTCAAACGTGTTTAGTTTAGTATAGGAGTCCATCAGGAGGGCACACGTACCTGAACTGAGTATTACAAAATGTAGCCATAGAAGATATGCCTCAGCCTGGATAGTGAGTTTTGGCCTCCTACACTGGCAGAAGCACGCACCGGTACCATTCGTGGCTATGCGAAGGTCATAGCGACAGTCCCACAAAACATGGCACTTCCAGCAGCGTAGGAACCTGCTAGCGCCCTTGGGCTCTAGACCAGTTGCACAGACTTTGGTAAGTAGTTCCACTGAGAAATCCAAGTAAAAATACTTATAATACTTAATCCAAGTAAAAATATACCTAAACATGAGAAAAGCTCATAAAACTTGTCTCCACTGACCACGCACTAGGACTCCTCACAAAGAGTCTCTGCTAAAATCCCATCCTAGTATATAGCCGTTAAGAAGTACAGACTCTACCAGGACACATGGTTCTGTGGGTGTTAAAGCAGTCTTGGACTGTTGCTTCTTGTGAAGTTTTTTTTATGTACTGCATCAACAGAAACCACCCTCTGTAAAGAAGCCGTGTAATGGGAAGGAGAGGCAGCAGCGAACAGAGCAGGATGCGGTCTGCGCTTTCACCGATTGAGGTGGGAGTTTCCCAACACTCTTGGTTTAGGTACATCTACCCAGCCAGAGTGCATGGGAATATCTTGTTTTACAGAACTGATGCAATTACTGCTCCACGTAGGTGCAATTGCAGCAGAGAATAGACACAGATGGCTGTGTAGTTTTTTAGTGATAGGCCCAAACCCTGACACGTATTTAAGAAAGCAGTGGGATTTGAAACCGTTGTCATTAATTCGTCTTTTGAAATACTCTGTACTTACCTGTTCCCTTTTATTTTGGAGGGCAACATTCTCCCTGTTCAGGGAGGAATTTCTTGTACATTGGGAGGATGGGACAGAAATAAATCCAGATGCCAGGGGCTTGGGAGGGAGGAAAAGAAGGAATGGCAAGCTGCCTCCAAACTTGGTTTAAGTGATACATGTCTGACAGCACCTCTCTTGCTGAGGCAGGAGATCCACTTTCCTCTGTATATGTCACTGTTCTTCCCAAGCCTTTTCAGAACTCGAAGCTCTGGTGGGTGTTTTTTTTCAGCCACTTCTACCATGTGTTTAATTCCCTTTGCATGTGGAGAAGAGTGTCCCAGCTCACCTTGTCACCATTTGCCTGAAACAGAGTACTGAGAAGGTATTGCCAGACTGCCCTGAAGAGCCGCAGTCTTGGTGAGCCGAGATCCATCCAAGTCCAGCCATGGCTTGCCATGGGAGATGAAGCAGGATATGTCAAAAATCAGAAAATTTCTTCAAGAACAGAGGAGTGGTTAATGTGTTTACCTAGAGACTACTGGTTGTTCTCCACCTTGAGAACACTGGTATGTTTTCCAAGAGGGCTGTAATAGCACCTCCTGCCAGCTTTACTCCATACTTTTCTGAAACGCTGTCCTGGAGGTTCCTCCAGCAAAAGTCCCACAGTGAGTCACAACCTCTTACACCTCCACAGGTTTCCATCAGTGTTGTTCTGGAGACAGTTCAGCTGGTTCAATAAAACCTAGTGTCAAAATCAAAGCTAGTTCCCAGTTTATTGATAAATACACCCGTGAGCTCCATGGTTACCTTCTTTTCTAGGAGCTGGGCCACCTCTGCATGGTTCGACAGGTGAGGCATCCTTCTCTTCCTCCTGTTCACTTGGGCTCAGACCCAGAAATTTCTAACCCAACTCCAGACCTGCTTCTCCAGCCTTTCTCCTAGAACTGCGCATCAATTCGGCAGCACACCCCCAGTTCCTCAGCAACCTCTGAGCAGTGCAACTGATGCCTTGAGAATGGAGGGTCCTCAGAATATTTCACATTAGGATTTTAGGATGAGATCTAATGCACACCTGATAAAGGAAGTGCTGTGAGGATATGAACAGTAAAACAGTGTAAGTAAAAGGGGAGGTCTACATGCTGCCGGGTCCCAGTTTCTTCTTAACATTGTGCTACCTCACAGAAAACAGCATACAAAGGAGAATGAAACTGAGGAAACAAAATGAAGAAAGGGAGAAAATACACGACAAAGTTTTGAGAAAATTTACTGTCTATTTATTTTCTTCTTAGTTCTCTCACTTCATGGATGAGAAACAATAACATAGAAGGAAGACAACTGTTTATTAATCTTGTTTTCAGCTTGCTCGCGTCCATACCAGTGACTAATACTGAGGGTTAAAAATGCTTTGAAAAAGAGTCAATTTCAGCTATCATTAATTAGAAAGTTATTACTAATGGCTGTTCAGGAATCTGTCTCCTTTTGTTCATTCCTGCACTGCATCTTGGAAGGGAAGCAGTAAGCTTAGGACATTGACTGATGAATGCAGGTAAATCGTCTTGTGGTGGTGTGGAACATTACTATTCTGTTCTCTTCAACAAAAGTTGTAGAGTCACTACGGTTTCTGGAAGATTTTCTGGAATTGCTGAAGGTAGCTTCGGCTGGAGCACACTTACTTGTGTGAGGCTGGGAAGTGGTGGTCATGGAAATGAATTAGGCACAGTCACGTTTTCTCTGATAACCCATGGCAGAAGCGACAGCTGGGAGCAATGATCTTTAGCTGTCATGGCTTGATGTGCCAGAGCTCATCTGTTACTATCCATAGGCAATAGCTAATGTCATGATCTTTACTTCAAAATCCACTCCATTCTCCGCACTCTCCAAAATTCTTGACACGCCATCGCCCTGAGGCTCAGAAGCTGGATAGCACCATCTGCTTCTCCTTGGCTTTGTCCCGTGTACCCAGTTCTCCCATCACGTTTCTCAGCTCAGGGCTGCTTACGCAGCTTTCTCCTCTGAATTCCTCTGCTCACTCTCCCAGTTGCAATGCAATTATGTCAGACTTTATGACCTCCCAGACAAAGTTTTGTCCCTTTCCAGGCTTCCCCCATCTCCATTCTGCCAGTGAGGTCCTCTCATCCCATTTGTTCTCATACTCTGCCCCACAGCACCTTGTTGTACCTGATTTCTTTGACCTGATTTTGCCTGCAGTGTATTAGTTCAGGCTGGACCTTCTCTCCCTTCCTAGCTCTCATCAAGGCCCATCTCTGCAGTGACAGAGGGCTCCTGTGTAGCCATGATCACAACTTTGCCTGCCACAGGAGCATGTCCTCATGTGTAAAGCCCTAGGCTGTATAAAACACCACCCCAGAATGGTTCTGCAACAGCCTTCCAACAAGAGTCGGGAAAGAGCAGCCTCGTGCTGTTAGCATCTCTAGCAGTTGTGGATCTGTTTGCCAAAGAACCCAGAATTGCCCGACAGGTCCTGTGTCCCAAGCTTCTGACTTTGTCACGATATCTCAGTCCTATTCACTTATATGTACTGTCAACAAGGCAGGAACTGCAACTCTGTAGGTGTCCCTAGGTGGGGAGAACAGCCACCCTTAGCCTACTGCATAAGCCTTTCAGGATGCGGGACACCGATCGTTGGTTGCAAGGCTACAGTATTTTTCCTTCTCCGGTACATCCACATTTGACAAGTCAAATCCCTGCCCTACTAAAGCGAATACTTCTCAAGCCACTGCTCAGTGTGCCCTTTCTTTCTTTAGTAGGAGCACTGCCCATTGCATTTACTTGCTGCCAGTTTAGGGGGCTGTCATGTAGATTCTTCTGCATCGATGGCAGCAGCTACTCCTTTCGTATCAGAGTGGCAGGCAGCAAAACTCTGCTAATGTAGCCGTCGATCTCGTTGCCTGGGAGCTGCTGGAAAAGAGCAGCTGGGTCAGCCGGCAATGAGCCACCAAACTAGTCTTCCTCAAATTTTGATTCCAGAGCTCCTGTGATGCCCTGATTACAACTGCCGGTTTTCATGCTTCTGGTGTTACTCTGGCCTGGCCACATCAGGGACATGTAATCAGCTCATTTCCTACTTGAGGAAACTCGAGTGAGGTATCTACCTTGCTGTAAGTCACCTTACTGTGTAAAGCAAAAGGGTTCAGGGCCCTCTTGGTAGAACGTAATCAGGCAGTGGTGGAAGTGTGTTACCCATCTTATGTGTCTGTAAGGCTTAGCCTAACATGCAAAGACTGAGTTCAGATCAGCCCAGTTGGATGCTGCTTATCTTAGGTCTTTCCAACTTGAAAGACTTGGCTCTTGACTCCAGGCAGCAGAGCTGTTTACTGCTATCTGAAGCAGATGGAGGGGAGAATAGGAAACAAACAGTGGGGTATCTTTGCCCTGCACGTTACCCAGTGTAGTGTGTCGGAGAGGAAATTTACTCCTGGAAGCAAATTAAAAGCAGAGGAAGTGTCTGGGACTTGAAAATTTATGTCAGACCTTTAGTGCTTCCTTTGGCTATTCCTGGGCTGAGGTGACTAACGTCTACCTCCGGTGTGCTGTGCTATCCCTACAGTCACCATCTAATCCACAAATTCACCCTGATATGAAAAGCATCATTATGATATAAGGAACAATCTTTCAACCAACTGCAGGGGAGAAGCTGTAAGAATTTGCATTACTCTGCTCCACTCCTGCTCCCAGAGAGGAAGAGGGCAGAAAGATTTATGTGTCATCCACTCTTTTGGAGAATAAATGGGCCACTTAGAATGGCCGTAGTCTCTCCCAAACAGGAGCTGCCTGGGGAGGTCATTGCCCCACCCAGCTGATCTTGCAGAAGCATAACGATAAGGGATGGAGTCTGTTATGATGCTCTGGAAAACCAGAAGTCAGCCCTAGCCATTGCTCTGCAAAGGCTCCTTTTTTATTGTCTAGTGCTTCAGAAAGAATCAAATGACAATCTCTGCCCCATGCCTCTAGCAATGATTCTCTCAAACAGTGTGGTGCAAAGTTAAGCCTCAGCTCCTTTAGTCACCATATTTTTTTAATACTAGCATGATTCAAATCCTAGATTACTATCCTCTTAAATGCCTTGCAGTGATTAATTGCTTAAGACACAGTCGTGCATTCAAGTTGCAAGGAAACCAGAGCAGCATAAGATCCTCACCTATCTTGGAAGTATAAAGAAAATATATTCATTTTCCTTTATACATTCTCTGACTACTGTGATGGAGCTCAAACAGGCATCTCAGGAGCTTTGCTCATGGGGTGGGGGCGAGGGGTAAATTAATAGATTAATACAAAATAATTTTTAAAACCCAGGGCTGATTAACTTGGAGTACAGTGCCAGAAGGTATCATGGAGTTAAAGAACCTAATAAGGTTAGAAAAGAAGGCTTAGACACATAACTTACCGAGAACATTCACTGCTGTATTAGATAGGATAAAAACTGTAAAGCAAATATTTCATTTTCATGCTTGAGAACCACTGCTAAATGGTTTGGATTTATGAATAAACTTCTCTGGGATTTTCATTTCCCTGTCCATGGCCATGTCACATAAATGACTCAGTCATCCTGTGATCAGCTAGCATATTCACATCCTTTTCCTCTTTGTTTTTTTCCGGCTCATGAGCTCACAAATTTTACCAGAAATTCCTATTAGTCCCAAAGAGCATGGTCTTAAATTCTGTATTGCCAACTTCAATCCTAAATAAATTACTGCTGTCCACCAGGTCTTGTAGTTCTTTATGTCACAGTGTCAATCCTCATCCCTTTTGACAGTGCCTTGCAACTTCACACTGTCAGTAGGGCACTCCTGCTTTTACATCAGGGCATTAACAAAGCCACTAAACAAGCTCAATTCTGAAATTAATTCCTGAGGTATTCTACTAGTGATCTCTATTTACAGATAAATATGCTTGTCAGCAGAACCCATTTCAACTTCTTTAGCCACCACGTAATTCTTACACTGTATCTTCACCTTCCCTAGCTTAACCAAAAAGGCACAGTCAAGACAGAGACTTGTGCTGTCGGCCTGATTCAGTACAATGATTCCAGTGTTCCTGGTGCCTGAAAACAAGCTCTCTGCTTGCTGTGGAAGTTACCCTTCATGTACTCCAAATCACACACCCCTACCTCATTCTTCCATAGCCAGCAATGCATTGCACAGACATGGCTTATGAGGGGTTTGGGAATGATCTGAGATCTTCACCTGAAGCACTTTGCCACAGCTTATATTAAAGAGAAGACATCTTACTAGAGGACTGGCTAATGCTCCTGCACAGTTCAAACCCTGACTTTTTCAGGCAAGTGTCATACTGAATCATCCCTCTGGTCTTTAGTTTATTCATTTTCAGCCTGATTTCCAAAGGAAATGAGTCATAAGCAAGTATGTTTTCTGTGGTCTCGTATCAGTCCGCTCTCAATAACTTTCAAGCCTGTTGGCCAGCTAGATTTGATGAAGAGACAGGTATCTCAATGGTACTATGTGTATACAGGATAAATTGAGGGCAGGGAAGATGCAAGGACAGCAGAAGCCCAACAACACAGAAGGGTGACATTTAAGCTCACTTCACACAACCTATCAAAGCTCAGCGAGGTGACACAGACAGGGTTAGTTGGCTCTGTTGCTGACAAACCGCTCTTTAAGTTTTGGTGCGTTTTTAAGGAAAATAAGGTTTTGAGAGCTTTGGTTTATACCCCTCTCTCTTCAATTAGTTAGAAAACAGTTGACTTGGGCATCCTCTGCCTCTTTGATTCTGTCAGTTGTTCTCCTCTCCATCCCTCCCACAGAGGCCATAAAGGTTTCTCTCTGTTTCAAAACATCATTAAAATGGAAAGGCTTTGGGCTGCAGTGGACCTGGATAAAACATTTGAACAGGTTATTTTAATGAAGGAAATGTTCCTCCCCATTTGACCTCTCCACCTTGCCAGATGACTCTTTTCAGCCAGGGAGAGTTCAAAGAAAAAACAAAAGTGTTTCAGTCCCTATCAATTATACATGGCATGAATACACAAGGAGATGGCCTCAGAGACAGCCTGCTCTCCAGCCCTCTGCAGTGGTCAGCTCTTCTACATGTCCTGGGAGGTGAACTGTGAGCCACCACAGGGCACAGCACACAGATGTTACACAGCCACGTCATCCTGCCCTGTTTGTGGTGCAGGATAAAGCGCTAGCTTTCATCGCAAATTGAACATGCTGCAGTAAGCCAGGCTTGAGGCAATCACGGCATGCACAACTGTCAGTGACTTCATCTGAGAACCTTCAAGCTGTTCCAGCTGCATTTCACAGTACTGCTGTCAGTTGCTTGAACTGCTCTCAGCAAAGGATGCTTTACCCTGCAGTAGAGAAGGCAGCTTGAGATCCGCCATTTCCTCCAAAGCATCTCCCTACTTACAAAAATCTCCTCCTTCACTCAGATGGGTTTAAAAAAAAAATCTTTCCATTAAGACCTTAATTTCATTGTGTAATATACTCTGATAACAATCATAAAATATTTGTTAGCACTTATTAGAGTTGGACTGCTGTTGAACTCCAGGCACTTACCAGGTGGTTATTACCATCTGATGTTGCTGATCTCTGATAAAATTCTATATATTCCTTGTGAAAATTACTCAAGTGACCAGATTCCACTGGCAGGTGACAATAGCAACAGAAGGCCAGAGGAAGAAAGGGTACAATGTAGAGAAGGTGCCACAGTGAGAGAGTAAAGCAACACAAGGTGAACAAAAGCAAACAGCAAGGAAGGGGTGGTGGAGTAAATAGCAACTGCAACAGTAGATGTGAATGCCAAACATGTCTGAAGTCATACTGACTGGACTAGATGAGTACTGATTTTAAAAGGTAAAGACAGGTCAAAGATTACTAGATAAAGTCAGAGAGGAGGAAACCTCTGGGGCATTTAACCTGGAAGATCAACCATAACAGCCTTGGCAAAAATGGAAGGGACTTCCATCTCTTCTAATGTGGCTGCAGGAGGAGCTAGTATTTATGGATTTTATAGAATCAAAATAATCTAGTAGTTAAAAGCTGACTGAAACTCTTGCTCTGCTAGTGCTTTTCTACGACTTTGATCCTACCTCTCCCGGCTGGGAAATTCAGACATGGAGATTAGAAGATAAAATATGAAGATCATCTCCACCTCACGCTCTTTATTTTGGTATAATAAAGATTTGCTGGTACTTAGCTGGGGGCCGATTTTGGCTTCAGAAAGAAATTTTTGTTGCTTGACATCTAGGTTTTAACGACTTATTTAATATTATCATAGCTAAGAATTTTCAGTAAGCCTCTGGTTTTGATTTGAAGGACCAGTATATACAGAAACTGGTAGGCCAAAATACTCTTTCAAAACAGAAGCTATGAGGATCAGATGAAAAGTTTGCTGAAGTTCCCTGCTTCTCAAAGCTTTGGCCCTTTGAGGGAAAACTGCAGTATTATATCACTGAATTTGTGACAAAAAAAAACCCTAAATCACCGCAAACTTGCCTTAAAGTAGCTTAAGAATCATTTAGAAATAATGAACACTTCTAAAGAACTGTGCTCTTGAAAATTAGAAGTCTGAAATATGGCAACATAAACACACAGTAACGGCAGAAATCATTCATGCCAGCTGTTACTGAAGTGCTCACATATTCACCTCTGGCTAGGACGTTGCTCTGACATCCTCCACCAGGACCTTCTGATAGGAATTAGCACTAAATGGCAGCTGTCAAGGAGACTTGAAGAGAGTTCACGCTCTGAGTGTTACAGCACAATCAATAATGGGACTGCAGAGCTGAACAGCAATTCGGGAGTCTTCTGTGCATACCCATGTATGGTACAAGGGTACAGATAAGACAGACCCCAAGTAATGTTTGCTTAAGCTGTTCTTAAAGACTTCCAGAGCTAGGGTCCTTCACAACTTTCCCAAGCAGTCTTTCAATGCTTCACTCTTCTCTGCTAGGAATTTCTTCCTAGTAAGAATCTTCCCTGCTAAAATGTGAACCCTCTTCTTACTTCCCGAGTCCAAGAAGAACAGATTGTATCCTGGTTAAACCCTTCTTTGCATGAGAAGGGTGTTTCTCTTCTTTTTGTATATATGAACACTGTTACACTTCCCTCACTGTCTTCTTGAGGGTTTAAATTTCATCTTCTCTGGACCACTTGTTATTGTCAGGGTCCTTCTGTGGATTCTATCCTCCTTTCAAGACTAGCATCCAAAATGAGACACAGCATTCTCACACCCTGTAAACTGCTTCTTTTCCTACATGCTGGTGTGCATTTTTCTTCATGAACAATATAGCCTTGTTGACTTTAGCTGGTGATCCACTTCACTCCCCAGATCGTTTTCAGCAGAATTGCTCCCCACCCAGCTGTTCCCCTGCTGTATTTACATGGTGATGGGGGTTTTTTTCCTGCCTAATTGTAGGACCTTTCACTTGCCCCTGTTGAACTGCACACTGTTTTTATCTGGACACCACCAGTTCCTGGGGATCCTTTGGAATTCTACCCTTCTCTTCCAACATACACCAGCACCTCACATCTTGGTGTTACCTGCAATTGACAAGGCAGTCTGCAGTCTGTCATTTAGGTCTTTATTGACAAGTCCAAATACCATGGGGCCTAGGACAGATCAGTGCAGAACCTTACTTAATATTGTCTTTCACTTTGTTAACAGAATTAAGTCTATTCACTTAGACTGTTCTCCTTCAATTTGCTTAAGAAAATGTCACTAGAATCTGTCATTTGACTAGTGTAAAAGCCAAGATATGTAACATCTAGTGTTTCTCCTCTATCTTCAAGATTGATCACCCTGTCACAGACGAAAGTTAAACTGATTTGTTCTGACAGCTGACATTAGCTGTTACTTATCTCCTTGTTATCAGCCCTGTGCACTCCAAAGGATGGCAGTAGGTAGAGTCCTAGGATGGGCTGACAGCCACAAAAAGCCTGACACACAGGCTCAGCAGCTCCTTTGAGAACTGCTCGATACCTCTTCATGTGTATGATGGTGGAAGCATCAGCATACTTCAGTCACTATGACTGTCTATCTCTCTCCTAGAAAAGTTAATTAGGACTGTGAAGTTGGGGTCTTTCTTCTGAAACAGGTATGAAGGACACAAGAGCAACAGAGAACTGGAGGAGACCATGCTATGTAATGGAGGAAGGCATGGCCAAGAAGGCAGGATTGGAAGAAGGGGAAGGCAGCTTAGAAGAGGTGGCTTTCTTTGGGCTTTCCAAACATTTGTGGATCCACACCTCATTTAGCATTAATCCCTCCCTACAGAGAGAGACAACCTGTCAAACAGTTTGGATTTTAATTTTCCACACATTTCCCCGCAAGCAGAAACATGCAGGCATATGCAGGCCTGGAGAGGAATAAATGAGAGCCACTGGCTGGAAGGTTGTATTGTCAGTCTGGTACTCCCTTTTCATCCCATTAAGGTTGTCCGGGAACTAGGAGTCAGCTGATCAGATTATTGCCAGACATTATCAAGCTGTCTATAATTAGCTTTTTATTGGTGAGAAGCCAGAAAATCCTCTTTGTTTGCAAGCTTGGACTATAGAGAAAGAAGAGAAATATTTCATGGAAGAGATTGTTTGGAAACTGCAGGTCCTAATTAGTGTCTCAGCCTAGTAGTAAAACTGTGTACAGCATTTCTCTGAAAAAAGATGCTTTAAACATCCTCTTTTGAGGAATGCTGCACTGCATTCTTGAAAGGCACAGCACGCGTGGGGTTCAGTGCAGATATGGATGCTTTACCACCTCTGCTCTGTTCTCTTGGTGTAGGCGTCTTACATTCCCACATGTTACACGTCTCCTTTCAGTGCCCATCGGGAGTGACGATTTAACACAGGGTAAAACATAGCTTAAAAATTGGACTGCGCCATCCACATGTCACCTGTGCAATCTGCACACTCAGGATCAATATCTTCAACTTCAGAGAAATTTGTATAAGCATTCCAGTAGTCCTGATCTTTTTATGCTGTACGTTACAATTATAGTAGATTAAGACCAAGGTGACTTTTAATCTAAGATAGCCTTTTACTTTCTCAGCATCATCTTATGAAACACATTTTACCCAATTTATTTCAGAAGTTAATTACAATTTAAATTACTAACACATGGCTGAAATTTTCGATGTCGTGCAGTAATGGTATCCATTTTAATTCCTCCAGTGGACACCGTAAGCTCCATGTGCTTGTTGTAAACACCATTTATACAGGCTGCAGCACACAGAGATTAATGATGCATTCATTAGTGGCATGGTTACAAGATTACTGTCTATTACAAGATAAACACTTTTCCTTTTTTTCCTCCCTTTTTTTTTGTTATATCCCAAGAATTTTTTCTTCCCAGACACTTCAGTCACAACAGAATTTACCACTATCATGTTTTCTCTTTTCTGGGGAAGAGCATCACCATGAAGGATGCCAAGTCTTTTGAAGCAACAGAAGTAGGAGACTCTCCTAGTCTGCCCTATTATTTTGAGTCTTAAAGAGATTGAGAACAAAACGTAATCAATAATATATAAAGGTCTTAATCAAATGTCTGACTAAAACCCTGCAACAGTTATATCCGAGCATCAATCACATGTTTTCCAAAATAGAACCAGAGCAAGAATATACACCATCTTCCTCCGATTTAATTAGATTTTAAGCAAGCTGCTAGCTGCTATACTTCAGGTGAGATCATATCAGAAAGCAAAGTATTTTACAGAGTTTAATGGTGGTTATTCCTGGGAATGACACTGTTGGTTTGTGAAATACACATTGAGTTTGTAGTGATTGGAGTACCTAGCACTTGCTAAGGAGTAATAATCCACGTAGGCTGTTAAACTCCACTGGTAGCGTCAAGAACAAATACAGCAAAGAGCGGATATCCACTTTTAGTTTAAGCAGTAATGGGCTTAGCTACTTCTCTCTGCTTTGCAACCAAACAAATCAATACAGGCTGTTTTTTTCAGTCTAAGGGTTGGAAAACAAGGGTCATTTGGATTCAGACCCTTTTGCGTGGGTATACGAGAGTGGTTCAGCCACATGACTTACTATTAGCAGTGGCATTGGACACCTGCTCCAGTCTCCAGGGAATATTTGCAAGGGCTAGCTTTCAGCATTGCAGGTTAGTATCCCTTGGTGAGTATACTCAGCAGAGAAAAAGATGATTCAGAGCAGGAATGTGCTTGTGGTTAAGTCATCTGCTGGAGGAGCGGCACTCATACGCACCTAGGGAGACTGGTTTCCTCTGCTTGGATTTCACTGCTGTACGTGCTCCTCAGGCTAGCTGCACTGTGTCTCTACATCCTTACCACCTTGTCCCCAAACTCTTAACTCCACTTCTCCCCCCAGTCTTTGCCTCCTCAATAGACCTCAACTCCCCACTCATACACCCCTTTCAGCACCTCAACAGTTCTGTGCCTCTGTCCCCATGCAGCTCTCAGCTCCAGTCTCCTCCCCTTGCAAGCATCTGTCTCCCTGTCTTTCCATCATAACTAAGACAACCCCTCTCAGCTTGGTTTTCACTTTTGCTCTTCTTTCTTCCTGTGACCAGTGAGCCAATAAGATAAATTTCTTGCTCTCTAAGTTTATAAATCCCCACTTTTTCCTAGAATGGGTTGTGCCCAGGATGGACCAAATATTCCATGGATTTGGGTACCAAATTCTAAGGTACTGTGAAGTACTGTATGTAGTACAATACTGGGTTTATTTTCAGAAGGTTATCAGCTGGCCAGCTATAGATTACCCCGAGGATAACAGAAGGCACCTGCTTGACACAAATTATATCTGCCAGATTTCAGTTTGCAAAGCCAAACGATGAGAGGGCATGAGACAAATCCAAAGAGACAGTCACCAGAGATCTTTAACAAGGGAAAAATAAGATATGCTTCCCTGTCTGTTTTTCAAATATACCTGAACAGTCTTGGCTGACATTTTCCAAAAGCAGAGAAAGGCAGACATCGCATATGGACTATTTGAGACCAAAAACTTGTAAGACCAATGAAGTTACAAGCAGCTGACTCTCTCCTGCAGTGGAAGGCACAAGGTAATCTTAAAAACAGGTAGTGCTACCAGCTTACCTGGGTGATAGCGAACTGCAAACAAGATAGGAGTTTTTGTGAAATATGAACTTGCAACCCAAGATATTCCTGTAGGGCAAGGGCATTTTCATCTCCCCAAACAGCAGCAAATGGAATTCCTGTTATGACTAACACAACATGCTGAACCCAGGTAACATGCCACAGGGCAGGGATATGCTAGCGTTGTTTACACAGTAATTTGGCTCACTCTCTTACGTGTTCTGTAACGTGGATAGGTCTTGAGCCTTGCCTACAGCGGGAATTTAGCCACTGGTATAAACTGTGTCTGGAGGATTGTTCTGACATGCAGACCTACCCTTTGCTGAAAATTGTCAGGTAGGCAAGGCTTTTGATATTGTTGTTCAAAATCTCCGTGTTGAAACCTGTACATCCTACTTCCAGACTTAGCTCAGCCAAAATTAGAAGCCAAAAGTTCAGGCCAAACTGAGCTATTTGCATGACCTGCAGAGGTATTCACACAGAAGAGGTTTCTCTGGTAAGATGCTACCTGGCAGCACTTTCAGTTGAACTTCATTTTGAAGGCTTAGAGAACAGCTATAAAAGTGAGGAAAGCTGAAAAATACGGCGGTTTTTAGTAAGAGACTCTAGACATTTCTTTATGCAGGCTGTCACAGAGAAGATGGAGTGACTTGATCGGAGTCTCAGAGTACCAATGCAACAAGCAAACACAAGCTTTTGAGGGTAGCAAAGGTGTGGCTAGTAATTGCACCAGTGGCTAGTAATTGCAGCTTAAAAAAAAAAAAGAATCAGTATAGAAACATAGTGACATTTTTTTAAACAATGAAAGTAATTAACCTTTGGGAGAAAAGGGCTGCCATGGATCCTTTCTCACTGGCACCTGTCAAGCCTAGACATCTTCCTGAAAGATACTCTTGAATTCAAAATTAATTCAGGTTGCAATAAAGTAGAATCCAAAACTATCAACTGCCGGGTTAGTTACAACTTCCCACCATTGCTGACCACAGCTACTGGTAAAGGTTGAAGGTTTAGATGTATTTTGGCTCTACAGGTGCTTTAATCTTTGTTTTGCCTAACCTCATGCTGAGCAGGGCCACACAAATTACCTCGAACAGTACAGTTATCTGCGGGTACCAGATCTGTACCGCACATCTCAAATTGTTACAATTCATGAAGCTGGCTAGCATAGCTTTAGTCCACAAATTAAAACTTAAAAATCTAGGTTTAACAGCCCTCTTGTAAAGAAAAACAGCTAAGCTTCCCATTTACTTGCTCAAACATCAAGTTGGGAAGGGAGGTGGACAGAGACCCTCCGTTGGAGATAACAGCAGTAAATTGAAACGCCTCCCCCCATAGCACATTTCACCTGGTAGCTTCAAAAGAGCTTTATTTTACAGCAGATAGGGACTCTTCATCGCCATGTGACATATGTAGTTTTAAAAATTAGGAGTTACTTATTGCTTAAGCTGACACAATAAATCAGCTGCGAAACTGAGAATGATAACCAAGTATGATGGATAAATGTGGCACGCTGCAGGGAAGCAGGACACCCTACATTCTGAGCTGGGGAGATGTAGCCACTGGATGCTGTATCAAAATGACAACGAGACCTGCAGGGAAAGGGGGACTACAGGTTTGCACCTGCAAGCAAAGGGCGCCCTTCTAACTGCCAGAGAACTATTAAGAGATGGTGCTGAGTGGGATCAAGCCCGTTGAGTTTCCA
>Ga0181612_164536_pt1 | contig 18550 bp, 11 predicted proteins | sample HoacroProtozoa21_FD_119630 | JGI IMG/M metagenome (GOLD analysis project Ga0181612, IMG submission 119630) | Hoatzin crop microbial communities from Cojedes, Venezuel. Combined Assembly of Gp0051906, Gp0051904, Gp0051908
AGATCCCAAGCACAGTCATTTTAATGAGCAGGAGCTAGGCTTTCCTCCTGTGTCTCACCCCAGGCTTCTCAAAGGCTCTTGCTTCACATCTGAATTGCATTCGCTTCTAATGCATCCAGCAGATTTACACCTGTTTGTGGAGCAAGCCAAGAACATTTCGAAATTACCTGGCCTATAATTTTGGCCACCCTCTGCCTGCTATGCATTTCCCTGATACATAGAATGGACTCATTCACTCCAGTTATTTGGATACACACCTCTGTTTTCCAAAACTGCTTGGTCTATTTTAGCATAACTTTCAAGAACACCTCTTAGTACAGAGAGTCATTGAAAACTGCAGCACCGTTAAAGCACCCGACAACCAGCTGCATTGCTCCAAAACTGATTTATTGAAAGGGATTTGTGGAAAAAGGGATTTAACTTGCCTACTATTTCAATATAAATGACAGTGCAAAGCTGATCTGCTTTCTGGTTTGTTTGACTTACACGTTTTATATGGCACGTGTCCCTGGAGGAATTTATTAACACACATGAACAATTAGAGTATGGAAAGGGATATTGCGGGCTGTTGCCTGCAGCCAGGCATCGGTTGAACTCCAGGCCTGACAGTGCCATGCACTTGTTGGGCAGCCTCTGTAAGTCACTTGGCCTTCAGGAATTGAGTTGCCCAGGTGAAGGTGGCCTCAGCCCTACCGTCCTCTCTCCGGCAGCCCCGGGGCTGCTCACACACTCAGCTAGGTCAGCTCCGCACTGCCTCCACTGCCGCCTACACTGCCAGCTGCTAACCACTGCCATCAAAACATGAGGAACACTTGTCTCAGGCATATTGGATTAATTAATTTGCATGGACAATGGCATTCTGGAGAGGCTGCACTCTGTCTAATTGCCAGGGACTATAAAAGGTCCCAAGTGCATCTTATTCTCTACAAAAGTGATGCTGCACAGACAAAACCATCTCCAGGCCCTCAGACTGCCACATTATTACTATGGCAAAAGCTTGTCTGACAGCAAGAGCTCTTTGAAGACGATGGCTGAATCACCTCTCAGATATCAAAGGTTTGTTCTGGTTGCCGCAGCGCGCAACAGATTTCTGCTGCAGCGTCCTAGGTTAACCTCGCTGATATATTAAAGGTGGGAGCAGTAATGTCAAGACCTTCATGGTGAAAGGGAATTTTTTTGAAACTCATCACCATGTGTCCAGAAATTCTCCAGGCAGCATCCTGTTTCTCAGGAAAATCTGAGGATGGAGATGTGAGAGTGATTCTTTCTTGGACTGTTCCTCAGGCTCAGCCTGCATTATCATTTAAGAAATCATATGAAAGAGCCTGAGAGAGGCTGGAGAACAGAAATCCCAGAGCAAAACTGAAATTCAAATGTGAGATAAGAAAGAGGGGGGAAAAATGTCAGGGTTTCTCTGGGGAGTACACAGGAAAGAGCAGGGGCTACCTGCTGTGGCGGTTTCGAGACATCAGGTTGTCTCCACCCACGCTGCGTGCCAGCCAGCCTCAGAGGCAAAAAAGTACATCTGTCTTCTTCAGATCTCTGGGAGCATCACTTTCGCCTGTTAAGTGCTCCCGTCACCCAACCTGCATCGTCTGCATGTCTCTGTGCAAAAGTCCAAGTGTGCAAAATATGATAACCTCCCAAAGCGGCACCATAAGGGCAACTTCAAAGAGCTGCTGAAGCCAGCAAGGAATTCACCTGTCAGAGGAAGGAAAAAATGAAAAGAGGGGAATTGCAGTAGCATACAGAGAGCTGTGACAGTGCAGAGAAATGGGATCTAGGAAATGTTGCTGAAGTAGCGCGGCGGGGGAAGGACCTGCAAATGGAGCTGTTACAGGACAGGCTGTTGGAGGAGCAAAGCCATGGTGGTCTATAAGAGACAGGCCATCACTGGAACCACCACAATGAAAAATGTCACCTGAGTCCTTCTGCAGAACCCAAGCGCTAGAGCAAAGCCCACAGCAGCACCAGAGCTTGTTTGGAGGCAGCAATGCCCATCTCCATGCAGACAGGCTGCATTTCTCTCATACAAGCAAGCTTTCCTTGCGCTCTGATGGGCTTTCACTCACACCAGTGAAATTTTGCAGCCTGAGAGTGCTGTGTAGGCATTCATTCAATCATTACCCTAACATGCCCAGCTTCCTTGGAAAATACCCTGTAATTTACAGGTGCCTTAGTTGGGGACCTGTTGAAAGCTCCCCATGTGCATTCCGCATTCTGAGTCCCTACCCCACTGTCCCTACCCACTGGGCTCATGCTACCACTCCGATGATGGGGTTTTGCACAAAAGAAGGCCATGGAAAAACACAGGCATAGGACTGGAGTCTTCTATGCAATGTAGTGCTACAAAATAAAGAAATAAAGCAAAGTCTGCAGTGCTTTCTCCATTCTTTCTGTCCTTCTCATTTCCTGTTGCTATGCCAGTCCCGAGGCAAATACAGAAGAGACAGCTTCCTCAGCCACAAAAATGAGATTATTCAAAGAGCCCCTCTGTGTTCTCATATTTATTGTGATAGGCAGTGTTAGAAGTGTTTGACAACAACTCAATTATTCGCAATGAATAGAACCAGGATAGGCAGGCAATTATCCACTTTACTCACGTGAGAGACACCCATATTCAAAATCCACATTCAGAGAGATCCAAATTATATCCAAACCATTTTGCATATTTTTAATTACCAGCTTCAATTTAGCTGGATGGTTATGACTCCAATCAGTGTGCTTTGGAAGGGCTGAGCACTTGGTTTTACGCCAAGCATGCATTGTCTCATTCACATCAGCATGCTAACGTGTAATATTTGCGTGGTTTGGGTTACATTTTCAGAAGCAGCTACCAAATGGTGCACATCTTTAGCAAACCTGGTTAAAAATCAAAATTCAAGAAATGATAAAAATCCCCTTAAATATAGATCTCACCAAGATGGAAAGATTATATCAAAAAACTAAATGACACGGAAGTTTCTATCATATGGACTTCTCTTGAGCATTTTTAATATTTTTAGAACTCCATTTCAAAAAAAAAAAAAAAAGCTTTTTCTATTTGAATGTTTTCACTTAATATTTAAAATGTTTCAACATAATATTATAAATATTTTGAGCAACCTGAACTGTTGTTTCTGGAGGAAATATTTTTTTCGTTTTGATTTTATTTCTTTACTGAGTGAGAACATTTCACAACTGCAGAACATTATGGGAAGCTGAAAATCTAGTTTCTGCCTCACTGAAGTAAATACACATACTTCTGTATTATCTGCTTCAGAACATGACCTCTATTGCAGCCAAACTGGAGTTAAAGGGGGAATTATTTTAAGCAATTTTTACTAGCATTCTGCTGAATAATAATATGTTCACCATGCAAAAAATGGTAAATCATGCCTTAGATGGTGGAACTGTTCACTTTTGAAATTTGACATTGCACTTTTATATCCACTTCTTTGTGTGTTATGAGAATATTCTGGCTATAGGAACTCATATTTCTCTCTGTGAAGGTTTCCAAGTTTCACAGTACCAATACTTCTCAACTCTACAGCAGCTGAAGGCACAGGATTAGATAGGACTCACATCTTTTTTTTTTTTTTTGAGAAAACCTTAAAACATTGAATTAAGCAAAAAGTTTTACCAAGCATAATTTAAAGACTCAGAACCAGAAGTCAAAAGAATTTCTAGTATTTTAAGTAATCTTGTAACTGGGGGAGAAATTTCACTTATTATTTTGAAAAGAAAACTTTGCAATACCAGTGCCATAATTTTAATAAAGTTACTTCTAATTTGCTGAGACATAACATAGAACAGAAGTTGATCCGTGGTACTTTTTAAAGTTTCTGTAAGTTTTTATTCTATCCAATTCAAACTCCAAGCACTTCCATGTGTTTACACATCTCAGAGCAACCATGCTTCAAGCACTTAAGTTGCTCCTGAATGCACCAATCTAACTGCAGCAAAAATTCTTCCTTATGCCAGCTGTGACAACTGTGTCAAATGAGGTCAGAGGATCAAGGGCAAGGGCTTCCCACTGCTACCCCTCTACAATATCTTTTGGGTCTGTATACATACAAAGCAATTCAAGAAACTCTCAGTTTCCATCTTTGCTGTGTACTTCTTTTCAATTTTATTGTATGATCTTCTTCAGTATTCCTCAAAATGTTGACTATGAGCTGGACATAGAGTACTTCTTGCCTGGACCTCACCAAGGTCCTAGACCTAGGACATCTCCCACATTCCTGTAGGACCTCCCATATTCCTCAACAGCAGCAGTCATCCACCATGGAAAACCACAATTCCTGGCTCCAAAGGCAACATGCAGAGCCTGCCTGGCTGGGTCGAGTTGCAGCCAGGACCTCTGCAAAAATTTGGGGCTTGTAGTAAAATTATGCAGGAGATCCCAGTAAAAAATTAGTAGATCTGCTCTTTCTAATCCTTGTAGCTAAGCCCTTACGGACATAATAGTCACCAGATCTGACATTGTCTTGTCTAGTGGCACTACTTTGTGATTTCACTGTGTGTGTTTCAGGTTTTGCAGCACTGCAAGCTCTTCAAGGCAGTTGAAACAAAGCTCCCTTAAGTCAATGAGCCTTGGATCAGCTCTTAAAAGTTTCAGTACCATGACTATTATTTAATTTTTATGTTTTACTTCTCATTCTCCCAGAACATCAATAAGAAAACTTGTTCAGGGAAATTGGGCTCTACATTTGCATATTAATCCAGTAACATTTTGGGTAACATTGGCTCACGTTATACAGTGTGTTTATTTTTATTGTGCAGATTTCATCTGCTCAGGGGGTTCAGCTATTTGACCTATATTAATATTTAATGGTACAAATACTTAAAATAAAAGTCCAGGCACAGCCAAAGCTTTTGGTAACTCAGCTTTAAACAGCCACCCTTCGTTAAAATCTGGCTCCATTTGAAATGTTTTGATTTCTTGCAGGGATTGAAACAAGGAGCAGTACTTTTGATGACGGTTTCATGACTGTTTGAATATTGCCTTGGCTAATATTGTTGTACATCAAGTCTACATTGTAAAGGACCCTTGTACAGTTCTTGATTTACTGAGCAGGAGAGATCAGCAGCAAAAATGAAAGAGAAAAATCTCAGCTGGAATAATAAAATTGATCATAATATCAAAGCAAAGTCTGTTTTTATTTTGAAGTCAGGCTAGACTGGTATTTTAGCATGGGCAGTTACTGACAACGTAATAAAATACTGTCTTTCTCTTCCTTGTTTCCCCAAACTAGTAACTTAGGTTTTTCACTGAAGACTGTTAAAAAAGATATTATTCTGCTACGTCTGCTGTCTTCCAAAACAAAGTTCTCCTGGGTTACCTTAATCTCCTGAATTTCAACCAAAAGCAATCTTTCCTGGCATGCCTGCAACAGAAAATATTGCCCGTGAAAAGGGTAGGAGGCTTCTTGGCATTAGGATAAATTATCTGTATAGTACAGTGCAGTCTATAGATTTTTTTGCTATGAAGCAGCATGAAAGCAAGTGAACGGCTCACTGTGAATCAACCAACTGAACCTCTTTCATTAAGCTAGCGTATCTCAGCTTGCCTTTCATTCCCTGCACAGTGAAGAATATCCCTGTATCTACCTTTCGTGAACAAAATGCACGCTTTTGCCTCGGGCTAGGGATGTGTTGAGAAGTGGAGGAAAAAACATAAACCAAGACTCTAAAGAAAGAAAAACAATCTTTAGAAACACAGTCAGCGTAACTATGTAAGAATCCTGAAAGCTGACAACACAAAAAAAAACCCCGAACTTAGAGAAAATGTGCAATCAACTTGGATATGATGCAGTTAAAGAGCACACAAAAGCTTTATACAAACTAATGAATTGATTTAAGGCTTCACTGGGTGATATACAATGACATATTATTTATGTAACCTGTAGTTTACTGTTCACATAGCAATTTCCACCTCCCACCCTGTCAAATAGAAGAAACTTTTTCACCTTAAATCTTAGATGATGATGAGACCAAACAGCAGGAGAGGATGTATAAATGAAAGTAATTTAGTGAAGAAGGTTTGACTGACATGAAAAGACAATAAAAGTTATGACAGTGTTAGGGATATCAAAGTGAAAGCCAGGTGGGCAGACGAGAATAGGCAAGTTCCCAAGTCAATCTGAAAGGCGTTCTTCAACACTGGGGAAAATCCAGCCATTTATTTTCCAGCTTATCACTCCATGGGTCAAAAACTATGTATTAAATTTGGAGCACAAAGACCTGCCTTGTCTAACAATTGTACTTATTGTAAAGACGGACAGGGAGGAGGGGGAAGGGGAAAACTTTCAAAAACTCAACACATAATTTAGAGAAGAAGATTTTGATTTTTCTCTCTAAAAAAACAGACCATTTGAATCCCACGTCTCTTACTGTTAGGGGAGGCATATATTAAAATGCACTTCTGCAGTGTTCATGATTGCTTTTTACAGGAGCATGGTTTCCACTGCTTCTCAGTTTGCTGGGTGGTAGTCACCATCTCCATTGACAAAACAGCCTGGCTCCCTGTAAGTGTTCCCACATATGATTGCAAGACCTGAATTTTCAGAATAACTTATGAAATGAAGCTCTGAAAACTATCTGAAGCTCTGAAAACTATCTCTGCAATTATTTAACTGCCTATCCAATACATAGAGAGTGCATGGCTTAGCCCAGCAACCCAGTTGGTCTTCAGCTGAAGTGACGCAGTTTGGACAAGGTCCTTACAGATGGCAAGTGGCTAAAACCCAGCAGATCAGTTCCCAAAATCAGAGCGCTGCCAGCTTGTAGAGAAGCCCGGCTGCATGAGTGATAGGTGCTAGGAACAGAAGGGCTGACAGGTTGGGGTCCCACAGCTAACGCAGTTCCCTGAGGACTCCCTCGCAACCCATCAGGAACAGAGTTGGTGCAGGAACCACCTGCAGCTGGCAACCCACAGAGATTCAGCTACTGGATTTGTGTAGCGCTGACACTTAGCTATACATAGAAGGGTCTGGCTTTTTCTGAGATGGACTTGATAAACATTTAGGCATTTTATAAATAGAAAATAAGAAAACACCTCAAAAACCCATTGGCACTTCAGCTGTATGAGGGATCCTACACTTCTATAATATTCCTTTTCCTTCCTGTTAGATTCATTGATGGTTCTGTCCCTATTTTTATAACTGCCCTGCAAAATATTAAAAAAAAAAACAGGCTGGAAAGAGAGGGTTTTTTCTTTAATCTCTTTCAATTTTAAGTTTCCATCTCTCCAGACAAAAAAGAGAAAGTCCTGCTGAGAACAGAGTAAATAACAGTCCCAGTAAATAACTCCTCTCCTAAAGCATACAGTCAGGTGCTCTGAGCATTGAGCTCACCCCTTACAGCTTAACCCTGCCAAGTTGGAAGCAAAAAGGATTTTTTTCATACTTATGGGGAGGAAAAAAGTGCGAGACATTGTTGTCCAGGACAGAAAGGGCACAAAGGTTTCTACTCTGAACCTGCTATTTCTGGGACCAGTCCAGCGAGTCAGTAGAGAACCCCTCCATGTGCTGACATGAAGGAAATCCCGACTCTGGGTGTTGCTTCCGAACGTGCTCTGAGCTCAGCTGAGAATAATACAAATAATCCAGGAGGGGTGGCTCAGGCCAGGCTGCTGTGATCAATGGATGGACGGATGGATGGATGGATGGATGGATGGATGGATGGATGGATGGATGGATGGATGGATGGATGGATGGACGAACGGACAGCAGGGTGGCACAGCTGGTGGAGCAGCAAGGCACATGGCAGAACCAGTGGGGACACAATCACATTGTCTAATTTAGCCTGTTTTAGCTGGCAGCCAGAGGTGCAGCATACAGGACCTAGACAATGTACGGTTCCCCTAAAGGTAGGGAACTGAGGTAGCCACCTCTGTTGAGCCAAGTCAGAGCATTGTTCAGATGACATAGTGGTTCCCAGTGCTGTCAGTGCAGCTCCTCAGAGGAGAGGACTGGGGAATTGCAACTAAACCCTTTCTCCTCTTCCTTGTTCAAAGGATATTGCCAAGGGAAAAAAACAAACAAACAAACTGGATGGTGAATTTTATGTTAGCTGCTTTTAGGACAACTGAGACATCGCCTCACTGATATCCTGTCTGGGATGGCAGAGGATGAGGGACATACATTTTTGCACCTGTGTTTTGTATTTCCTTTACACACTTACAATGTTGGTAAAGTTAGCATATTTCCTTTACCTGTCTTTTACTATAAAAAACAGATCTGAGGCCTTAAATTTCACACATTACCAAAACCTGGGTATTTATGTTGGAAAAAAATTCCCTTTGTGCAGGAGCATGTACCAGGACCACCTTGTGTCTTCCATCAGCCAGATAGTCATGTCAGGATGAGTCTACAGCAACAGTCCCACCTGGCAAGACTGTGCTTTGGTCTTCGAGTTCAGCTTCCAGAAAAACTAGGGAACAACTGCTGATGTCTGAGGAAACACGAAAGTCAGATGTTAATCTTGGATTAAACCTGATTTGGTCTGCTTTTGTACTCCTTTTTTTTTTTTTTTAAGCCACAACAACATGACAATTTTGAGCCAAGAGCTCTCATTCTATGCAAACATTTGAAACACTGAAAATTCAAAGTCTGTGAGTCATCCTGACAGTATGATCAATGTGTTAATCCATCAGGATTCCTTCCAAGTACCAGTAAGAAGGGGAAATATCATCATAAGAGGGAGAATGGTTTCACTTTCCAGCATCCACTTCCTCAAGAGGGTACTGGGTAACTAAAGACAAGGCCAAGTTTGCCAACAGGCTGGCAGCATTCAGAGTCTTTAGCTTTGGGCATCTAATTTTGTCACTCAGACTGAGCTCCTTAAGCAACAACCTTTGAAGGCATGCATTTAGCTATTCTGAATTGCCCGCACAACAACAACAGATAAGCACCAAAACACATGATGAGCAGAGCTGTAGCTCTTTTCACATTTATTTATTTGAGTTTCTCCAGTTCTATTTTGAATATTTTTAACACCTTCTTGTTGGGGAATATTCTACACTGTGCTGGTGAATGGGTCAATTCTGTCATGTGCTCTATGCTCAGCATCTCAGTCAGCCAATCTTCATCTTGAATAACGAAAGACAAGCTTTGGGGACAAGACTCATCCATGAAGCAGTAGTTTCTGAAACCATTGGCTTCTCATCTGCAGCTCAGCTAGGCTGCGATCAGTAAGCAATTCACAAACCTCTTCAGGGGCAAGTGCTTAGATTGAGAAAGAGAGCCATGCCATGCAAATATAAGCGATTCCTCACTCCCATGAAAGGAGTCACAGACACAACTCCTTCTGACGTTTGTGTTCTGCAAACTCTTGTGTCAATATGAAACTATCATGCCAATGTTCATGGAAAGCAAAGGCACAGGAAAAGCAAAAATAGAAGTGATTCATTTTCAGACGCAAATAATTATTTCTAAGGGAAAAAAAAAAGAACATTATTTATCCATACAGCTCAACTCAAATTCATAAAATCAAAGTACGGTTACTGGGAATGTTGATGGGAAATAGGAAATGGTACAACAGAGATACGTTGTTGAGGTTATTTGAATGATAAACAGGTTCCATCTGTACCCTCATAGCTAAAATGAGTTTATTCCTGCTTCTTCACCAACTCATGGAGCTCTTTACTGAGTGGTGTCTAGCAGTGATCAAGGTGATACTGTATCTCTTTGGAAAGGCAGCCCTTCCCAAGGATCTGTTAGTGTCATGACTTGCCAATGATGTATTGCTCTAAAAATGGTGCCTTCTACAAAAGAACAGGTCCTGGAGCAGATTTAGCCCTAATTACAGGAAGGAAGGAACAGGAGAGGTATGCAGATACCAGGAGATTCCACTTGCCAAAATAGAAAGTCTGTTGCTGGAAGCTGGAGAATTTAAATGGTGATGCTTTGGGAAGAGACCCATGCTAAACAAATACCTCCTCTGCAATAATCAAGAATTAGGCTAGAAAAATGCAGATATCTGAAACCATAATGTATGTGGTTTTTTAGATAAGAGATTTACTTCTAGCCAGAGAGACTCAAAATACCTTTTTACTTCATCTTCTAATATAGCACAGCGTCTCACATTGAATCTATGACTCAGTATCATACAATCACATCCTGTTTTTATTAGGTAATTTAGTCCTAAGTAGCAACTGAAGAAGTCCCACTCCCCTCTCGGTACTTCTCAGATTTCCTGTATTTGTCACCTGAAGATTATTATTTGATATCCTGCGTTACTGCTAATTATCATTAGGTTTTATACCAGACTTTTGCATTAGATTACTTAGTCTAATAATGATGACATTCCCATGCAATGATACACAAGGGTGCACATCTGAGAGTTTTTAATGTATTTTCTCCCTTTTACAGTGCAAAACATATAAAATGGTTTGAATTATTCTATGGCCTTAGACAAGTCATTTAAATTAGTAGCAAGCCCAGCAATAAAACACAAGCAGTCTAAATCTCAGTTCCCACTCTAACCAGAGAACAACACAAATGTACGTCTGTATTGGTTCATTATTCTGTATCATATAACCACCACTACATTGTCTTTGAGAGCTGAGCATACTAGGGATAAAGTTGCTAAATGCTCTTATCATAAAACAGATATTGCAGTCCTCAGGTTTCCTCTGTTAATCTGTTTGTTTTGCTGTATCTGGAGGATAAAAAATGTGGGAGTATGAAACATTTATCTGCTAATTGACAATTATAAAACAGTAATGGAGCTTGTGTGTTTTAAAATATGTGAGACAATGTTTGATTTTATGCTTTAGGATCTAGGGATATTCTATAAATGATTTAAAACACGTTATATGAGTTGATAAGTGCAATCAAATGAAAGAGAGACAGAGTCCATGCTGAAAATCATGACCTTTTCAAAAAAGGTGGGTGTTTTTGTATAAATACAAATGTCTGGGTGCTAACTTCAGCATTAGTACTTGCCTAATTCATTTAAATATATGCAAATGAATACAAGGTGTCAGGCTATGCCAGTTAATCACACAATAAGTTGAGCTTGTCAGCAAAATTTCCTTCACTACCCTTCCTTGGCACCACTGACAGCAGTAACAGAGCACCGACATGCAGAAATATTTGTTCTTTCTGTACATGCAGGGCTGAAGCATGTGGGGTTTCCAGGTGCTTAGCTGCCGGAGTGCAGCTATCGTGTTGTCGTCATGGGGGAAGAGGAGAAGAAGTCAGTCCCTGGTGTGTAGAGCTATCTTGGTTGCCACTTACTGGGATCATAGATGTCAGGTTTAACCTGGCAGAGCTGCTGCCCTTCCTGAGCCATAAATTCCTGTTAGCTTCATGCTCCAAAGCAATACCAGACAGAAATCCCCATGCTGAAAAATTTACACGGAGCCAGCAGGAAACTGAGCCATTTACAAGTATGTTCACCAGGGAGAAGCTGAAAGGAAAGGTCACATTCAGAAGACAATTGTCGTGTCCTGATTTCATGGAGAGCAATGTTGTGCTGGTACGTGAAACGCAAGCCCTGCGAGGTTTGATGGCTCATCAAAACTTGCAAAGGGACAGAGCCGCAAAGGGCCATGGACAGCAATGCTACAGTGTAAGACAGCAACAGAAAAACCATGTCTTGTTAAAGCGGTATTGGTTGGCCTTTATAAGCAAAATGTATCCACTTTTTTATTTACTACTGTCAGGTGACAGACCGTGTGTGCAAAACAGCCTTAAGACTTGTCTCCCTCACAGGAGGGGAGGAAATATATAATAAAATGAGAAATGTTCATTTTCTAAACCTGTGCTGGGCCCAAATCCTGAGCATGGAGGAGTGCCCAGGTGGAATTGTGCTTTTCAGCCTGGAAAAGAGAAAAATGGGGGAGCCAAAGGGGACTTGAGAAAGCCACAGGCGGCCTGACCCTCCAGTTGACCATGAGCTTTGGTCATCTCACTCAAGCTGTCTCACCAGGAACATACAGCAAGATGCACAAAGCATCCCTCACTGGCACGGGTGGCTCTGCTGTGAAGTTCCTGTTGTCTCTGTGCTTGTAATCTCATCTCATTTACTGTGAGATAGGGCTTCTGCAATGTTTTCTTTGTCACTGTTACATATCTGGGGGCTTCTCTGAAGCACCGAGAGCTTTGGAGCTCAGAAGGGTTTCCTCACAGTCCAGTGAATTGCTTTGCACCACAGAAAAACAGCCCTCTGAAAGGGTAGGGAAGATCTGAGCAATCTCTGAGATAACCAGCTTACTCAAGAGCTTAAAAAGTATGGTCAAGGTGTTGAGCTGGCACAGGTAGTGAGCTTGGGAGGGAGTAGAAGGACACTGAGGCTTTGCTGCTCTCTCATTTTCCTGACAAGGAAGTGCGGCATCAACATCCAGTATTTCTGAAACTTCCTTCTTTGCCACAGCCTTCATTTCCAGATCCAGCTAATTGTGAGTGTACAGGGTAGCTTTGATGAATTTTCCAAGCCCATGGCCAGATCCTCACCTACACAGAAACAGAAGGATTTAATACCAAGCCAGAAGCAGCTGCCTTCCTTGCCATTAGTGCCACCTGAGGATTAAAAGAAATAGGAGTAATCCTAGTAGAATTCTGGCCAAAGCATCCTATTGTTTCAGAAACAATGTGCATGTCATTAAGCATGGCAGGGCAGTGCTCTCATTAGCTCCTTGAGACATTTCTCCCTTCCCATCACCATTTCCTTTCCATCACCACCCTGTCAAGTGCCTCCAGAAGTAGATCCTCTTTATAATACCCACTGCTCTCAAGCAGGTTTGGTGTTATTTGTATTAATCCCAATATTAATTATCACTATTAATCCCAGGGGAGCTGGAAGGGCATTAATCAAGCTGCATGCCAGGGCAATGCCAATGGCATCTCACTTCTGCAGAGAGTTTCGTGTCCATCCATAAAGGCAACACAAAGAGAAAGACTTTAAGAGGTCAGACTTGTAAAACAATAAAAAGCTTATACTTCCCTGGAGTACTCTGAATCCTATTCCCTTCCTTAGCCTGCACCTTTTCTCTCAACTGCCCTGTATCATGGCAACCAGCTATTGGGACTGCGCAAAAATAAGCTCTGCAACCAGAAATAATTGAATATTACATATTTTCCCTCATTTGTGGTTTTCACAATTTTTTTTTTTCCTCTTCCCGCTGCCTTTTTTCCTGAGACTCTCCCAGGGGTTCACACTCAAGCAAGCTGGACACACTTTTCAAATAAAAATAGCCAGCTTACTCATCAAATAGATTCAGATAGTTTTTTCTAAATCTGAGGTTTAGGGGAGTTCTATGTGTGTGGACCTGCAGTTCAGAGATCTCACTTCATGAACCATGTGTCATAATGACATCCAAAGTGTCCCGGTGCTTTTGTCTTGGAGGAGTTTTCGAGAGGACGCAAGTCTGCACACTCTTTTGAGAGACTTACCAGGGCATATGGGACACCAGCTGTGCTTTACTGCAACACACAAACCTCTGCTGTCAAAGAAACTGTGCACTGCTAGAAAGAAATTAAAAAGAGAGGGGAAAAAATTAAAGTTAGCTCTTGTGGAAGAGCATGGTTGCTGGAAACAGCTGTTAATCTTTACTGGCTTGGTCCCTGCAAGAGTCACACAGGGTGCCTGGCGTCCCAGAAGTCCCTGTGCTTCTTGTAATGTCACAGCCAGCTGTACCGAGAGTCAAGTGACTTCCCCTCCCTTCCCTTCCCTGAGAGACGCAGAAGAAATAGAGGGACACTATATCTGGCATGAAAGTCCTGCCTCGGTTCTATGCTGGCTCTATCTGCCATTGTCCATTACAAACAATAACAAAAGTGACTGCAGCTCAGCCGCCAGATTAACTCAATGGAAAACTGCTAATATGAATTTAAAGTGATGTATGATTTTCTGAGCTCTGGCCACATTACTTGTCTCAGAGAAGTTCCTTCTCCTTCCCCTGCTTTAACACATCTTCTGAGTTTGGCAGCTCTGCTCCACAGTCCTGCAAACCCACGGGAGGTTCCGGCAGGTGGAATAGCTTCGGTGCAGCTGAAATGTGGCCCTGGCTGGGTGCGGAGCCCCAGCCTCCAGGCAAGCTCACAAAAGGTTCATGAAGCAGTGGTGGGATGGGAGAGAGATTTCAAGAAACTGCTCTGCATAGTACACTAGGACCCTTCCATTGTATGTGATAACAGAAAGAACCTTTGGCATCACACTAGGTTTACTCCCACTCTTTCTATGCAGGTAATAATAGCGGCAATAATTATATTCCCTTCCCTGTTCCCCTGCCATACCAGGTGAGTCTGATTTTTCAAACAATACGATAATGTTTGTAGTTACCTTATGAACAGATCCAGTTTGCAGCCATCAGCAGTAACACAGCAGCTTCAGTATGCAGCACACACACCTGCAACGTACACAGATAGACAGCCATGTGTTATTCTGCTTCTGTTCTTCGGCAATTAAACATCTGCTTTCCACAGGGAAATAATCGTTTTTTGTATAACCCTAAGGGAAAAGAAGCTGTTCTATTTCATTTTTCACACTACGCACTTACTCTTCATTAAGACAGATTACAACTGAGGCCGCCCAGCATAACTCAAACCATTCCTTCCCTCCAGTAATGATAGGGGGCAATTTTTGATCACTGACCACTTCAATTGCCAACTATCAATCTTTTTGCAGTTACTGCCTGTTTATTCAAAGAGCCTCTGGGGAGCTAACAACTAATGTGCGCTCCAAACACTCCCATGGCACTATTCACATCCCAGCCTCTTTGACCCACTCCTAATCCTTACATTCAAATCATTATTTTTAGATTGCACACTTATCCAAAACAACCACTGTGCAAGTCAGAAAAGGCAAACTGGAGACAACTTGCAAATTCAAACCATCTCACATTACAGCAATGTCCAGGAGTGGGACCATAGAATCAGAGAACAGTTGAGGTTGGATGGCACCCTTGAGTATCGTACCATCGAATGCGAATGCCTACTGTCACCTCTGCTAAGAGATACCATGAACATAAATCTGCAAGAACAGGGCAGAGAGATGTTGCTTAGATTCCCAGCATTTGCAATGGGATTTTTAAACTGAAATGTTTCCTGTGATGTGCACTTAGACTTTCAGAAAAGCCAAGGGTACTCCTTGTAATAATATGTCCACACAATTTCTTTTGTTAGCTATCCAGATACAGACCCCCATGCAAGCAGTCCAGACACAGCAGCCAAGTGCGCACAGATATTTATGCCCAGATACCTGTTCTCTGTTTACTGCTGCAGCAAACCGCGTGTAATTGCTCATGTGTTTACCAAACATGAACACAAATCTGGTCCTTAAACTTGCCCAGTCCATTTCGACACTTCACTAAGACGCAGTGGCTCCCTCAGGCTGGTCTTCGCTTTCCCCATGTTTTCCACTTTTTGCACATTTAGCACATTTCTGTTTGCTATTTTGCACATTTTCCAGTGCAATCAAGCATGTTTTCAAGCAGTTGGGGTTCACAGAAACGCATGTGCATTTTACACACTTTGAGATATCTAAGGCAAGTGAAGAGAAGAAACAGTTTGGCTTCCCCTAAGCCATCATGCGGACCTGGAGCAGACCTGAAAGGGTGTGTGTGCATGTGTGAAAGGAAGAGAGAGCACTAACTAGCTCAGGTTGCATCCAAGACAAAACAGTTACTCATTGCCAGAAGCCAGCGGCTTTGCCTGCTTGAAGAATTCCCATCCCAAAAGTTTGCAGATAAAAAAATCCCATCGGATTTAGCCAGCCCTTCATCATCCTCTCGTTTATCAAACACAAACAACTATCTCTAACAAGTCAACTAAAGCATACAGGGAAATGCAGCGTTCCCAGCTCTTAAGCCTATCGGTTACAAGCAAAGAGCCAGTGGCTAAACAAATAGAAGAGTAATCTTTCAGAGCCCAATTGGCTTTCTATCTATTCTGAGAGTGCCTGCAAATGCCATGGTGATTTATTAACCACTATTGAAGGACAGAGCTGTTAATAAAAGCTCACCTACACATACCTCAGAAAATGTCAATACTCACTAACAACAAGTTCCTGAGATTCCCATTTAGCCCCAGATCAGCACAGCACAGGGCATCAGCAATTGCTTCCATTCAAATAATGTGCTTGAGTCTCATTGGTTTCTTTTATTTGAAATAAATATGTAGACCTAGGAAAAAAAAAAAAAACAGCACTTTTCAAGACCTAAGTTCTTAGGGGTGCGACTGACAACTCCATACAGTTAAGATCACATTCAGTGTTATTGAATCAGGATCGAACTCAAAAGAAGAGGTCTAGAAGTAGTCCTCAGAGGCTCCCACTTGCAAAGAGCACTCATGGATTATGGCTTCCTTGCATTTGAATGAAAACTACAGGTCTGGGCTATTTGCATGTACACTGGCCTAAATCTGATGAGCACAGAATTTGCCTTCCTATCAGTGAAAGAGTTAAATGTATGATCTCTTAGGGCTTAATATTCTGTGTGACTATGCTTTGGTGGAGAGCAGGCCGTGATACTAAGGGCCCTCTACATTACAGACTTCTTTAACACTTGAAACGTTTTAATAGCAGCAAGGACTGTAAAGCTGTAGTGGCAATTAAAAAAAAAAATTATTACACTTGTAAGTAAGGTACCAGAAATTATATTATTCATAACTGCCAAAAATAGCAGCTTCGGATTTCTTGTAAGAATTTCAGTACTGAAGGGAGGGGAAAAATGTCATAGCAATCCTTCCTCACTCTGGGAATCAGCAAAAAGCTTAGTGATCCAGACCGTTCAAGGTTCTATCGCAGCAGAGAAATATTCCTGCTTTCCCAGTTTCCAGAAGTTTAAATGACAAAACATACTATAAGCCAGGGGAGCATCGGCCCCATAATAGCAGTTGTTTAACTAAAAGTCCCCAGAATTTTTTTTCAGGAAGAAAAATTCTCTGAGATTATCTTTTTCTTGTATTATTTCTAATCAATCCTGGTTCCAACCCAACGAAAATGCAATGAAAAAAACTTTTGTCAGACTTTTCAATGAAATTAAGAAAAAGGATCGAGGTATAAAAATTATAAGAAATTTTAAGAACTTTAACTTCATGTCAAAAATCCTTTCATTCAGGTTTGGAACTTGAATTAGGGGTAAAGGTTTGGTAGAGATTTCCTTTTACTTTATATAGTTAGTTTTGCTGGTTCTAACTTACAGATCTACGAGTATTTTTATTGCATTTGTCCCTTGTGAGAGTTCATTAGCCTGTTAAATCCATTTTCAATAAAACATGTGAGGCTTTAACCGTGCACAGACTAATGAATGTCTATGCAATAATGATATGAACCCCACCCAATATATGTGCTGTTAGCAGCGTATTAGTAAATATCAGGCAGAATATAACTCATTTGTCGTAAAGGAGCCCATAATTTAAGACACCTAAGGAATTCCAGTGCTTTGCAAGGCAGTACATGAAGTAACGTGCAACTTATGCTGTCATTATGGCTTATTTGAGAGGTTTAGATAAAGAGGAAAAATGCCAAAAGCAAACTAACACTTCAGAGGCACAGTTAAAAAATGACATGTTTTTTGGTGGGGGAGGAGGGGTTTTAATTTTTCCCTTGCTGGTTTTTTTTTTTATGAAATCTAATTACGACATTCCATTTCTTGCACAGCTTAATACCTCGATGCATTGCCCATTCTGTGCTGCTCAAGTACATTGTCAAGACACAAGGGGGTTTTTTCCTAGGGCACAGACCGAGCGATCTGATCTTCCACTGTCAAACTGCCCCGTTTGTGTCTGGAGTAGGACCCAGTGGGGAATACGCAGGAATCCTGCAGATCAGCCAGGAAGCACTCCAGTCCAGGAGAGACTTCCCTAATTCCCTGCTTAGGCGCCAGTGCCAACATAATGTTCTTGGCTTCAAGAAGTGTGAGTTTCTGATTCATTTTTATTTTTAAATGAACCATTGCATGGTGGAAACCCCAAGTCTTTCCACTCCAAGGATTGCCATTGTTATTAGTGATGAGTAGTAAGGGAACACTGAGCATCACAAAAGAAGGGCAACCTTTATTGGAGGTCAAAATACTACCTCAGATCCAAGTTGATAGCGCTGTTTTCTGTGGGTAACCACTTGAAGAAGATGTAGATAGGTCCTTCTGTCCAGGATGAACAGGGTGAAGAGCTTCATCTCTAGATTCATGATGCCACTGTTGCTCACAGAAAAGGAAAGGCTCCTGTTTGGTGAGCAGGGGCTTTTGGTGGGAGAGGGGAAGATAGGACGACAGATGTGGAGAACAAATACAAAGAAACAGAGGCATGCAGACAGGAGGGAAAGAGTGAAGGGCAGGGAAAGAGAGAGAAAAAACATTTGGTGAACTCCCAATGACAGAGCCATAGACTATCCACTTCACAGAATCACAGAATCACAGAATAGTAGGGGTTGGAAGGGACCTCTGTGGGTCATCTAGTCCAACCCCCCCGCCGAAGCAGGGTCACCTACAGCAGGCTGCACAGGACCTTGTCCAGGCGGGTCTGGAATATATCCAGAGAAGGAGACTCCACAACCTCCCTGGGCAGCCTGTTCCAGTGCTCCGTCACCCTCAGAGAGAAGAAGTTCCTCCTCATGTTCAGAC
>Ga0181612_135536_pt1 | contig 18549 bp, 12 predicted proteins | sample HoacroProtozoa21_FD_119630 | JGI IMG/M metagenome (GOLD analysis project Ga0181612, IMG submission 119630) | Hoatzin crop microbial communities from Cojedes, Venezuel. Combined Assembly of Gp0051906, Gp0051904, Gp0051908
AGAGGTGGTCGATGCCCCATCCCTGGAAACATTCAAGGGCAGGTTGGACAGGGCTCCAAGATGAAGGTGTCCCTAGTCCTTGCAGGGGGTTTGGACTAGATGGCCTTTAAAGGTCCCTTCCAACACAAGCTATTCTGTGATTCTATTCTATGACTCTATTACCAGGAAAAAGTACAAACACAGACAGTGATAGGAACTTTTGGGCTGAGAAAAGCTCCAGGTTTCTTCACCTTCATTTTTTTGTCAGCCAGCATCCGTAAATCCCAGCAGCAAGGAAAATTTTTCTTCTTATTTTAGTTATTGGTCATGTGATGGAAAACGACCTCCTACAGCTGTCTGTCACTGAGGCATTTAAAGTAGCAGGTGATTGTTCTACGGCTCTGAGGTCTCCAGTCTGTCCAGTGACCCAAACTGGAACCATTCTGGTGCCATGTGATGCAATAATACACAAAAAAACCCTTCCGATATTGCATGGTGAAAGGATTCTACAGGAATTCTACAGGATATTGTCTAAAGCTACAAATCCAGGCACTTAAAGCTTACTGAATGCCAAGACTGGCAGCTGCCTTTTCATCTAACCCACTGGAGTACTCACATTATGGTTGTCTCCCAGCAAAATTCCATGACATTTTTCTCAGAAGACATTTTTCTTATGAGTCTTAGCTCATAAGCTGGAAGGAAATAATTGCGTACATTGTTATTAAATATTTTTTAACTCATAATTTGCTGTGTGGTACTTTACAGCTTCATTCCAGAACAGCAACAAAACCCCTGTGTAAATGTCCCATGAAGATTGATTCCCTGTATTTGTACCCTCCCTTTCCTTCCTTTTTGCTCTATCGTCTCTTCTTCAAGTCTTTCACAGGTCCTTCAGTATGGATAAGGAGAAATAAGAAAGTGGTAGAGTAATTGTGGCCTGATCAGTTACTCAAGTCACCTACAAAATGTTAACTGAGCCAACAGCCTTTTCAAGTTTATGAAATACATTAAAAATCCCCAACAACTCTATTATCGTAGTGCCTCATGAAGATAGTTATAAGCTAATAAACTGCTTGCGGTTGAGATGAACTTGGTTTATGCAGTTTTGTTGCTCAGTTGGTGGTGAATTGTAACTCATTTAGAAAGGAGAAATGAGTTTCTTTAGAGCATCTGTCTCTCTCTCATCACATTTAAATCTATGATAAAGAACAGGTGAAGCGACACGCGATCTCTCTGCAGTTGTTGCCCTCTTCCTGAAATTCCACAAATATCCATAGCTGTTGTTCAAACAGAAAGTCTACTAGATTATATGTTCTGAGCTGTATTTTTTTTTAAATCAGTTAATTACAATGACAAGGTTACATTTTAAAAAATGAAAATAGCACAGACTTTCTATAAAAGCAAGAAGTATCATTTGGTCAGCTGTTGGCTCACACCACACATAGATTCTTTTTTTTTTTTCTAAACCGGTTCAGGCATTTCCCATCTCATCTCAGCTTTCTGTGGCTCTCGTTTTTGCCCCTTGCGATCTCTCCATCTCCCCTGCTGCTGCCATTGCTGCTCTCACAGCTCTTGTCCTTTGTGCTGCTGAGACGTAAATCCAAAGCAAATGCAGAGCCCGGGTCCCTAATCAGGGAGATCAAGCAAGCAGCCCTGAGCAGACCCACATGAGTCTGACCCTCACTGCCTCCAAGTCACCTTGTTTCCCTCTGGACAGTGAAACTCAGCTTGACTTCCATATCTGGTCCCCCTCTGAGTACCTAACTGATATTTATTACCTTGTTAAAGGATAGACACAATGGAAACGAGAGGGAATTACACTCCGCAGAATAATAGATTTTATCTATCAACTGAAAGCATTCAATGTGTTCAAGAGGGGAGACATGATAACCTGCATCTTGGAATAAAAAAAGGAAATGAAACTGCAAGTCTGCTGGCAAGAATTGTTCTAATTAACAAAGGATAGTTCCATATAAATGAAGACTGGCTCAGGTAGCATCTATAAAAACATGAGAAAAAAATTTACTGGTGTCTTTACTAGCCTGTTAATGTGATCTCAGTGGCATGGCTGTTGTTTGGAAATAACCTGGATTCCCAGACGTTTGACCAAACTCTGATTCATTCACTAACATTCCTAGCAGCATATCTGCCCATTTTGAAGTTTTTTGTACAAACTTTAATTGCGTTGATTGAATCAATCAAACAATAAACCATGTTATATTAAATATCTTTCTTCAGTATCTGATCCTTTATACAAAAAAAAAAAAAGTATCTCTTACCTTCCAAAAGACCTAACTTAAAAAAAAAATGCTAGTTCTCTTTTTAACTTCATCAGGTCAGGAATTAGAGCTTTGTTCTGAAGAAAGCCAGCCTACAAGCCCAGTTCAGAGCCCAAACCTCTAAGCAGTCTGTACAGCTCGATCAGCAACCAGGCGGTGTTGGCAGAACATAAACTTGTTATAAATAAATTGTACTACAAACAGGAACGCTGCTAACTATCAACAGAATCAGCCTGAGGCTTTTACTGAGGTATATAAAAGGCAAACACCATAACTCATTTTAACATAAAATTTGGTAATTTTAGGTAGAAATTACCCAGTATAGTAGTCTCTGATAAAAACAAGTAAGTGCTAGACTTGATGGAGCCAGAGTTCTCTTTTGATCCTGCATACTTTTTTCTTATGAAGACAGGTCTGAAATTTGATTTCTGTAAGGTAAGGTTAAAAATTTTAATGTCTTTCCAGCAGTTAACCGAGGTGTTCCAGAATTTTATCTCCACAGTAATGCTTTTCTTCTCATTTTTTCACTTGGTAGTGTCTTCAAAATCATTGGAAATTGACTTAAAAAGTAGATGTGCTATGGGAATGGAATCCTGCTTTTTATACTATTCCAGTGCCTTAATCAAGAAATTATTTTTCTCCCTAACACATTGTGGTTTTACTCTTAAAAACCAACTAATTTTTACTGGTAGAGTAGATGTGTACGAGTTCATCTTGGCATGATCTCTAAGACAGCCCATCTCCAATAAGCACAAAGCCTTGCCACCTGTAAGAATTGAGTACCGTGCTGTAGCACAGGATATTATTCAACAAAGCCTTGTTTACCCTGAGTAAAAAAGTCTTCAAAGACTCCACAATTCTGTTACAATCACAAATAGTTAAGATTATTTACATTGACCTCACAGAAACAGTGCATGGGTTTGTTCGAAGTACAAGCTCGGGTCTCTTTTAGTCATTTTTAGATATTATGTCCTTTGTGAGCCTATCAAAAAATTTAGTGACTTTTTTCAGCTCCCAGAAGCACTGACAGCTTTTTTCATATCAAATAATACCCTACAGATAAACAGATGAAGCAGTACACAAAGAATTTTTGTTTTTCTTTGTGAAACCATTGAATTTAAAGCAGTTCAAGGCTTTTATTTGTATGAAAAGGTTTTGAATTGTAGTGTAAATTCATTCTTATTTTGTAGATCATGAGTAGTTTTGTGCAAGCACTTAAAAAATGAGATTTGCTTCACCTGCTTTAGCCATCTAAATGTGTTGGTGTCTTAGCACAAGCTATTCTGTTAGGCTTTGAAACATCCAGTTTAGGAACCTGAAGAAGACAGTTTCATTCGAAATATCCTAAGATCTCTCTTCACACTAGAAGAAGCCTAGATGACTAAATTATAGAATATTCTAAATTTTATCCACCTAAAGTCAGAGGAATTCCAGAGGTCACCCAAGGCAGATCAGTCATTTCAATTCATGTATTTTTTAGAGCAAACCAGTGGTTTTTACTTTGTCACCTGTAAAATACTGGAGCTTAATCAGGGTCTATGACAGGTTAAGAAGAAAATCAAGCCTCATGTCTGTAAACACATACAAGGAACTACAACTTCCTTGGGAAATATTTGAGATTTCAAAATCTGAAAAAGTGCAGTATTACCAAGACACCAAGACTTGGCATCATTAATCCGACAAGTCAGCCATTTACTATTTGCTTTCCAATTTCTATGTTTTTAAAATATCACAGAAAGGCTTGACAGGAATCCAAAATATTTGACAGCAAGAAGTATAAATACATGTTCTCGGTGTTCTTTAAAGTCTTTTTCACATTTTAAGATTGATAACTCCCTAGCATTATGCCCCATTTGAAATAGCTAGTGGTTTCTCAGGGTTCTTTGCTCTTAGTTAATTTTCTGAAAGGTATTGTCATTGATTAGCTCTTTGTGACACAAGTATAAAATTATTTATTTTCACTAGTGGCTGAGAAGAGAAGATGGAGGCATTTCACAACTGAAAGCTATTTGGTTTGATTCAGAACGTACTGTTTATAACTCTCACCTTGAAACAACAAAATACTTAAAATTCAAAACTCATGTGCTTCAGAATGGGTTTGGGAATTCATTTTGTTATCATCTTCGATTCTTGTTGTTAAAGCAGTCTAAGAATTGAGAAATGCATTAGCTTAACCCTAGGGAAATGCATATATATGCTAAAAGCTGAAAGAAAGCAGAAGGCTAGAGAGATAATGAATTCACTAAAGGGCATATTTTTTCAATTATATCTCAAAGTTATTTGGTACTTTGAGATAGTAACCCTTACCATCGGTCCAGCTCATAGATTAAACCGGTCAACAGACAAGTTTATTTTATGTGAAACCCTGTCAATCTTCTGGTACATGCTTCGTAACAGAAAAAAGGGGACTTGAAACAACTGTTTAATACTATTTAATCTATGCTAGTTGACAAATAGCTGGGAACATGGGAAAAGTAAGGCAGTAATAGTCTACCTTATTTTTTAAATGCTTGTGCATGTGACATGAAGAACTTAGTCACTAATTTCTAACACTGTACAGGAGTGAGAATCATACTACAGCTTTCATTCAAAGGGCTTAATAACACATCTTAGATTCAGTGTTGAAAACTGGTCATGATCCTTCTTACTATCTGCTGGATATGACTCAAGCCATGATTAAATGAGAAAAAAAAAACAAAACAAAACACCTTCAATTTGATTGTGTAAGGTGCCAAATTTTAATTTCTATCATGTTTTTTGTCCTTTCGGGTTTTTCAGTATGTATGTGACTTGGTTATTTCATAAAGTCATAGAATTGTTTGGGTTGGAAGGGACCTTCAAGATCATCTAGTTGCAGCCTCCCTGCCGTGGGCAGGGACATGTTCCAGTAGACCAGGTTGCTCAAAGCCCCATCCAACCTGGCCTTGAACCCTTCCAGGGAGGGGGCAGCCACAGCTTCTCTGGGCAACCTGAATGTTGTCACCAGCCGCTGGTGAGAAAGCAGGCGTGAAGGCGGAGAGCAAGGTGCCCTGTGTTGGACACAGGGCCTCTCAGATCAAACCCGAGGGACAAGGTCTTCTCTGGTGGTGTGTGCTTATATACTCTGGGTCAGAAGAACCTGGCAGGGCAGAGTCAGCCCTTTAGCCTCACGGAAGATGCAAGGAGGGCTTTCGTTCATTTATGAGGTTTTAACACTTGAGGTGTTGCTCCTCTAGATCCGTTGGGGAGCTTGAAGATGGTGGTAATTTTTCTAACGGTGGGGTTTGTCCCCATCTCAGAAGCAGTGCAGTCTGTATCTGACGTAGTAGTGGGCAGAGTCCTTGGAGTTCTTCTAGGCTGAATGGGTAAATGCTGAACAAATATTAACTCTTGACTAAGAAAAAAAAAAACTCCTGGGAATGTGTTGCATGGCTGGATGCTTTGGTTGCGTGCCAGAAGCTCAAAGACCAGTATTACAATGCAAATTGCAGTGCCAGGAGAACATACAAAAGCATTAGTCAGGGTTGTGGAAAGATAAGCTGGTGTAATGAAGCTGTGTGGGCTTGGACAAATTAACAATCTGTGTTATTAGTGAAGCTGAACTGATTTCCTGTTGGTTGACTTTAAACAAGGCACTGTCTTCTGCTCCTTCTCCTCCCCACCTGTAGCATGCTGATGATCACCTCTGTCGTACTGATGGAATAGCTAAGGAACATTATAGTTGCATGTAGAAAGGTAAAGGTGAGAATGAGTGCCAGCAAGATCAAGATGCTGCAGCCTAAAATTTATTCTTTGTTAAATATGTTCAAAAAATAACATCTGAGGGCAAAGTCAGTAAAATTGTGAAGTTTTTTACCTCCTGAATAACGGCTGCTAATGAAGTGTGAACATCCTTAACTGTGGCATAGACCATTCAGTTGTTGGAAACCCAAGCAAATGTTAAATCATGGGCCCCTCTCCTGCGCAGCGCTCGCTGAAGGACTTGCCCTGCTTCCAGCTTGGTGTGACGAGGCGGTGACTGCTTAATCTTGAAGCTGACTCTGACTAAATGCAACTCTGTGTATTTGCAGGTACTAGGAACTTTTGACTGGAAAAGGTGAGGCGAAGTAATCTTCAAGCGTTACCCTCTCCTGCTTTTTCTCAGATGAGGTGAGACCGGTTCCTCCGTAAATAACAAGGACAGCGGTTTCTTCTGCTGGAGGCAACGGCACGCTTCTGTCATATTGTCCTTCCTTCCAGAGGGAGAGAGCGCAGAGCAGGGCTCCTGCCTTCTCCAGAGAGTGGTGGACTGTGGATGCTGGCGAGAGGGTGATCTTGGGGTCCCCTGCCGCGTGGAGTCCACGCGTCAACAGCCAGTGGAATAGCACGGAGAACCATTCAGACAATTGCAGACAGATTAACCGTGTTCAGAGGGTTGATGAGTCTGGATGAGTCTCCTCTTTCTGGTAGAACACAGAGGGGTTTAACATACTATGCAATTAAATTCTGAAAAGACTGTTACATCATTTTAGTTTCAAATTTACATCCTAACGGGTAAAGAACTGGGCATCCCACAAAAATCCACCAAAGGGAGTGGTAGGTTTCGCTGAGGTTTCCACATTTGAACTCTGAGGGTACCCCAGTCTCTAGAGTTTGTACCATTAGCTTTAACGGGCATGATGCCGTTGCTTTTGGAGTGCATCAGGACCCATGTTTTTTGGAAGACCACCTGTCAAGTGGTCCCTGTGAAATGCACTGAGAGCCCAGTTTCGTAAAGCGACAAGCATCCATTTCTCAGTAGCTGCCATGACATTTGTTGCCAGTCTGGTACTCTTGTTACAGTCAGGATTTATTTCTTCCGTGAGAGTATCAAACACGCGTGTTGCTGTGCAGCATCAAGCAACGCTTTTCCTTCAGTACAGAGCTTGTGTTTGTGACTTGATACAAGCATGTTTAGTTTCACGGGTCCTGTAGAGACGGCATGCATGAAGGTAGCTGACAGTCAGTAAAGAGAAGTTGCAGGAACATATAGATCAGTTGGTAAAATGCAGTGCAAAAAGGTCTCTTACCTCTTGCTCCAAAATGGTGACAATCACACACGGGGGCATCGTCTGACAGGGGTGCTCCTCCGGCCCCCACAGATTTCACCTCTGAGGTGAAGGGTTACTTCTGTCAAGTTTTTGAAGGAGCCCTGCTAATGTAGCGTTCAGGTTTGGGATTTTTCGAGGAGACCAAGGGGGTCGATTGCTCTGTTTCCCCCTTATTTCAGTCAATTTATTCCTCTCCTTGTCTTTGCACTCCACACAGATAAGCACACGTCTGTGTACGCACACATTAGTTGAGAAAAAACAAGTGCCCGGTTGATACTCCTTCACACCACCACCCTGAAAAAGTCAAGAAAAGGATCAATTATATATATATCTACATAGATGTAAAAAACATATATTAAGATATATGTATGAAATTGCTGAAAACAGTTAATTTTTTTATAGTTTTGGTGAAAATCAAATTGTTCAAAATGAATACAAAAGCTTTAAATAAAAACATTGGTTTTGTTCGCGGTAGAAATGTTTTAGCTATGTGTTTGAGTTGGAAAGAAAAGGTCTTCAGGATCTTGTATTGTCTAGCTACATATTTTTTGGATGAACCCCTATTGGAGGCTTTCTAAGTGCAATTGTGGTTTGGGGAAGGCTGAGATGCTGAGAACTAGATGAGCCATAAAAAGCTACATCCCCTCCCATGTTGGAAGTGATGCTTCCAGTCCAAGACTGTGAGACCGTTGAGATGCAGAGGCTTTGTGGGGAGAGCTGGTGCCATCGCTGGCTGCTCTGCCTCTTTCCTAGAGCGGAGAGTCTCTAGGAGTTGTCCCCTCTTGAGCTTTTTGTTAGCAATAATTTCCTCTTGAAATACCTGATGTACTAATTCCAAATGCAGGCTGAAATTTTTCACAGCAGCCTTGGAAGACTGAGATTCTCATTGTTCATTAAAACTAGTTGGGAGTGAGTATCTAAATCTGCTAGGCAGCTTGGTAAATCTTGGTCAAACAGCACAGAAATGAAGTTTCCTGGCCTGATGTAGATCTCGGAGAAGCTGGTGTGCAAGTACAGCTCTCTAATCAGTCTGGCTTACTTTAGTTTTGCACGTTCTCTTTATTTTCTCTCCCCGTTTTCTCCTCCTTATCATCATCCAGTATTAGTATGGTAAACCCTGTTCTTTCAGACAGGAATTATCTTCCTGTGTGTCTGGACAGCATCTAGATCATCTGAAAGATGAATACACAGTGCTGATAAACACCAGCTCCAACAGACTCTGTCTTAAAGCAGCAGTGTGATGCGCCCTTGATTTTCCCAGCGCAGCTTTGTTAGGCGTTTTGTCGAAGATCGCACTCGCTGTACGATTTTTCACTGGTCGCCTGAGGACTGCTGCTGAGGAAGAGCTGTCTTGCCGCGCAGCCCCGATCCTGCTTGAAACAGTCAGTTCTGCTGAGACCCACTCAACTTCCAGCAACAGTAAGTTCAATCAAGTGCAGAGTTTCTGGCGCGGATGCTGCTGAGTTTAGTGCCTTTAAGGCATACCAATGAGGTTATTAGAGGTCACTTTTGTGCCATTTATTTTTGCTGCTTTTTTTAGAGTGGTATTAATAACTGACAAACTCAAGGAGACAAGTGTGTAAATTGTTGTGATATATGAACATTTTCCCAGAGACATTCTGGTTTATCACACAAACCTGTAAATATGTATTTACAATTTTAAAAGCACGTCTTTATGTCCCTGGTTGTAAATGCTCTGTTTTTAAAGTTTTATAATGTGTTAACCAAGAGACCACAGCACATGGCTTCATATTATACTGGTCTGTTTGAAGGCTTCATTACGTCTAAGCTGTGGCAGAAAAATATCCACACCACTGACAAGAAATAACCCATGGTTGCACCAGACTTTTCATCATTTTCCCACAGATAAGAAATTCAGTTTTTTTGGGAGGGTGGGGGAGTTGCTTTTTCTTGCAGAAAAAAAAGTCCGCTCAAAATGTTGTCATTTCTCTGGAACAATGAGGATATTTTATTCACAGTAAATTCAGGAAAGTATGCCATTTTTGCTTTTCTAAGGCAGAATTTCACAGTTTTGCAGCAAATTTTTAACCTCCCCCGTGCCTGCTGATGAAACGTGAAATTTTGCCTTTGACTAGTGTCACAGGTTGTTGTGAAAATTCAAGGAGAGGATGGGGAAGAAGCTCAGGTTTTGCAGGTAGGATTTTGCAAGGCTGACACCGGTAGCTCTGCAGTGCTCTCTTGACAACGCTGATGCTGAGAAGTTTATTCAAAATAAACTGTGTGGAGATGTGGTGTTACCTGGTTGGTGCTTGGGTTCTGAACATTGCTCTGGAAGACCGACAGCTCTGTTGTCTGTCCGCCATGTAAAGAAAAAGAACAATAAATTAATGTGACAAACCACATCATGAAAATATTTATTATTATTTCAGCAAAGGAAGTCTTCACAATGGTGATCCAGTGTATGCTAGCTCTGAAATGGCTGTATGGTTTGGGGTTATTCTGCTGGGTGGCAGGGAGGAGGAAGGAGAGAGAAATGTCACCTTGGTCTATCAAGCTCCGTGCGTGCTAACTGTAATTACTGCCGACAGACTGCGATACTCCTGGCAGCTTCGGACTCTGGGTCTACACGCTTGGGTAAGCAGCACGCAAGCCCGTTGTAATCTGGAATCTCCATTCAAAGCCAGACCTCTTGTGGAAGCAACCCAGTGCAATGAGCTTCAAGAGATGGGGTTGCTGTCCTCTGTTGGAAGGTGAAAGTTTGAGCAGGGCATGAAGTGGGAGGGGGTTTCGCTTCCTAGAAGTGGTCCTTGCTTCATTCATCTCTACTAAAGGATGTGCGCCATCACAACACCTTTGGGGAGAGCTTTATACCTCGTCCGCGACCATGGGACTTGGCACCTCCGTCAGGGAGTCGCTGAGGCTCGGTGGCAGCCATTCATCACTGCTGCACTAATTCAGCCGCGTGCTTTAAAAACCACAGCAGATGCAACAGGCAGGTTTGGGAACAGCTGAAGTACAGATATTAATATTAATTTCACAGAGGCTAAAAATGGCTCTTTTGCCCCCAAAAATCTGAGGGTTCCTTACGCGTTATAAATCTGACCTTGTTAGTAACAAATCACGGTTGTCACCATTGCTGAGTGTTGCCTTGCCTGCAGCAGCCTCACAGTCAGCCGACCTCCTCTCGCACTCTTGCAGCCTACCTGATTTTTACTAAATGACATTCATTTCAGTTAAGTTTTGAGTCATCAGATTTTGCTGAACTGTCATTCTCTCCCTGCATGAGAACCTTCTGAAAAATTCTTTCTTTCATCCGTCTGTGCAGTCACATGAAGCAGCACTAATTACTTCTTTTTATAAGAGCTGTGGCTTTTTTGGGAGAAGACTACCTTCAAAAACAGGTAAGGAGAAAAAACATTCTCATGACGTGGCTGCTGCCCTAATACTGTTTGTTGTACCGCTGTACGTATCGCGCTGCCTGCAGCTGCCAGGAGGCAGGAGGATGCGGGCAATGTGACACTGCCGGTAGCAGAATCCCCTTAGAAAAATCTCGGCTAGGAAAACCAGCTGGGCAGTTTCAGTCTTTGATGCCAGTGCCAACTGTAAATAATCCTTCAAGGCTCTAGGACATACAGAGTATTGTGTGTGCTCGAGGAAAAAAAAATACTCAGTGGACACGGAGGACACCAGTACCTCACACCTGAGATCCCCAGCAGCTTGTCAGCTCATGTGTGAGATGAGTCAGCTGTGGGATGAGAGCAGAAATAGAAATGCACGTCAAGCACTGCTGAGTAACGTTTTCCTGGATTATGAGCAATGGAGCCTTTCCTCTCCGGGTCGCTGGCTCGCATCGAGCCAAGGTCGTTGCTCAAAAATCCTCGCGGTGGATGACTCGCAGCCTGGGTGAAAGGAGCAGCGGGTGCTCCCACCCAGCTCCCACAAGGGCAGGCAGAAACAGCGCTGCGCCTTTTGATGCAGGAGGCATTTCTCTCCCTTCAGGGATGAGCTAGCCTGGGAAGTTGACAGAGAAGCACGTTCTGGCCTACTGCTCCTGCACAATCATCATTTATTCTCCAGTGAAGAAGAGGAGGGGGACAGACAGGTGCTTGGGGGATAGGGGAGAACTTCAAACTGTGCTGCGTTTGTTTTACGACTTGCTTTGCAGCTGCCTTGGAAGAAGAAGAGGCAGTTGTTAAAGATTAGACTGCTCTGGAAATATTATCTTAGATGTGAGATGCTAATGCAAATAGCCTCCCCCCTTTACTGGTCTGCTAGGTTTTGGGTTACCTTGACTTCAGCAGGGCTGCGAAGGGTTGGTTTTCTTTCTATTAATTTTTTTCCCCTTGCTTTGCCAGTGTCCATGGCTGTGCAAAGAATTAAGCAAGAGGGTGTTATCTCCAGGCTCATCTCGCCCCTCCAGCTGCGGCTCTGTGGAATAGACAGCTTGGGGACCAGCATTACATCAGAAAATCGGTGCTATAAAGCATATTGCTCATCGTTATACTCACATCCTGTCACCTACACGATATATTTACTCTCTTATACATTGAATCTCTTTACAGCTGGAGAGCTTAACTGGCAGGCTCCCTGCACTTCGTTCTTCGGTTTCTCTGTTAGGTGCAGTGATTAAGGCTCACCTAGGATGTATTGATTTCGGAATGCGGCTTAATTTAACCTTGAGAAGTGAAATATCCAGACTATTTCCTTTACTACTCTGTCCTAGCAGATTATGTCTGTATCTGAGTTCAGCTTCTCTTTGTGCCTAGCACCGACTGATTAGAGTTGTTTCATAGTTGGTATTTCTACAAGGATATTTAGACATTAATTAAGCCATACTTCTGTCTTACTTCTGATAAACTACGGAAGAATTCTATTAGTCTTTTAGAGTAGGACTTTTTCTTTCTCTACCACTTATGTAATTTTCTTCTGTGGCATTCAAGCTTTGATTTTTTTGAAAGAATAAAACCCAACCAAACAAAATTCTCTTCCAGCCAAGAATTGATGGAGATGTAATCTGAAGGGAGAAATGTATGAAATTGTTGTCTCTGATGCCAAACCTTAAGTGCATTGCTTCAAATTCTTTGCGAGTTCTACAAAATACTTGATTTTCCTTGCGTGACATGGGCATCAAAATGGCATAAAAGTTCCAGAACTGATCTCAGTAGTGTTGTCTGCAGAGCAATAATTGCATTCATACTTCCCTGTGCATCCAGCCAACGATTTTGCCAGCCCTCCTGTGCTGGAAGCAAATGCAAAAATCCTTACTGGGTGTTTTTTTTCAGAGTCTCTGCCTTGTAACAGTGAAACACTGGCTTCTAACACACACAAAGTGACTTCTCACTTGTTGCCATTCGTTGCTGATGACATCTCATTAAGTATAATGTCTGAATTTTTCTGTGTTCTTTGCTGTGTCCTCCTCCACTCCAGAATCTTTGCTACTAAGAACGCTGTTGTGAAAACCCCCCATTTCTTGCACAGGATATTTCTAGTGGTGTTAAAAATCACTGTAATGAAACGCCTGTTCTACTGATGTAATGAGTTTAACCGAGTTTCTCCTGTCCCTTTTGTACACGTTCACGTGGCACACTGTCATCTGTTCAGTGAGCTAATTTGATGTGGAAGAGAAGCTGATATCCGTTAAGCCGGGAGTTACCAAGGCTCGCCTGTCCTGATGTGCGCTGGTTCTGCGCTGCTGCCACTGCGGACTGGGTGCTGGAGGGGCACCGAGCCGCTCCCTCTGCATCTCAGGACTGCTGAACTCCCATCAGATCAGCTGATCCTCAGTGTGGAGAAAATGAGTTGCTACATCCTCATAAAGTGACGTGTCAGGAAAGACATTAGTCCTTCCAGACCGAGTGCGAATAAGGGTGCGTTAGATGGACTTGTTATCACACTTCGTGATTTGATGGTAACTCAGTTGCAGTGTTATTGAGGTGCTTGTGTTATTGCAGAGGAGATTTGCTGCTGAACAAATCTGTTTGGCTCCATCGGTAGACTTAGACTGGAAATTTTTACACTGAGGGTGGTGAAACCCTGGCACAGGTTGCCCAGAGCAATGGGAGATGGCCCATCCCTGGGAACATTTCAGGCCAGGTTGGATGGGGCTCTGAGCAACGTGGTCTGGTTGAAGATGTCCCTGCTCACTGCAGGGGGATTGGACCAGATGGCCTTTAAAGGTCCCTTCCAACCCAAACTATTCTATGATTCTATGATCAAGGAACTCCTTTGCTGAGCAGAAGTGTTATAACCACACTGTCTCTGCCCGGGAAGCTGACAGCAACCCGGGGTAGAACAAGGCTCTTCAAAGCAGGGATGCCACGCAGCAGTCTGGTAGATCTGAGACGAAGGGAGCAGATCACTTAAAGTCTCCTGCGGTGTTATTTCCATGATTTTTCTCCTTTGCAAAGGAAGCAAGCGCCCAGCTGAGATCGCATCTCTTTTTCTCGGTACTTGAAAGGCATGCAAGGCCAAATCTGCCCCTTGCCTGGCTGAGGCTGTGTCTGTGACAAAGCTTACAGGAAGCAAACTCAGATAAAGAGAGGGAATTTTCCTTTCTAGAGATGGCTGTCAGAAACACAGGCTTTAGGAGCCAGTGATCGTCTGAAAGCCCTCATGACTGCACAGAACTTACATGAAGAAAGTGAAGGTCCATCAGAGCAAAACTGCCTGTGGGAGCAGAGTCTGAGGCAGTCACAGTCACTGGACACCTTCTGTGTTCTGTTTGCTGGCCACAGAGCAGCTATTGGAGCGCTGTACCAACAGATGCTCTTCGTTGTGTAGGGATTTCCTGTGAAGCCGGCTGCCAGAGGGATGGCTCGGGTCTGGCAAGCCCTGCAGGCACTGGCAGAGTGCAGCCTGTGGAGACGCTTGGTATCTGAGAGGGGCTGGCAGAGGTCATCAAGTTACCTGGCTGGGGTTTTTTGCCAACAGAAGATTTTTCATACATATATGAGAGTGCTGCCATTGTTTTTATGTCTCATTAAGCTTAAAGGAAGCTGAAACTTCCCAGTTTAGCACACAGCTTTTGTTAGGAACTGGAAGAGCAGAATAAGCTCCCACTTACTAATGGGTAGGGATTGACCTTCCTCTCCTCTTCACCTTCCTCCCGCACTGCCAGTGCAACATGGGCACAGGTTTCACTTGCTGCGTGCAAGCACAGCACCTCTTAAACTGAGCTCCAGTGTCTTAACAAGGGTCACATTATTCCTAGACTTAATATTTTTCCTTTTCACCTAGAAAGATAAGCTTTGAGTCAGCCTATCTACCTGGTTTGTTAGTAGTCCTTTTCTATGTGGGGTCAATCGCTGTAGCTGATGGAATGAGCAGTGGCACCTGCAGATCTGGGGGGAACCTCAGGGAACCTTGTACATGTTAAATAAACCTCAGCTGGTTGTGATAAGCACAGAAGCCCAGAGGAGGAATTGTGGCATTGGATCCTGCATGGCACTGGGCACAGCAACACAGTTGTCAGCTGTGTGAGTAAAATTCAGGTGAGCTGCGGCGAAGTAAGTGGAAAATACCATAGGAAAATTTCTGTACCACATAGAGGGTCGTTTCTCAGGTGATAAATGTGCTGAGCTGAACTGGAGCATCCCTCGGCCTGCTGTTCTGAGAAGATCAGGCGCCAGGGTGCTCCTGCACTGCTGATCTGCTCCCAGCACCTCGCTGGGCAAGGAGGTAATCGATGCTGAGCAGCTACGCAGCTCCCAGACCAGCCCTGACAGGAGGGCTTGTTTTCCTGCTTTCTGTTTTTCAGGGACATGTACTGACTCGATCTAACGGCTGCGAGCTGTGCACACTGGTGTTCAGCGGAGCGCGGCCGCGTGTCGTGTCAGCACCGCAGCGCGCTGTCTGTGCGCGGTGCCCCGTACAGAGCCACGGACGCCCGCAGAGAGCGGGAGGTGGTGGCGAGCCTGCTGCCTCTCCAGCGCTGTAGCTCCGAGGTATGCTCCGGTAACCGAACAGCAAACAAGCTGTAACACTTTGCCACTTTATTGCCTCTCTGTGAAGCTTTCTTACACCTGGGGTTCCCATCCTACCAGTGACAGAGGCCTTAGCATCTGCAGAATACGGATTTTCCTAAGACTTCTGAGTGGTTTTTTTTGCTTTTCAAGAAGCTTCAGTGCACTCTCCTAATGCATAATGAATTGGGGAAGAGGAATAATACATCTGTGGATTGCTCTGCAACACTAACAACCCTGAAATCTTGAAGGGCTGGAAAACTTCTGTTAAGGAAACAGGGGAAAAGGACTTTTTTTAATCACACTTTAATATTTCAGAGCTGGATGCAGTGGATTTTGTGGAGAAGTTGCCCAACAGCTCTGGGAGGGTTTCCTGCTACGTGATCAGAAGTGCACATTGCACAAGGTGATGCTGGAGGCAGAGCTGACTCTAGTCCCTTTGCTCTTCACTTGTCCCTTCCCACCCAACTAAATGCCACTCTTTTTATATCAGCTTCTTCTGACGTTTTGCATAGTTTTAGAACATGGTCTTGTAGGCTTCAAATATCAGCAGGCTTTGCCCAAGTGACAGTTTGCTCTGGGCAGCTGGGCATGGTCAGAGAGAGCAACAGGCAACAGAGGCAGGAAGGAAGGCAACAGCCACAGGAATAAATACCTGAACATTGAAGACATCTGGACTAAATGCGCCAAATTTTACTTTCATAGAATCATTTGGTTAGGTTGGAAGGGACCTTAAAGGTCATCTGCTTCCAACCCCCCCTGGCATGGGCAGGGACATCTTCCACTAGACCAAGTTGTCCAAGGGTTCCTCCATGTAATAGATGAGAAGGTCAAGTAAAATCCTGTCTTCTTGTGATGGCAGAAATTGTCCCTGTGTCTTTAGCAAAACGAACATGCAAAGATATCTCTATTTTGTTTGTTTGGACTGTACTCTGCCTTAGCTGATCTGGGCCTAAAACCATTTAAATCATTATAGGAAGGAGCAGTCTCAGGGGAGGCAATAGCTTTCGTAGCACAGAAACAGTTTAGCAGCTGTTAAAGTGCTAAATCTACCAGTTTCTTTGGACTAGCAGGGAGATGGAATAAATACAATAAAATGATAAACCTGGGATTTTCTGGGCAGCGCTGGTTCCTGGCTGAGCATCCACCCAGGGCAGCGGTGTTGCTGGTGGAGCTGCACTGCCTGCAGCACAGACCAGGAGACGCGACTTCAGTTCCCTGCTGCTAAAATTTCTCCAGGTGTCCCTGGGCAGGTCGCTTTGCCTCTCCCCGCCTCGGCTGGCTGCTGTGACGGGTGCGCTCGACCCCTTGGCCAGACGGCAGTGGTTTGGTGCAGGCTCCGGAGGAGGTAAACGCCTGAGCCGTAGCTGGGCCGAGAACTCCTCGTTTTAGTCTGTTCTCCCAAAACCCACAGAGGAGCAGAGTGACACCGAGCATCGATGCATATGAGCTTAGAACGCTTAGAACACTGATCATGCGATTAACTCATGAGTGGTGGCTTTTCCCAGACTTATTTATCATGGAACAAAGCAAGTTGTGGGTACAAGGAGTCTCATACATACTGGGGCCAGATTCTTTTCAGTGGTGCCCAGCGACAGGACAAGGGGCAATGGGCACAAACTGAAGCTGAGGAAGTTCCAGCTGAACCCGAGGAAGAACTTCTTCCCTCTGAGGGTGACGGAGCCCTGGTGCAGGCTACCCGGAGGGGCTGTGGAGTCTCCTTCTCTGGAGATATTTAAGACCCATCTGCAGCCTGCTCTGGGTGACCCTTCTTGGGCAGGGGGTTGGGCTGGGTGACCCACAGCGGTCCCTTCCAACCCCGAACATTCTGTGATTGCGCCGCATGCTCTGGGTTACAGGCAGCAGATGGTGTTGGTGTGCTCAGGAATGGTCCTTACGCCTTCTGGCTCCGGTCTGCCAGGACCTGGGAAGAGCAGAGCTGAGGAGAGGAAGAAGGTGTCACCATGATGTGGACCAAGGGTGGACATTTGGGTCCTAGGGTGGGCAAGGCTCGTGCCTGGCATTGCGGTGGGTTATACAGAGGAGGGGGAGGAGGTGCACCCTCATCCCACAGCACGATTCCCACGGTCGCCATGGCTGGGACAGCAATTTTTACTGAGCCTCTGCTTCTCCTCTCCTGCACATCGATGCGGGGCTCGCTGAAGGCGGATGATTTCGGGTGCTCCCCTGGGCTGGCTTGTGGTGATGCAGGGACCAGAGTAGATTTTTTTATGATCACAGCCTCCTTGTTCTGCAGAAGTTCAGTTTTCATTCTGCCCCTCTCTTCCCCCAAAGCTTTCCACAGCGTGAACCAAAGATGAAACAGAGTGATGGTGATTGAAAGAACATGCTCGGAGCGGGGCAGACTGCCTGCCCTCGTGGCAAGGGGTGGCTCGTGCCTCCAGACCCCCCTTCTGAGGTGCTATGGCTGCCGTGCCACTTTGGCAGGGTGTTTCGGGGTGTCCCAGTGATGGCGATGAGCTGAACATCCACGAGTGCTGACGCTTCTGCTGCCGGGCGGGCAAGCAGGGTGGGATGTGAGGGGTGTATGAAAGGGTGAAAGGTCGTAGTGGTGGACGAGGGGGTGAGATCAGGGGGTTCTGCAGGTGTGTGTCCCTTCTCCTACTGCAGCAGGTTTGGCTGCGATTCCCCAGATCCATCCTCCATCCCTGTTCCTCAGCAGTGCTTGGGTTTGCAAGGGCAGGAGCTCGTGCTTCGTCCGTCATGGGAATGAAACCAGAATTAGTGGTGGAGCTGAGCCTTATGGGCTTGGCAATAAATCCTCCCAGGAATATGGTGTTTGTCTGGGCTTCACCGGGGGAGCTGTCATGGGGACAGGCCCCTCGGAGGGGATGATGAGATGCAGGAGAGCCTGGCCGCGGAGCCGGAGCTGCGTGGGGAGGAGGCACCAGCCCCCTAAACCACCTCTGCGGCTGTGCTTTGGCCGTCCCCAAGGACACAAAGCAGGAGGAGCAGGGGCTTGGTGCTGCTACCACACCTCAACTGGGACTTCTTCCAACACCTGCGATCACTTCCATCAGTGCGGGTTCCCCAGCTTAGGCACTGTCCCTCGTGGGGGACGATGCTGTCCTCGCCGCTCTGAGGTCCCACACGCATTTCGGTCTCTTGCAGAGCACCTGGTCCCTGGCACCACTCTGCTCGGGGGGATATAAATTCTGATTTTACATGTGTAGGTTGCTTTGCTTGTACTTTTTGTTTTTTATTCCTCTGTGAAAAGCTAACGCTGGGTCGTAAAAATAAATCTCTGGCCTTTTGCTTTCCGAATAGCAAAGGGCCGACGTGTTAATAGGAGGGAGGGAG
>Ga0181612_147552_pt1 | contig 18549 bp, 17 predicted proteins | sample HoacroProtozoa21_FD_119630 | JGI IMG/M metagenome (GOLD analysis project Ga0181612, IMG submission 119630) | Hoatzin crop microbial communities from Cojedes, Venezuel. Combined Assembly of Gp0051906, Gp0051904, Gp0051908
CATGGATAATTGAATGTCAGTGCTCAGGAACATTTAATTTCCTAAATAATTTTGAAATTGTCCATGCAAAGTTTCCTCTGCAGCTTCGCAAAGACCGACAGCTCCAGCCGACAGGAGCCCAGCACAACCCTTTCGCGTGGGAAGGTTTCTTCCTCTGCCTCTGTCAGCACATCCATCACTGAGTGATGGAGGGTCTGGTGCCAAAGCAAACCTCAGTATTCTCAACGCTGACCTCCAGCTGTGGGCTGGGGGGGAATCTGTGGTCACAGGCATCAATGTCAATGTCCCATCCCTCCCCTCAGAGCCTGCAACCCTGTGTCCCTCTGAGTCATACCTGCTCTTGATGCACCTGGGGAAGTAAACCTTTGGGTACCAAAAGGAATATGCTGCAGCCAGTGTCCAGAGGATGGAGAGCTCATCCAAGAGTTGCCCCACATAGCTCAGGGTCATGTGAAAGTACACGGAGAAGATACCTGCGAGGAGCAAGAACAGCTTGTGTCAGCAAAGCTCCGTCCTCCCACAAGCCCATCTGGCCAGGCCAGAGTGATAGAAAGATAGAGCGATTCCTTGCATTGTTCTTGGGGGACATTCCTGAAGACACACTGTTCCTGAAGAGCAGGGCATGGACCATGGTGTTAGTGCAGGCCTGAGCGAGTCAGTCCACACAGCACCACGGGGCTTTACTGGGCTGGAAGCTGTGCGTCTGCAGGCAGCTGGAACCATGAGCTGCAGGGCTTCAAACAGATGCCTCTGTTTGGTTTCCCACCCCAGCTTGCCCCTGTGCTTTGGCTGATAAGAACCAGCTTCCAAAGCTATCATGAATGAACAGTGGGGTACTCTGGCAACCTGTCTGGTCTTCTCACAACCTTGGCACCCACCTACACAGAAGAGCAGGCCAGAAACAAAATACAAGGGCAAGGCACGCCGCTGATGGTACTGCCGGTTCAGGTAGAGCAGGGCAGGAGAAAGGACAAAGAAGCTTACATTGCTGATCTGAAAAACAAGAGGCACATTCAGCTTATCGCATGATCTTGGGCAAGTACCATCCCACTACGTGCCTCAGTATCTCCACGTGCAAAGAGGATACTGATCTCTAGTGGAAAGCATTGCGTGGAGACAGGTATTACCCTTGGGACAGGGAGAGGGTAGAGGCGTTTCTCAAGAAGTGAGGCTGGAACTGGAAGGACTGTTGTTGCTGTGACAGCAATGGCTGCAGACATCTGCTGTCCCTGAAGGCACCTTTGGGACCAGCAAGCCCAGGAGAAACTGGTGTGCCCCTTTTGGATGATGGTTTAGCTTCAACTGCCCAATGTCTTCAAGCAAGCTGCCAAAGTTCTTCTGTTTGCAGCCGTCTCTCTCTCCTGTCACCCCAGACCTGACAAAGACTCCCTGGGTGGCTTCTGCCCCTTTCATCCAGCAGTGAGGGGCTGGGTGGGCCTGAGGAGCTAGACCACCACAGCAAGCCACAGTCAGGAAAGCCATTGTTAACTGGGAGTTGTTGCGGTGGAAAGCGGCAGGACAAGCAGGACGTTGGTAGGTGGCAACAGGACTGAGGTGACATCCTGTAGTGTCATGTGCAAAGCCACCTGGCCTGGGGGAGGAGGTATTCTAGACAGTAGTAATTATATGAAGTTATAAACCTCCTTTAAACATACCTGGCGAATGAATGCAGCAAAATTATTCTGCCCTGATTTCCAACTCTGCAAAATTGCTTCATTGTCAGACTTGGATTAGTCTGGGGAGGATGGGATGGTGCTGGGGCTCAGCCTGCTGCTGCTGCCTGGGCTGGCTGAAGGTGCCAGTGCTTCAGGAAATGGCAGATGCTGATGGGCAAAATGTGGGAGCTGGGGAGGAGCAGCGAGTGCCCAAAGCCTGGACGTGTCCGCTGGATCAGGCCCGCTCCACCCTGCAGCTATGGGGGAATGAAGTTTGAAATAACCTTACGCTCTATGAGTTCTTACCCTGCCCTTTTCACCTGATTTTTCACCTGGTTTTGTAAACTCAGTAAAGGGATAACACAGGGAAGCACAACCTCCTCAGGGAAAATCTTGCTTGCTCATGAAAGGTTGGAATCATAGTGCCATGATTTACCTGCCAAACAGCTCTTGGGGGCTTTGGAAAAGCAAAGCAGAGCCATCTGCTAAAATGCCATTTGGCAAGCCGCCAGGGTGACTTTTATCTCACCCCAACAACCCTTTTCCTTTCATCTTCCAGTGAGATGCTGACCCAGACCCCAAGCCTGGAATCTGACCTCCACAGCTGGAGTCTCACCCCTCAGCAGCCCTGACATGCACCAGGTAAACTGCAAAATCGACGCTTGACTTGTGATGTCCCATGGGATCTAAGTTTATGGTAACAGGGCGGCAAATCACAGGGATGTTGTCATATATATGAAACACACCCGCTCGTATTCCAGAGGGAAATGCAATTCATGCTTAATGTAAGGTCTCTATTCCCTCTAATAACTGGAGATCAATCTTGACTTTCACTAAGGCTTTCATGAAACAAGTTGATGCTCCCATTAACAGCAGTTCTCAGGCCAAGTGTATTGGTTTTCTGTAGGTGCTTAGAGCCAAATCCAGGCCTGTTCCCATTCCAGCCATGAAAAGAGAAGTGCTGGTCCCACTTGCACACTTGAGGTCAAACTGTTTGCAAATGATCGAGGAACCAAACCGTGTGTTAAAATAACAGCTGCGTTGCAAATATTTCTTTTCCTGTGAAATAGTTAAAGAGGCTTTTGGAAGACAAGCAGGAATGGCAAGAAAAGAGAAAATTCTTGCAGAAAACGCAGCAGTATGCAAGTGCCAGCAAGCACGTCAAAGTGAGGAAATGCAAGAGTTTGAGATTGCACATAGAGAGGTCTGAATCGCTGCTGCAGTGAGCATTGCAACAGTGCCATTAATTACACGATAGCACTGTTATCGCTTCATTAATTCAGTATGAGATGTGCAAGATCAGATATCAGAGGGGAGGGATAAGCAGGGGAACGGTGCCAATAGGGTTGAAAAGATAGAGTGATTCCTTGCAGAGCAGCGAAACTCAGAGCTTAGGGGAGAGTCACTACAAAACTGCATCTGTGGGGGACACAGGGTCTTCATCAGTCATCCAGATCCAAGCCCTGGTTTGCAAGTTCTGTATTATAACTGTCCTTTAGGATGTGGCAAGCTCCATCTCAAATGTGGTTAGAGGGTTTTGCTCCCAGTACTCCCATTAGGAAGTTTTCCCAGAGTCTCTGCTCCCACTGAGTCCCCCCAGCATGGCTTCTACCTGTACCTAGCTAGGTCAGACTGGCCAGGAGGCACCAGCTCCCTCTGCCCGGGGTGCCAGCGAGGTAAGAGAGAGGTGATGGAGCGGAGGTGTGGTTTGACCTGTGAGAGTTACTTAGCGCTGTGGTCTTCCACTGCGTGAGGTCTCAGCAATGTCCCACTTCCTAACAAGTGTGAGTTATTGCTCCAGGTGCCTAAGCCAAGCCTGCCTACACTGGCATTTACTTCTTTCACTTGGAGAAAAGCGAGACTAGGATCAGTGACATGGCTCTAATCCTGGTGCATTAGCAGGATCATGGGAAAGGCCCCAGGGCTTCTGCAACTCAGCACTTTGCAGCCCGAGATGGAAGGAGAGACTGGCAGAGAATCTGTTTGCATCTCCATCCATGACAGGGTGAGAATAAGCCCCTGATATGGACTGGGATAGGAGATGCTGGTTTGCAGAGTTCTGCCTGGCTCTGTGAGCATGGCAACAGTGCAATAGCAGCCAAGGCATGTTCCGGTCCTTACTCAGGACAGGCTTTTTCTGCAGTGAAAGGAGATTTCTGCAAGACTCATTGGAGTGCATTCATTCACTTACAGGCCAACGAACCAGCTTTAGCTGACAGAAGAGCCCACAGGGCCAAAGAGAGAAGTGAATACCTCAGAGGTTCTCCCAACCTGTATAGCAAGTTCCTAATAGCCAGACCTGTGTAGCAGAAGAGGAGGCTGCGTGTCCTGACATCACAACATCCCGCCGGTGCTTTGGGGCAGGAAACAGCTGTTTGCCTAGTGTTTACAGAGCACTGGGCAAGGAGCTGCTGTACTCCTACACACAGCTTTCTGGGCAGGCAAGAGAGTGATGCATCTGCGAAGCCGCAGGGTTACTGAGCCCGTGAGGAGGGCCAGGGCGCACGCCATGGCTCTGACACTCTCTGAAAGTGAGTGTGCTTCTCTGGGCGTAGCTGGGTAATTTGCACCTGCAGCTGAGCTTATCTCCACTGATCTCGATGAAGCATCCACGAGCTCTGGATATGTGGCAGTGTCAGAGCTTCTGCTGCTTTGCCAGAGAGACTGCTGAGGATTCAGGTGTCATCACCACCATCCTGGGTCAGTCATTTCAGGAAAGAAATGAGGGCAGAAAGACAAGTCCCTGACTGATGACCCTCATGTAGCACAATACTGTTCTTCTACAAACAGCCAGAAGACAACAAATTTCTGGGTCACTGAGTCACTATAAATAGTTGGCACTTTGTTGCTGAACTGCATCCAATCATGAGCCACCATGTATTACTAAGTGCTTAAAAATACTGTTTACATTCTTTGCTCATACCCTTGGTGCTTATTTCTAATAAAAAGCATCCAACCCAAGCAGACCTGAGAGAGAGTGCAGCTGGCGCAGAGGACTTCTCAGCAGCACATTGATGCTGCTGGCACAAAACTACCCTGCTTGAGCCCCAGGCGGTGCTGGGAAGAAGATGCTGAAGAGGATGCTCGATTAGGAAGCCCTGCTGATTTAGTGGTGCAGGGGCCTTGGGTAGGAGCTGGCTGGATTCCCAGCTAGTCTAAAACTCTGGCAAACTGATGCTGAAGTCAATATTGATATAATTATTTCAGGGCAGACCAGCAAGATAAGGCCCATAAAGCTTGCTGCAGGGAGGAAGCAATCTGAATACGGGGAAGAAATGGATAGAGGGGAGAAGAGGAGGAGATACTGACTGTTAGGATCACACCTGAGAGGGTGCCCTGAGCCCCAGCTGGATCTGCAACATGCTACCAGCCAGCAGGGATAGCTAGGGATCTCAGTATGGTCTGATTTCTATAGTTCCTGCTTTAGGACACATCACAAGGACCCTGATCCTGCAAGAGAGCCCAGAGCATGAAGAGAGTCCCCTGGTGTTGCTGCAAGAGGTGAGAGCCAGGCAACGCCATCCAGTTCATGCAGACTGATGATGGGTGATGCCCATGTAAGTGATGCTCCTGCCCGCTGTTGGTTACAAGGTCTGGCCTTTGGGGCTGTTGTCAGATGTTCAGACAGCAGCACCTTTTAGGTGGGTTTACTCTTTTGTCTCCCCTTGTTAGGACAGGAGAACACATGCTAGCCCTGATGCAGGCAGCAGTCAAGGCGAGTTTGGACCTCTGCTGCTTCCCCTAAACGGGAATCGAATCTTAAGACAGGACCTGCAGAATTGGTACCCTCCGCCTGCGCAGGCACTCTGCTGAGCTCTGTGGACTGGTAAAAGCGAGCCTGGCAAGCAGGAGATCAGTGCAAGGACCAAAAAATCTACTTTCTTTGTTGGGAAAGAAGTGCCCTGTGTTCACATATGGAGAGGAACAAGGGCTAGTTTCATCACTGGAAAAAATCCTGCAGGGTTTGCTTGGCCTACATCTCCTGTGTTCCTTGGTATCACACTAGTTCGCATCTGTGCGCAAACATGCATTGGAGCAATTTCCCTCTCCTTGAGGAATGCTGTATCTGAGACCTACCCAGTGAAAATTCATCCCCACAGACCCGATGCCTCAAAGGTGGTGTAGCATGGAAACATGGGAAATGGCTGTAGCTAGTAGGGACATCATTCCAGAAATAGGCACCTGGGTAAGATTTTCAGGAATAGCTAAATAATTTATAAACCTGTTCCACAAAATGACCTAGGCACTGAAGAGTTAATGTTTTCTAGGAATTAGAGGGCTTTGGGTCCTAAGAAAAATATCTATGCATCTGGCCACACCAACCGGTGTCTAGCAGTGTGCTGCAGAGAAGTTAGACACAGAAGTGCGTTTGGAGAGCTCCTGAGATACTTCTTGGTGTGTTAAGGATCCTGAGCCACTTTGACAGGCTGGGTGCAAATCAGGATCCTTGTGAAAATGGGGTCTCACCTCTGAAGACATGTCTGAAAAATGCCGCCTATGTACTACACTAGAAGATGAGGCAAATTTATCTCCCAGAATGAATTCTGATTTAAAACACAGTTTTCAGACTTTCTGCTCTTTATGGAAATCAGCCCCTCTCCAGCGTTGCCAGTGACACTCCAAAACACAGAGGCCTTTGGCATCTCCAGCTACATTTGAAATCCTGATGTGAGTAGAAGTGATTACTGTATTTCCTTGATGGTTATGCCTTGCTTTGCAGCTCTGAGCCCATCTGACAGGGATGCAGTGCCAGTAAACAGGCAACAGCCCAACACATTCAGCTGAGTGCCAGAGGGAAGCAGGATTTGGTCTGGACTGGCAGATCTTTATTTGTTAACTGTCTCAGACAGGAGTGACTACATACAGCCTGAGCATCGCTCCTCGGAGACCCCGGCTGGGCAATTAGAGCTGGGGATCTGTGGGACTCGGGGGGAAAGGGGGGAATTATCATTATTATAGGCAATTTATTAAAAGCAGGAAATGCTTTAAAAAAAGAGGAAGAGACATTTCCATGAGAACAAGAACTTCTAGTGTTAGACAGTAATTGCTAAAAGTTGTAAACAAGACCTTTGGAAGGTTGTAAATCCACATGCCTCACACCCCTGCTAGCCTGTAATTGCACTGAGGTAGAAGGACACACGGCTGCAGAGACAGGTTATCAACCAAGTCCTCTACAGACAGATACGGATGTGTCCAGCTACGCTTAAGCCAGGAGGCTGCATTCAAGAGAATGGTGCTGGATGGAGCCTGAGTTATAAAGGATCACAGGAGGTGAAACTGGCTCGTGCATCAGCTTTCCTCTGTCCTGAGTTCCGGATTCCCAACCTGCCAGACACGGTTCATGCAAGTGCTGTCTCTCATTTTGCCACTCCTGTACATTTAGCTGGAGTATATGAGCCTTGTGTGGGACTTACCCCAGTTGGCAGGAGAGCTGCAGGACTGGTATAACAGGATCTCACAAATCTGGGCTAAGGAGCACCGCTGGAGTTCTCTCACTGGGAACTCAGCCTCACACGTGCCAGAAGTACCCCTGACTCCAGCTCGTTCTGTGAGCAACTGGCTGTTGTAAGCGATAAAAGTCCCATGATTTATCTGAAGCTCAGAAAATGTTCCCCATACCAGCACCCTCCAACACCAGGAAGTTCAAAGGAGTGAGCAGGAGGAGAGAAAACAAGGTTGTCCCATCTCGTCTCGTAAAAGCAGCTCCTGGGTTCCCGGAGCCAGCTGCCTTTGCACCCCAGCCTGCCCTCGGGCTGTGCCCGCACTCACGGTGTTGTAGTACTCCGCAATGATCGTCGAGTGCTCAAAGTTACTTTCACACCAGTCGACTTCGGCGCTTTGGTAGGAGAATATGCTCGGCATCGTTGAGCCACCTTTGCAAAAGGGAAAGGAGCAGGTTAGTTTTACACGCGGGGAAGGAGTCTGCTTCACACCCAAAGGGAAAGCGGAGAAGCACACTCTGCCTGCCTGCCTCTTGCACACACGCGTGCTCGCCTTGCACCATCTGCTCAAGCACAGCATCCTTACCCTGCTACGAAAGACTCATCCTCTTCCCAGCATCCGTCATATTGTGGAATATTTGCTTCTTTCTTCCCGCAATGCAGGAGTGGCGAATCACCCTGGGAAATGTTCTTGAACTCGGAGCCTGGGAATGGTGACCACAGCCCCATCCATGGCATTAACATCTCCCATTGGGGGTCGTTGCTGCTGCACGATGCTTCCACATTTCAGCGCTGTCCTTGTCACCCTGTCTTCTCCCCTCTCTTCACTTTCTTTATGATTCAGATCTTTCTGCCAAGAGGACTTCCCTGTTCTTTGTAGGCTGTGAGCTACCTTTGGGAGTGGACAGCTCTACAGGGTTTACTGTTCATTGGCTCTGTTCTCATTAGTCATTTCTCAGCATCTACCTGAGGGCTGGAGCTCACCTTAAGTGAGCTTAGCCCTGGAGCACCAGCACAGACCCTGGGTATTACCGGAGCCCTGGCAGTGCAGAGCAAAGGCACTGGGAGGTGCCTCTTTGCAGGCAGTGATTTCACTTTGAATGTGCTCCGATGCGAGCCCTGTTCTGGTATCCCAGTGAAAAGCATCAGAACTTCACACCCTGAGTGGGCTCTCCACTGCCAGGTCCCCCAGCCTGACTTCTGGCAGTGGCAGAAGCTGGAGTTACAAGTGAGATTCTAAAAAAAATCTGATCTTTTGCATGTTTTTCTTCCCCATGCTAAAGACTTTCCTGTCCTCAGTGTAAGCACCATTTCTCAGCCCTCTTTTATTCATTTGAAAAAGTAAAAGTTCTGATCAGTTTTGCTATTTGGCAGATTTTGTTGCAGATCCTTGAGATTTTGGAGCTATTTTAGAACCTGATTGATGCGTGCCAACCTTAGAGGTGTTTGGAAGCACCATCCCTAGCAGCTGGGTGTTTGCCACAGGAGTTCCCTGGAGCTGAACGGTGAAGTCCCTGGATGCAGTGCTGAACTAACCTATCCGGCTGAGCGTCTCTAGCTCTGCAGAAGGAGCAGGTACTGGGGTGACACCAAGCACTTCAGCAGCATCTCTGACCTCCTGAGGCACTGGTGGAAAACAGAGCGAGCTTTTCTTTGAAAATCCTTTCAGCTTTGAGTCTAACTTGGGGAACGGAAGTTTATCTTAAAACCACTCATCACTTGATCATGTTCTTGCAGAGAAACAGTCAAGTCCCTGTTTACACCGGTGTCAGCTGAGCAACACCACCGCATTCAGCAGTTACGGTAGGTGTGCAGTGGTGGGAAGCTACCACAGCTTCCTCTGCTTCTCTTCCCAAGAAGAAATTCAAAGGGAGAAAACACAGGAGTATAACACTAATACAAACAAGCTCTTCTGTAGCCTCCTGCTCCAACCAGATAAACTGACTTGTGGATAAACCTCCACTGCTCTTTTACAGATGCAAGTTAATGATGCCCTGTGTGTAATCCAGGCTGGCTGGTTCCCCAGAGCAAGTGAGTTCACAGCTACAGAATTAGAATAAAAGAGATGGCAGGCAGATTGGTTTGAGGTCTGCCTCTTCGAGATCTTGGGTTTCCATGTGCTCATTCACACCACGGTGACTCTCTCCTGATCACTGGTGCTCTGCGTTATGTTTTTACAGTGGTGCAAGTGGTTGCGTAGGGTAAAAAAACAATCAGACCCAAGAAGGTAAATCCCATGCCCTAGCTGAACAGGCATCAGTTGAGAGATGATGAAGGGATAGAGGAGACACAAGAGAGAAGAAGAAAAAGGGAACAGAAAAACTGAAAGCAGCGACCAGAGTGGCCAGCGGCTGCTGGCTTCCCAGGCTGGCTTACCTGTGTTCCCCTGAGACGGACCAGCACTGCTTCCACGCGGTGAGGCGAAGCGTCGGGAGCTCCAAGGTTTCTAGCAAAGCTGGAGCAGCAACCTGCCCTGCCGCTCTGGCTCGGAAGGAGTGCCCACGGTGTGAGCTCACCAGCAGCAGCCACCGGGAAATACCCTGCTCCGTCTCTAGGAAAAGCGTTGGGATGAGACAAGAGCCATGCACATGCTCCAGGCGAACCCTCCAGTCCCCCAAAGGAAACATATTGGCTGGAGGGTTTATATCTGCGCACCCAAATGGGCAGGGGCAGGGAGGGAGGGCAGAGAAGCGTGAGCTGGAAGGGTTGGAAGAGCGGGTAGAAATGCAGGCTGAAATCATTGGTGTGCCCCTAGGCAGGTTACCTGCGCACGCGCGCACACCCCGATCCTAAGCCTGTTTTTCCCAGGGGAGGCACTGATCCATTACAGCCTCCCTTGCACAGCTGGTTAAAAACTGATGAAACAGTTTTCGCCAAAAAACACGCAGCAAGCTGATGCTACCTCATTTTTGAGCCACTTTTCAACTTTTCCCCAACTACTGTTCTATTATAAAAAATAATCTTATTATCAAAAATAATTTTATTATCAAAATAATTTTATTATCAAAATAAATCACACTTCATCTAGCTAGTTTATTTTGTTATTTAGTTAAAGAATTGGCTGAATAGGACACTTTCGGGTGACTGTTTTGCAAACATTTTCGTCCTGAATCCCATTCAGGATGTCAAGAATATTGGCAGCAAGTAAACTTTTCCCAAAAATCAACATTTTTTCCTTCATATAGGCTTGGGAATAGAAGAAATACGATGCTTTCTTAAATGTAAAAGCTTATTATTTTCTTGATTCTTCCTGTTGGAGCAGGGGAGACACCATGTTCAACATCACAGGGCAGGGTCAGACCAAGATCCAAGTTGTCCCTGTCCCTGTGCTGCCTGAAGAGTCGGGATCAAACAGCAGCCTTTGCTGTGACACTTCAGATTTGCCCTGGGGACTGCCTCTTTGGGAAGCATAGCCATTTATTTTGATAATTCTATAAAAAGGAGCGTACCTGGGAGACATGATCTGTGCAATACCTCCTGAAGTTGCCAGGGCTTACAAAAACCTCACAAATCCACGTGCATTTTGAAAGGAGAGGGTAGCTAGCCCCTGAAGTAGCTTACATTACAACATGGTGGAGCCTCCGCTACGTGCAACTAAGTCAAGTCTGGGTGTCTTTAGAGGACAGATGATGCAGCTTGAAGTGGAAGATCAGAGGCAAACCCCAGTGAGCTGCTCTCACCCCCTGGATGGCTGAACTGCAGTGTCTGCGTTGAGGAAGTCTGGGGTAAACTTGCTTCTTACTCACTTATAACTCCTGAATGGACCGTGCGAGTAGGAGACTGAGTTCCTGTGCTGAAGGAAGGTACCCGCTTCCCCAGGGGATCTCAGTGAGGAGCAAGCTTTGACTTGCCCATCCCACTGCAAAGGGAGGCAGGTGAGGTGCAGTGTTGGCCAGCAAAGGTGGCAGAGGTGAGTTTGAAAATAAGACAGATCGTTGCCCAGACACGTGATGCCTGGCCTGTATGAACATCGTTGAAAAGAATGAGTTTTCCCACCCCAAAACCTCTGGCGTCCTTGGCATGAGCAAAGCACCCAAGCATCACTGATACATCCTGTGCCACATAGCGTATAAATAACTGGGGAGGATGTCACGAATGCACATCTTCCCTGATTCATCAATAAGTAGCAGTCAAGTCATAAAGAGAGAGGCTGATTTCCTGATGAGTCCTCCTTCCCAGCTGCTCCTAATGGTTACATCCTCTTTGCTGTGATCAGAAGGGCCTGGGATGCTGAGGATGCTGACATGGGAGTGGGCTGGGGAGATGCGGATGCCCAGGGGTGAAGCTTTCTGGGCCTCATGCAAGAGTTGCACAGAGAGACTCCCCTAATCCCCCCTGGCACTGAGACTTGTTTCTCTCAAAGCTTCACCCAAAGTCCTCAGTCATCTCCTTGCTAAGACTTGCTGCCTCCTCTCCACTGTTCTTCTAACATGAGACATCTCAGCTGGCTCAGATGCATCGCTTCCCTAACAGGATCTGCAGAGAAACCTCAAGGACAAGGTTTGTTCCTTGTCCTGTCCCCTTTTCTTGTTCCCTTCCCGCTCCCTGGGACTGATGCTGTCTTGCAAGACCCCACATCCTAGGCAACATCTCAGGCTTTGTGATATGGGACAGGCTTTAATCTGGAGAGCCTTGTCCCGGCTCCTCTAACCCTCTGTCATCCCTCTCTGTCGGGCAGGCAGCGGGGTCCTAGGGTATTGCACTGGGACAGCTGAGAGCAGGCGGTGCAAGGGGCAGGGGCTTTCACGGGAGCTGAGCCTGCAGCCTCCGGGTCCAACTGCAAGCGTTTCTTAACTGTGTACTCACAAGCCGTGGTGAGGAAGCAGATCGGATACTGGTGCCACCAAAACAGGGGACTGGGGACTCTGGTGGGCAAGTTTGGGAGAATCCGGTTGTTTAACTTGAGGCGGATCCTACCCTGCCTTGTGCTATGGCACCTCAGATGGAGGTTTCCACCTGAACTGCTGATGACAGGGAATTCTTCCTCTGTTAAAGCCTGTTTGGAGAAGCCGTGTCTCAAAGGCACATGTCTTTATTTATTGCCTTGGCTGGTGCAGGGCTGTGACTGTCAGCAGAGGGGCAGTAACAAAGAGCCAGGGCAGGGACGGTGAGATGGGAGTGCTGGCATCCCACATCCCCGCTGTTTGCTCAGCCAGTGTGAGTCAGAGCCCGGAGGTGGAAGGAGACAAAATGACTTAGCTCCATGCTCGCAGCGAGGCAGCGGGCGAGTCGGGAAGGGAACCCAGGCGTTTTGGCTCACCGGTGCCCTGCTGCATTGCTCTGTCTGTGTCCAGGAAGGCCCTGAAACAGCCTGGACAGGCTCTGTCCTGCTGCCAGCTCCTTTGCTTTTGGTATGTGGCTTTCTTTCCACGGCTGCAATTTCATGCTTCCAGGTATAAAAACCCAGGCAGGTGACCTGGAAGCCTTGCTAAAGCTGAACAGTTAGATAATTCCCATCATTCATGGCTCCACAGGGCAGGAATTGCATCCTCAGCTTGGTTTGGAAGCTGTCTAGCAAATTGCGGTCTGGAAGAAATAACAACAGCAGCAGGAGACGGGCTAAAGCTGGGTGTGTGTTACGCAGCCAAATGAAAGCATTCGTCTCCATTGCTGCTGTAGAGCCCACCGGGAGCAATGTACCCGTTCTTACCCACTGCTGCAGAGCCGTAAATATCTGTGTTTCTTCATCAGCCACGGCAGGGGCTCCAGGCAACCAAAAAGCATCAGCAGCAAAGACAGACTGCACCCCACGCGAGGTGTGGCTTTAAAGCCTCAAATGTCTGAAACACCTGCTCTTGACAGCATTGTGGCCCTGGTACTTGTGCAAGTCAGCCTCCAGAGGAGCGAGCACAAGCCTTGTCAGGCCCCAGAGGGTTGGTCTCCCGGTCCAAGAGCGATTTCCTACCAATCCATCATTGTTGAGCAATCACCCAGGCACTCTGCTACCTTTACTCCAGGCAGGATGCCATAGGATTTAACCCAGCAGTCTTTGCCAATCGGACCACCTTGTGCTTGTTTTGAAATACTAACAGGTTTACAACAAATGCCTTAATTGCTAATAGTAACAGCAATAACTGTAATAATGAAAGGAAGTTCTCTCGGTGCTGTCATCTGTCACACGCGCTTCTCGGTGCAGTTGTGTATATCCTGCAGAGGCTTCGGCTTGTGCAACTCAGCGGGAGCTGCTGGGTGTGCAGGGGCTAAGCGGAGACTTTTCTCATTCTTCCTTGCTTGTAGATGAAAATATAAACTATATAAATCAGGAGAGAGGAAAATCACCTTATTCTCAGCAGTGCTGTAACAGGACAACCAGGGCTCTCCTGCTTCGGTTCTCGCCACAGACACAGCCAGGGCTGCCTTGAGTCCCCAAAGGTTTTAAATTTAGCAGACACAGAGCAGGGAGGCAACTCTTGCCAAATCAAACCCCTGCATCGGGCAACCTTTCACCCTTTCTTACTCGCAGGACTGTTGACTCCGCAGAGATGTGAAAATAGGAGGTGAAGAGAAAGTTCCGTTTCGCCTGGGCTGAGCCCGCAGCTTTCCATCACAGCTGGCAGAAGCTCGGCAGCGTTTCGCACCCAGGTAGATGTGTTTATCTAACGTTGCAATCCTTCCTCAGAGTGGCGCAAAGCTTTGGCAGGAGACAGCGAAGGTTTGTGCTGTTTCAGTCTGCAACAGGCCCTGGGAACCAGAGGCTTCTTCATCCAGGGCTGTCTCCGAGTACTTGAGGGAGAGACACCCCCCCCCCGGCCCCTCTTTACTCTGCTCCCCGCTGGGCCGAAAGCAGGAGCTGCTGTCTGTGCTTCAGAAAAGGAGAAGCTTCATCTCGGTTCACGGTGGAGGACTGGCTAAAGCCTGGCCAATTAGTGCCTTCGTTAAAACTCTGTAAGCTCTGAAGAAGGCAGACTGCAGGTTTGTTTCTGACCCGGTCAGTGGCAGTATTGGTCTGTTAGAAGGAATGTGAGAAGGAAGACACACAGGAAATCATCCTGCCCCATCTTCTGGTGGTCAGTGACTTCATACTTCCTTAGCTGGAGGTCCCGGACCATCAAGCTTAACCAGTCAGAACCGACCGACCCTGCATACCTTTATCTCAAGCTTTTAAAGGCTATTTTTTGAGGTCATATCCTATGGCAACGAAGTCCAGTTTAATTAGGTGCTTGGTGACAAAGTACCTCCTTTTGCCTATCTGCTGCCTGATGGCTGCATTGGGGGCCTTCCAGCTGGGGCAATTCTGGAGTGGGAAATCACGTTTTGTTGTTCCCTGCTCCCATCCTCCAGGCCCTTTTGCTGCATCTCCCTGCAACCTCCCTGTCCCACCCCGGCCGTTCCCAGCACGCGTCCCTGTGCCTTGTCTAGTTTCCCATCTCCGTTCAAAGAAGTACATCCCATCCCAGATGCTTTGAAATCTCTGTCTGCCTACCAAAAAAAAAGAGTCAGACTAATATTTAACAGAGCCTCTCTTTGTTCATTGTTTTGAAAACAGAAATTTGGTGCGAGTGCCTCACAGGCAGACAAGAGGAGCTGTTGTAACAAGGACATGGTGACACTTAGAAGCACCAGTGGAAAAACCTCTTGGAAGAGTTTGTCACCTGAAATAGCAAAGCCTGAGAAGGGCAAAAAATACCCCCAGCAGCCACAGAGCAGATCCAGCACGAGTGCTTCTGGGGGCCGTGTCCTGCTCTCTTTATTCTTGGTTTGGTGCCTGGGCTCTGAGACCACGAGGAAAACCCTCTCCATCCTCCTGCAGCCACCACCTGGCACAAACCTCCCTCTTAGTTATGAAAGCAGATGAGGTCCCCTCGTAGCAGAGAGCATCCCTTTTGACTCAAACTCAACGCCAACAGATAACAAGCAACGCTTGTGTCCTCCTGTGAGCTGTTTAACAGCCTCTGTCTGCGTGCCCGTGTCCCAGCAGTGGCCTGAATGCAGCTGCCTGCACAATAAAACACATTCATGTCAAAACCACGCCACTGTCCTGCGGATCCCATTCTTGATGGCCTTAACGCAGAGCTGGATGCACCTCTGAAGACGGGTCCCCATCTGTGCATGCTCCATAAGAATCTCCTGATGTCATTTGCCAGGTTGTGCCAGCGCTGAGTTGTTGGCAAGTGTGTGCCCTTCTCCCAGGGACTGCCCCAGGGCCACTGCTGGCCATCATCAAACACGGGCAACCGATGGGCCAGACTCTTGGGAGAAGCTGGCTGGGAACTCGCCTTCCATTGAACATCCATCCTTTCCCACACCGGCCCTCGCCAACGTAGACATTTCCTTTATTCATACAATAACCCCGTTTCTTGACTACGTTGTTCACTTTTTTAATTTCCAGCTTTCCCTTGGAACACAGAGGGACTAAAAACCATCTCTAAATAGTAAAACCAGCTAGTCCTGAGAGTTTAAGCATCTGCAGGCAACTCAGAGGTAAATCTGAAGGGCCCAAATTAACCCCAGGTCGGTGCAATTCACTGGGCTACCTGCTTGCATCAGAGCTGAGTGTGGCTCCGAAATAGCTCTGGGGTGTATAATTGGCCCTGCCTGCCTCCGGCCTGATTTGGCCGCCCCATCCCGTCTCCGCAGGCACGGCGTGCAGCCGCAGCCAGGATGCGTGAGGCTGGAGCGTATGTCGCCTGGGGGGGTGCGAAGGAGGGAGCCTACGGGGCTCTCCCGTGCCTTGGTGCCGATGCAGAGCTGCTTCCCAAACCCAGCTGCACCCCGAGCAGCACCCACCCCCGAGGGTTTCTGCCTGGGCCCTTTGCAGGGAGAGTGGGAGAGTTGCACAATGGCCCATGATGGAGGCGGAGGCTGCTCTGGGAACACAGCCTCCAGGCTGGGTCCTTGCCTATCTCCCCAGAGCAACCCTGTTGTTGAGACTGGGAAACTGGGATGGGAACTGGGAGACGGAGCCACCCCACCTGCAGCGTGCCTTTCCCTGTGGCACCTGTGGGACTATTTCCCAATATAGAGTTTCCCCAATCCTATTTTCATGTCCTGTCCCAAAATGTCACCGCAACCTGTGAGTGGAGCACAGTGAGCGGCTCCCCTCATGCTCCGGCATCGCGGAGGTGATGAGGATGAACTCAAATTCGTCTGGGGATGCTCTGTTCGAGGCCAGGTTGGATGGGGCTTGGAGCACCCTGGTCTAGTGGAAGGTGTCCCTGCCCGTGGCAGGGGGGCTGGAAAGAGATGATCTCTAAGGTCCCCTCCAACCCAAACCATTCTGTGATTTGATGATTATTGCAATGTTACTCCTGCAAGCAACCAGAATATTACCACAAGCTTTGCAAATTAGGGGCAAGTGCAGCTCTGACTGAGCAGCAACGTGAAAACAGCCTGAGAAATCTTTGTTTTTCCTACCTATTCACAGAAATTCTCCAGACAGGAGAAATAGGTGGAGGGGCAGGATTTTTAAACCTGGAAGCAGGAAGTTTTGCAGCATTGGAGCTGGGAGGTAGCGAGGTGTATAGGCCCCAGAGAAGGGAAAGACCTCAGGGTTCACCCGTCAATGCCCACGCTGCACAGAAGTGTCACGAGCTGGCTGAGACCTGATGCAGTTGAAGCATAATCGAGGTGGCAGGAAAGCGGTGCAAGGGCAGGACATGGGCTTGGTGACACTCCGAAGGAGGAGGTGAGTGCTGTTTCAACCGTGTGTTTTTGAGGTATAAGACAAAAACTGATGGCATTTGAGAATCCTACACAGACTTCATGGCTGTTTGCTGCGTGTGTCGTGAGTCCTTCTGGGCTGAAGTGTGAGCCACAGCTCTTGGGGTGAAGGGTGTTTCATGGGGCTCCCTGGAGGTGTCCATCCCAGTAGACACAGCACTGCTTAATCCCACGTCACGGGTGCATCCTGAGGTCTGAGGCACTTGATGTCCATTTCCTGACTGTCGCATGCCTTTTGTCAGCTCTTTGGGACAGGTTTTTTCTCTGGTCTCTCTGGGTGTTGGCTCATTTGCAGTAGATCCAAAATCTGCCGTAGCACGAAGCAGTAATAGCCATGATGATAGCTCCTGGTGTGGTTATTTCTTGGTCCGGCTGAGCTGGGAGACCTTGCGGAGTTGGTAAAAGCAGTAATTATCTACCACCTGCCTTCTTTTTTTCCCAAGTATTGCAAACAGCCTTGGGGGGAGCTGGGGCATCTTGGAGATGATAACTCCTCATGTGGGGTGAGGTGGAGACAGTGCCCGCCTGGCCGGAGGCAGCCCCGTCTCCCCAAATCCCACCCCAGGTACACCCCCGCCGCCTGCCTTGCTTCTCCCTGGGGCTGTAGCCAGACTCATTCCCACCCTGCGTTTCCAAGGCACGGATTGCGATGGAAATGGTGCTGAGTGTATTTGCTGGGAGCACCTGGTCCGAAGGGCGCTGGCTCTCTACAGGGTGGTGGTGGGTAAATGCCTTCTCCGCTGCACGGCTCAGCTTCCCTATCGGAAGATTTGGATAGCGATCTGCGAGGTGCCTCCAGATCTGCTTTGAGATAGGAGCTGGGTGTTGTTATATGGTTACACTGCAGAAAGATGCCAGTATCCGCAGCTAATTACTGCAGGGCAAAGCTAATTACTGCCCAGCAGGGAGAACAAGCCACCCTGGGCTGAGGAGCCCCTGGAACGGGACAACGAACCCCATATTCAGGGTGTTTCAAACCAGGTACAGACTGTCATGAGGGACGGGACACAGCAGGTAAATTCCGGGGAGAATGGTTGGATTTTGCTTTTTCAGTCATTGTCTGGCTGACAGAATATTGAGCTGCAAACCACACAGCTTGCAAGGCTTGCGCCGTTAAGAGAATCACTGGTAAAGCAGAAACACTGCAAATCGCGACTTTGCCTTACACTGGGGAAATACTATGTGTAAACTGGCACGCTGGTCCCACACCTCTCTCTCTGCTCGGGCATTAATCCCGCACGCTCGCGGGAAGACAGCGTTCAGGTCGGCGGCAAACCCCGGCGCATCTCTCTGGAAGCGCCTTCCTTCTCCCCGCTGCCTTTCGGGAATCCCGGACAACAACCCCTGTTTCTGGCACTTCCGCCGAATGCCTGGAGGGAGGCTGGTGCCATCCAAACCCTTCGGGCACCTCCATCTTGCCCCGAAATCTGGAAAGCCTCCTGGCCGTCACGCGTCCCGTGGACGAGGGGTGCAGAGCCCGGGCGGGAGGCACAAGCCCCGGCCGTGCCCCGAAGCAGGACTGCAGCCACTCTCGGGATCTCCTTCCCCAGAGCTGTTCGCCCCTCATCCCGCATCCCTCCGCCCCCAGGCCCCCCCAGGGCCGGGCTCGGGGCTCTGCGGGGCTCCGGCCGGGCTGCGGGGCCGCGCTCCCCGCGTCGCCGGGGGGATGGTTCCCTCTGCCGGCCCCGGGACGCGCTGCAGCGGGGGGGGAGCGGGTGGGGGGGGGTCCCCGGGGCGCATCAGGCTCTGCGGAACCCCCGATTTCCCCCAGCGCACCAAACGAATGATAAGAA
>Ga0181612_182982_pt1 | contig 18549 bp, 8 predicted proteins | sample HoacroProtozoa21_FD_119630 | JGI IMG/M metagenome (GOLD analysis project Ga0181612, IMG submission 119630) | Hoatzin crop microbial communities from Cojedes, Venezuel. Combined Assembly of Gp0051906, Gp0051904, Gp0051908
ACTTTCTGATAGTTGTATTAAATACTCCGCTTTTTCTCTGGAACTATACTCCAATTGCCTTTCCTACCCTCTTTCTTCTGTATTAGTTCCCTGTTATGCCTTAGTCGTTGTCTTGTCTTAACAAGGAAACCAAGAACAATTATTTTTAATTTTTTGTCCCTCCTACCCCCTTTGAGCAGGAGTGTAAACAACGGATGAGAAATTAGGGATGATGAGTTCCCTTATCTGCTGCGTACTATGCTCTTTGGAATAGTGCTCAAGCAATAGATCTGATGTGTTGAAATATTCCCTGTATTTTGGTTGGAGTGGCTTCTAATTTCCACAGTGTGCAAGAAACTCCTGTTAAATATAATTTTTCAGACAATTTTTGCGACTATGTTTCCTATAGCAGTTTAAAGAATGGTTCAGCCTGCGTTTCAAAAAGCCCACGGAGAGAAGGGGAAGAGGAGTATAAGTAACAGTTTGGGTGATTGTTGTTCTCCGTAGTTTCCTATGTCTTTGTCTTGCTTTTATTTAATCAGATTTCTGTGGTACGTCATTCCTTACTAAAATAAGGAATGCATCTGCCTGCATGTTTGCTAAGTAAATGATTTGTATGAGTAAAAGCATTGTTCTTAGGAAAGGAGAATCAAGATGGGGGTGTGAGTAGCAGAGATGAATGTAAGGTGGCATTGAGGGAGTTGGCAAAAAATTACCGTGGCCGTATCTGTTGTGGTCACGTGGACGAGGACCGAAGCATGTGACAGGATAGCACCTTCAAGAGTAAATTGCCAAGTCACAGTGAACAAGCAAAAATGCAGCAGTAGCTGCAGTCTTTGGCTTTTACTCACTGTAGTTAGTGCTCTGGAGGAAGCACTCGAGTTATTTTGTATATGAAAGCAAACCTTTTTTTTTTGGTCGAAGAGGTTTGAGATTCATCAGAATAAAATGCTGCTGGCGGATTGCTGGTGTTGGCCTCCAAAAGAAGCTGGGAACGCTCCCTAGTGGCCTCAGCAGATAAGTAGGCAGTGGCTGTTCAACAGGCGTGCCGAAGGAACATGAGGCTTGTCAACTTGGCAACGATAGGCCTTTAGACCTCCTGAAAATAATATATTCGCAGTAGTGTGAGGCTTCCTTTCCATTCCTGTTGGTTTGCTTAAGTCCTAGTAAGCTGATTATCTCTGCCTCTGGCTTAAGTTTTCACTCTGCTTTAACAGGGCAGCTAAAAAGCGTGGATACCTTTTTTTTTAACTTGCACAAAACTGGCTGGAGAGCACCTACAGAAATAGAGTCCCAGTGTGGGAGAACTGGCTCTCCCTTTGTCATGCTATTCCTTGCTTGCTGTAGCTCTATGCAGTGGTGGTGGGATATCTTCGGAAAGTTTCTCTGTGGGATATTTGGGAAGTTGTCCTTAGTTTTGCTTCCAGGCCCACTGAGGCTTGTAAAAGCCTAAATGTTTTTGAGATTATCGGTTTTGCCATTTAATTTGGCTCATGAACAGGCCAGGGGAAGTTCTTGGTGCTGTTACTCTGAAAACCAGCTGTTGCTGATTGCTTGAGTTTTCCTGCTGAATATAGGTAGTGTTTAATGAGACACTGGGAATTTAGCCAGTTAAGTCAGGATGTATTTTACAGACTGGAGCTGTAAAGCTCCCTGGCTAACCTTGAGCAAATCTGGTGCTAATGGAAAAAGGAGCAGCAGCGAACTCTTTCCCTGAGACGTCCTTCCTTCCGTACCCACACACTTGTTGAGTTGTTTTTTTCAGAGGTCTTTGGCAACTGAAGAAAAATTATTTGCACTCCATGTTAGAGGGGTGAAGTCCTTTTCAAAAAATTAATATTTTCTTCAACTTTTAATCTTTTAAAAATTAAGTGAAACACCAAAATCATACATAGAATCATAAAGGTTGGAAAAGACCTCTAACATCATCAAGTCCAACCATCAACCCAACACCACCATATACTAAACCATATCCCGAAGTGCAATAACTACATGTTTTTTGAACCCCTCCAGGAATGGGCACTCTGCCACTTCCCTGGGCAGCATGTTCCAATGCTTTACAACTCCTTGAGTAAAGAAATTTTTCCTAATATCCAATCTAAACCTCCCCTGACGCAACTTAAGGCCATAAAGAGGTTCTGAAGTTTCGTATCGCATAGAAAAGGTGTTGGAAGCAAATTTAATCTCTGATGTCCAGACCCGCTGTAGCTATAACTGAACTCAAATGGTTCTGCTTTTTGATTAACCTCAAGGAAATGTTAACTGGTTATTACTGACTACAAAAACACAAGTTTATTTTTAGTAGGTTTTGTAATAGTACTGTGCCTGCTGGATGCACATGTTTTGGGGACAGAGGATATAGGTTGGTACTACATCTCAGTTACTGACAGTAGTTGAGTCACTGAGAATTTATGCTCCATTTCAGGTGGAATGTAGTTTAACTTGGTCTAAACTGTCTTTTAGCGTGTTTTATCTTCCAATTAGGGTGGGCTGAAAGTAACTGAAAGAGCAATTCTGGGATCTCTGCTGGCAACCAGTAACTGGTGTTGTAGCTGTTTTGCATGTGATGTTCACATTCTTAATACCTGCTGCAGCTGTCTTAGAAGTGTAGTGTTCTCTGTGCTTTGAAAAACTCTTAAAGCAGTTTGAAATGAAAGTGTATGCATTTTGGCATACAGAACTGAGAATGCAGCCTGATATTTTCCTATATAAAAAAAATAATATGGCTGTTACTGATTCTCAGTGTCTCCCATGCTTTTAATTACATTAACACTCAGACTGGAATGACTCCGGATGGCAAAATTAGGAAGCTGTTTTATGTATGCGGAAACATTCCTGGTTATAGTTAGAAAGCACTGTTATGTACTTTAAAGCTTCAGACTGTAAATGAAAACATAAGGCTTATATTATCTCTGCTGTTTACTGCGAGGTGCAGGTCTTACAGAGTTCTCCGTATGGGAAGCTGGAGAGTGTTCTGCACTTTTCTACAAGGAAGGGGAAGTATTTGGGTAGTCACAGCCCAGGTGCATAGGTTAAAACAAAAGTATCCCCAAAACACCAACAGTGAGAACAACCCCACTGCACAAGAACATACTCTGTTAGGTGCGCTGAATGTCAGTCATGAAAAGTTACACAGCTATTTATGTAAGCCCTGGTGAAATATTCAAGCAGTAGAATGCAGGCTTGTATATAGTCCTGCGTTCCCAGATGCATTAAACCCTAATGTGGTTTTGGACGAGATGTAGGTGTCCAGCACTGGTACCTCAATTAACATAACTTTGTTTATGCCCTCTGGTTTGGCCTTCGTATAATTCACATATAGCAATCATTTTGAAATACCAGTTGTTATCCTAGAAGACAATGGGAATGGGAAAGTGGCTTGCCAAATTGAAGTGTTAAGGAATAACGTTGGTACTTTAGGGGATTACGTGTACCGTGTTTTGGAGATTTGGTTTAGAATTCCGTCAGTAAGGTGGAATTGATCTCCTCTGCTCTTACAGGGCAGACGCAATTTTATGTGAGTGACAGTGTAGTCCATAAAGCCATATGATTTATTTTGGTAACAGCATTATAGACTATATAGAGATCACTCTATTTAAAAAAAGAATCTGTTTTGATGTATCCTGTTTGTTTAAATGTTCATCTTTTATTTCATTTATCTAAATCCTTCTGCAGTTTTTTGATGAGGCTGTTTTGGAAATAATAGCTAAGCAATCAGGATGATTTTTTTGTCTGCATTTGTCTTCTCTTTGGCAAGTGAAACATTTCTTGAAGGAAAATATTAGTGAAATAGTCTTTATTGATGCGCTACCTCTGTTCACTCACTGAAATGAAGCTACTCTGTAATTTTGGTTGTACATTATTTCGCTTTTCCTTTTCGTAGGACTAAGTTCTGCTTGCTTCATTCTGTTAGATAAGTGAGAACAAATCTGTGGGTTGGGATCAGTGGGAGATTGAGAGCAAGTGGGCACAGTGTGCCTATAGTGTATGTGGGCAACAGTGGAAATGACAAGGCTGGTTCAAAAGCAACATGGAAAGATGAAAAAGATGAAGTGAGAGCGGCAGACATGGACAAGGATGCTGTTTTGCCTGAGGAAAACACTGCTATCCATAAGATTTAAAGACAGGACTTGTGTACAAGATGAAGAGATCTCTAAAACAAAACACAGATGGCTTCTAAGCTCCGAAACACAAACAGCTGCTGAATCCTGGAGATTACTCAACTTCATGGTGCTTTTGAATTTCAGAGGAAGACTGTATGCCTACCCAGAGCAGCCCTAGCCTGAGAAAACTTACGTCTGGCCACCATCTACGTTGAACTGTGATTCAGAAATGAAGTGGTGTGATACTTCAAGAAAATTTAAGGTCTGCCTTCATAGCTGTGCTCTAAGTGCTCATTATGAAGTGGACAATGCTGCTTGCAGATAACTAAATCTATGGTTACTACATAGGGAACTGGTGTCCTTATGTAGAAGGCTTTTGAGATCTCTTATGCCTAAATTTTTTTACTTCTGAGATGAACCTTTAGTTCTAGGGACACTGATTCTCAAAACACCCTTGTCAAGTTTGGGGTGGTAGCAAGCTAGAAGGGCAGTGGTTGATGAATTTGAGAACAGGACTGTGAGTGAAGGGGACCCTGAGGGGCTGCAGGGAGAGCCTTGTGAGCGTCAGCCAAGACAAATGCCGAGTCCTGAACCTGGGATGCAACAGCTGCGTACAATAGTATAGGCTGGTGACTGACTGCATGGAAAGAAGATTTGCAAGGTGGTAGACAACCGAGTGTGCGTCAGCGGTGTGTCCTTGTGGCTGTGAAGGCCAACCTCCTGCTAGGCTGTGTTAGCAGAAGTATGGCCAGCAGGTTATGGGGAGGAATGGTGTCCATCTGTTTGGTACTTGAGGCCACATCTGGAGTACTGTGCCCAGTTTGGGTTCTCTAAGGATGGTGACAATCTGAAAGTGAGCCCAGTGAAGTGGCATGAAGGTGGTCAGGGGCTGGAGAACGTGGTGTATGAGGAGATGCTTAGGGAGCTGGTTCTGTTCGGCTTGCGGAAGAAAAGGCTCATGGCAGGATCTTAGAACTGTCTTCAACTAGCTGGTGGGAGAGCACGGAGAAGATAGCCAGACTCGTTTTCGGGGGTGCAGATGGATAGCATGAAGGGCAATGGACACATTGCAGCAAGGGAAATTCCAGTTAGGTACTTGGACGGTGTGAAATCGTAATGAAATGATCAGTCGTTGGAGAAGGGGTCCAGACAGTCTGAAATATCCTTCTTTAGCGATATTAAAAGTATAACTGAATACTTCCCTGTGCAGCCTGGTCCGTTGCTGAAGTTAGCCCTGCTGTGAGGAGTCTGGGAGGTGACTGATGGACTGGGTGTCTTCCACAGGTGTTTTAGGTCCATGATTCTTTCGCGTTCTATGGAGAACTGTTGAGGCAGAGACATGGAAATACTGTTTGACCAAAGTGTTTAGTTAAATATGTCCCCAGGATGAATATATTCATTGTGCCTGTTTATTAGAAGGTGAAAACAGGGATACTCAGGCATACCAAGCATCTCTTATCAGCTTGGCTTTAGCAATTTGCCACGTAACTTCCTGATCAGATGAGGAAGACCTGCTGTACCAGAATCCTACCAAGGATTTCATCACACAGAGGGGATGGTGTTAAGAGAAGTTAGAAAAGCTGACTTGGAGAACTTACGTGAACCTAGACCGAAACTACTCCAGGACTTTTTGGTATTTAACAGGGATTGCAAAACGTTGCTTTGCATACTTTTCTGAAAAACAGAACTTAAAGAGAGATTGACAGGAAATATGATAATTTTTGGGAACGTACTTTCTCTAATAATTTGAGGAGTGCTCTGGCACCTTCTGGTCTTCCAGAGAATAAAGGAAGAGAAAAGCTCGGACATTATAGAAACGTTTTTGACTGAGCAAGCAGTTTAGAAATATTCACAGAGTATATTTAATTCAAAGTGTTGAATTTGTGTTCAAAAATAAGCGTAGAGAAGATGAGGTTAAGATGCTGGAGGAGAAATTTGACTTCCTAAACATAGCTGGTAAAAGCTTTGGGTAAATACAACCGCTTTCATGTTTTTCTCGTTGCCTTGCAGGTAGCTTTGAAAATTCTGCTGCTGTGTCCTTAAAGCAGAATTAGAGGCTTGCTTCAATAAAGCAGCATCAATACTGCTGTGTTATGTATTGCTTGGGTACAAAGGAGGAATCCTTCCCACTCCCAGAGGGAGATGCTCTGCTTGCATCTTGAGTTCCCTAGTGCTACTGAAGTAGAAATAGTCATATTGATGTGAGGCTGCTGTGCTCCCCTCCAGCTTCCCACTCCTGCTGCCTGGAAGTTTGTGGTCTCTTCCCTGTGTCTGCCCTCATCTTTGGGTGTTTGCTGATATGTTGTTTAGGTGGCAATGCCTGGGAGTGCATCCTGGTTCTGTTCTGGGTGGAGCTCTGCAATGCAGGATGAAAAAAAGAACCCTCCCCACAAAATCTGAATTGATAACTAGAACAGAAGGTGTGAGACTGATTGGGGAATGGAGTGGAGTTTAACTCATTAAAAAAAACCCCAAAACAAAAATAACCCCCCAGAAAACCAACAAAAACCCCAAACAACCAACCCAACCGCCCCCAAAACCCAACCAAAAAACCCAAACTAATTTTTGCTTACACCATGGGAGAACAATTGCAAACTTTAGAAGAGCTATGAAAAACTGTTTTCATGACATTACCAGCAACAGATGCATTTATGTATTAAAAATTCCTTTTAACGTACAGAAACTTCCCACAAAAATATGTCTATAGTTCTGTAATAAGACTAAAAAATTATAGTCGTTCTGAGTGTAGATAGTGGTGGAGCCTTTCTTTCATCTGAGCTGCAGTTTTACATCAAGATGAAAAATAAGTTTGGCACACTGTGTGCATTTGTGTTGTCGTGGTTGCTCTCGGACTCTGGGGATGCTCACAGTTCACACTAGCTGTGTGATTGTCCTCCGCTTTCAGTGCTTACTGAAATTCTCTCAGCTTGATTTAGGTAACTTTCAAAATCTGAATTTTCACCAGATTCATTCAGGTTTGCTATTAAATTTCATCTGAGACAACAAAGCCTTTACAGGCAGGCATGACGTTTTGGCAAGGCCCCAATAGGATACTTAGCTGGTGCCAAATCTTTTATTTTTCTCGGCTATCAATGAAGCTGTTGTGGTAATGTGGGTTTTGTGAGCTGTGAGAATTTATGCGCACAAAGGGACCTGCTCTTTGCATGGAACACTGGGAGCCCTGAGTCCAGGAGGAAGGGTAATTAAAGTTAATGAACCAGGGTAACCTTTCCATGGTGATGACCACTATCCTGATGGTAGGTAAGGGTCAGGGACTATTCGCGTTTTATAGTTGTGCTTCTTACTCTGCTATTTAATTGGTGTTGGATTAAAAATTGGCCATTACCTCCATAGTAAAACTGTTTTGTGGATTTTAAAGGAGTTTTTCAAAGCTCTGCGGGTCGTCAGTGGCTTGTTCTTCTTGGACTTGGCTTTGTGTTGTGTTTTTAGTGCAGTCTAAAAATGAAGTTTTTTTTGCTTTTGAGACCAGATAGTGATCTTTGTACAGGGCAGCAGCTAAGTTATCTCTCTGTGTCAGAACAGAGACTTCTTCCTTAAATGCTTCCCATGTTCAGAGGCTTCATCTAGTTTTATCGGTGAGTCTGAGAAGCCTTTGAACTTGCTGTGTGCAGAGTGGTTGTGATTTTAAGGTGACAGATAGGCCTGAAACACTGAAATGAATCTGTAACTCTTCTGCTTACTTGGTTTTGTGGCATCAGGTAAGTTACTTTATGCAAGGTATTTCCCTTGAAGAAGATTTCATAGCTGAGGTAATTTTTTCTTTCTGAAGGATGGACCAAGCAGAAAAGCTTTGCTGCTATCTCAGAAGTCTTTCTAATGTATAGTTCTTGCACCAAACAGGGTAAAAGCTGAGATGTCACTAATAGGCTAAAATTTAGACTACCCAAGATGTTAAATATTGTTCGTTTTTCTAGTATTTTAATCAGAAGGCTGTGGATTTGATTGCCTCTTATGTAGATGTGGAAGTAGAAAATGACTGCTTGAGAATTGGCTGTCTATCGGTCCTAAAAACTTCCAGTACTAAACCAAACCACAGTTCTGTGTCTTGGTGAGTGGCTCTACTCAGAGGAGCGGTGCTTTAAGCAACAGTCGGTTTCAGTTTCTCTTCTGATAGTCCATTTGTCACAGATGTTTTGTAGGTATTAGCCTGTTTAAAGCCATTTTCTTCTTAAAATAAAATTAACATGTTCTTCCTTTTTTTTTAATAGAAACTGTTTATTTGTTTGGTGGCTGGGATGGAACTCAGGATCTGGCTGATTTCTGGGCATACAGTGTGAAGGAAAACCAGTGGACCTGTATATCCAGGGATACCGAGAAAGAAGTAAGTTCTGCACATGCCCATGTTGTTAGTAATACATGAATTGCTGCACAGAAAAATGCTGTGCTTCTGAAGTGCTGGTATTGATGTGCGGCGTGCAGGGAGAGCCACAAAATTCAGACCTTCAAGTACTGATGACTTTTAAAATGCTTACATTGGGAAAATGTGAGATGGATGTGAGTTTGAAGTGTTAAGATTACTGGAGGGGAAAGGTTTATTTTTCAAGAGTGGACTGATGGGTAAAAAATCAGTTGAGTGAATAGAACATGAATTAAATAATTTGGTAGGACTGAACAACCAGACAGATGAATAAACGTTTCAGACCTGATGCTGATGTTGAGCTTCTGAATGAAATTGTTTATTTTGTCAGCTTCTGTAAAAAATATGAGTAGAAATGGACAACAGACAGACGGAAGTGTGGACAGGGGTAACTGCCAGAGGCCATTCAGTCCCGAGAGCTTTCGTGCTATTCATTTGAGCCATTTTCTTTGGCCTGTTTTGCTCAGTATTTGACGTATGAAACCTGTGAAGTGAATGTAGCTTGGGTTATAGGAGGTAACAAAAAAGTCCAAGACCTTTGGCTTGTGTAATTCATGTTACTGTATACTGTGAAATGTTAAAGTTCCACGAGGTTATTGTGTTTTGAGTTCGTTACTTGTTTGTCACAGCATACTTTCATGCAGCCTCTTCTTGCAGGTATGAAAAGTGAGATTTCGCTGCTTTTTGATAAATTTAGGAGTTTATTTCCCCAACTATTTGAAAAAAGTATACAAACATCTTATTTCCTATTTGTATTTTTCCAGTTTCTTGTCATAGCTTATTTTGCAAGCTTCTGTACCAGATGAAATAGCACTTTAATATTGCCATTTTTTCCTGGCAAAGGTGTTTAGAGGTTGTAATCGAGTAGGACAAATAGCCTGAGCTGAAAAAGATCTCACAGTAAGGCACTTCGGTAGCCTTCAAATCTCTGTGCGTGTCAAGCACTTACTGCTTCTGACATCCTTTACAAAATGGGCAATAACAAAACTGAACATGATGCTCCAGTACCTATCATAATAGAGCTGTATAAAGGTAAAATATTATATTTCATATCCTTGTAAGCATTTTTACACTCTTATTGTAAGTGCTTTTTGTTACTCTTAGCCCTTTCATCACTGCTCAGAGCTCTGTAGTAGTCATGGCCAGCTACTTCAGTGGTATGATGCTGAAGCTGAATTTAGTCTTTCAGGGTCCTGTCCTGTAGGTGGGACTTGTGTTGCCTCTGTCTCGAAGCATGGGTTTTAACTGAAGAAACATTCACTAGTTACCCAACAGGTAACCCCCTTAAGAGAAAAGGGTGTGTGTGTGACATAATAACAAGGGGTAATTGGGATTCATCTCTTTTATCAACTATGTGGTAAAGATAAACAGCTAGACCTTCCTTTCCTTTGTTTCCCGTTATAAGGAGGTTGGAAAGTGAAGAACAGTGACATGAACGGAGGCACAACTTCAGCTGTCTCTTCTTTCACTTTTCTTCTTCCTTTGTAGCCGCGTAGCGTGGACATTTGTCTAGCTCAGGAAGCAGTGAAACAGGGCCTTTCTGTCGAAAAGGAGATGCCACGTTTGCTTCCTGCACAAACCAGCATGGGTAGTTCTGGTGTTTAAGGGATTAATTTCCTTTCTTGCTGGGATCCTGCTGCATCCAGTTGAGCTTCTGTAAAGCTTGGGAGGCCTGGCTGGGATGCAAAGCATCAGCGGTGCCAGGAGCGGTGTATGTTTTCTCTTCAAGTTCCTCATGCCTGACTCTAGCAGGATAATGCTGGGATGGGAGGAAGAAGGGATATGGGGAGGAGAGCTGCGGAGGAGACACGGTAGAAGAATTGCGAGTTGATACAATAAAGTGGCTGTAAAGGGATTTTGGAGGAAAAAAAATACAGGGTGCAATGGAAAGTCAGGGAATTCAAATGGAAGATGGGAAGGGTCTTGGGCTGAGAGGAAGACAGGGGAATTTAAAAAAAATGGAGAATGAGTTGAATGTATGGGGAACTTTGAAGAAGAGGCGTACTTAATAGAGAAAAGTGCAAAGAAATGTGTTGACTTTAGAATTGGAGTTCTAGAAGGACTCTCTGCGTGAACGTAGTCTGCAGTGGAGTTCAGGAGAAGGCCTGCTGAGGCATAGTCCAGGGTTTTGGTGACTTAGGTACAGTGGCTGCTGTACTTGCAAACCAGCAGTGTATTTTTTCCCTGAAGAGATCAGGATAAAACCTGATTTAGAAATGAAAAGGTCAATCTCAAATGTTGAGAAGTAAATTCAAAAACAAAGGCTCCAGATGTTTCTCTAATAGAGACATCAACTATTCACAAACAATTTGCTAAAAGGAAATGTCTGTTGACATGGAATTTTAAAAAAATATTCAGAGTAGATTCCAGTAGAACTTAGTCTTGTTTTTGTGTTGTATTGTGCTTGTTCTGCTTGTAACTCTTTTGTTCTAATTAATTAGTTGCAGTGGTTAAATTAGCCACTGAATAATTAAGCTTGGACAAGGCTGGGTTATGGTAAAAGTTGCATTTTATCTAGCGTTGTTGTAGGGGTAACACAGTAACGCTTTTGGGATGAAGGTACTGTTAGCTCCTGTTGCAGTGCCAGATTATCATCATCATCCCGTTGGCTTTGCATTATGAGAAGTTTGTGTGACCTTTCCAGTAAACTCTGCTGCTGCCATTTATTTCCCAGTGAGCTAGAGAGATGGCTCTTTGTCACCTGAAATTGCATTTGTGATTTTTAACAGTTAGACTACCAAAGCTAATTTTCCATAGCCCTTCTTACGTTGGGAAAAAATGCTCACAGCACTTCAGGAGTAGCTGATCACTTAGCCTTAAAGGGGGTGTAGAGGACCAGCTTGAGCCTCCAGCGTGCGTACCACAGCTGCTGATGGACACGCAGACCTGAGTTAGAACTTCACCAGTATTCCTTCAGTGTATGGATCGGTAAGGCTCCTGCAGTCCTTGTCAAATCATCCTCCTCTAACCCTGCATCCTTCCAAGGAGATGCACCACGGAACAGGTCATGATCTCTCAGCTCTACCCACAACTTCTGTCCTTCTGTCTCCTCTCTGGAGTGCTCGAGTACGCAGCAGCTCTACAAATCAGCTGGCATGAGGCACAGCCGAAACATCTGAAGTCTAAGAGCCTTTAAGGGTTTTTACCCTGAAACAAGTGGAATGTTCTGACAAATGCTGTTATCTCTGGGGTTTATTGGTGGTTGTAGATCAGTAGACCTTTTCAGGATTTGGGAATATATAGTTTTGAAAAAACAAACCTTGTCATTCCTTGGGCATTTTGATGCTACGCCAGTGTAAATTAATATAGAAATTTAATGTGTGTGGTTTGGAATCTAGTATTACTAGTTTCCAAGCAGCAGCTTTTTCTTTTGAAGGCTAATGTAGTGAAACTCAGTGCAGGAGGACAGTTTAAGTGAGCTGTAGGAAAGACTTTGCTTGGTGTGAATTGGTGGATTTTTAAATAGGATCAAAATGCTGACGGATGTTGATGCCACTGGAGATGTGATAAATGAGAATAAAGCAGTGTAGTAGTTGGCCTATTTTGTATGTCACTAGTATTCCTGTACCTTGGTTCCGCATCTCCTAGAGACACGAGAAGAGTTACAGGATCTCCCTTCAAACTGCATGAATTGGTAGCTGCTGTACTGCGTATTTGTAAATATGGTGTGTTGACTCATCCTCATTGTGGCTTTTTTAGAGGAAAATCCTGCTCACAAATCAGGTCTGTGAAGGACGTGAAATTGTGTAAATGGGTTAGGTTTAGATGACACTGGGTTTCTCAAACTTTTAAAGTGTTTCTTGCCAAAGGTGGAAGTGAAAGTGTTGGCACAGGTTAACTGGTGGAGAGGATGAATCATTTCTCACAATGAAGGAAAGTGTAGGTCAAGTGCCTGCTGTTCAGTAGGTTCAAAATGATCTAGAAAATCGGTGTGTTGTAAGGTGATGGTTTGCTGCTAACACCAACTGCTTTTCCAGGTTCCTGAAAGTAAAAGCTGACAAGTGTAGAAAGATCTCGTAATAGTGAGAGCCAGAGTGAATTTCATCTGCGATTGCATTTCCAGTTAAATTTTCTGCGATGTCTGCATGCATTTCTTGACATTTATTGACATGGATGAATTTAGCCAAGGCTTCCGATGCCATATAGTCACCCATTTTATGCATTTATAAGTGTGTGACACCTATGAACGTTGGAGGGTTTTTTTGGGGGGGAGGTGATGCAGAAATAACGTAACCTTATCTGTGTAAAGCTTTTACCCAGTGCTCTTTGAAGTGTAGGATCTGAACTAGGCTCAAATAATGACTCCTTCCCACAGATGGTGATGTAGTTTGGAAGATGCTTTAAGTAACTGGAGGGTATTTTGTTTCAAATACTGTGTTTATGGACTTGAGATCTAATATACTGAATTTGCCATGTCCTACTTCTGAGTAGTTTCGCTTGTACAGATGCTCAGTTGTACAAGATGCCTGGTGCCACAAAAGCACATAGGGAGAAAGCAGCTGTCCCAAAAAGCCTGCAATAGAAACTTGGATTCTGCAGACATAGCTCTGAGCCAACTTCCTAAATAGCGTAAATGCCTACAAAAGTAGGGACAAAGAAGGCAGATGCTGAAGTGAACCAAAGGAAAAGTATTCTAGGCCGATCCTAAATATCGCATGCTAATGTTTTATTTTCCTCCCTGCTTAGTAGCGTAATGGTTTGAAAATGTTCTAGCCAGTATTCTTTCTCCAAAATGTTAGCAAGAGACTTTCAGATACGCCTGATTAAATTCTCCAGTGATTTCCACAGAGACAGCCGAAAACAAAAAGACCCTATTGATGGAGGAGTACCTTGTTTTTTTGTATAAACTTTTTAAAAATGATTTGAACTTCTGAAGCTAAATTCTTATTTGTCTTATGCTACCTTGTGTGCCTAAGGAGCTCTGTCCTCTTGTTTATTTCTTTTTTAACTTTAACTTTTAACATTTTTTTAAGAGAAGATCATCCATATTTTAAAATAGCTCTGGGTCTTAAGTTATTCAGTTCCATCACTAGGTGCTGTAGTTCTTGCTTCTGGCATGAAAAAAAGCGCAAAAAACCAGCCAAACTTTGGTTATTCCTGACACCAGATGTTTCCATGTGTGGATGTCCCTTTCCTCCACACGTTGGTATTGAAGTCAGTATCGTAGAGAACGGGCTACTTAAATAAACACATGATGCACGGTGTTCCGAGGGCTGTAAAACTTTGGCAGTCCTGGAGCTTGTGTGTGCCAGCCTTCAGACTACACGTGGATTTCCAAACCACCGTAAAGCCTTCGGCTGCAAAGGGTGCAGCTTGTAAACCGCTTTCAAACCTTGAAGTAATGCATCGTGCATAGCTGGTCTGTGGCGTTTATGATCCGATAAAAATCACCACTTTGACTCTAGCTTGTGAGCTTAGTGCTCTGATCTCTGATCTGGAATGCAGCTTAACTTTACTTAAATGACTTTATTAGGAAGTTATTGCATCATCCAGTTCCCTGTCAACTGCAGATGAGGCAGTTTACAGAGACATGCTAGGGTGGTTGTGACTGCATCTCGGGGAACATGACGCATTATTCAACTGCTTAAAGTATTACAGAATTTTCAGGTAAGGATTTAGTGTAGCCATGGATATTGGTATAAGGAAAGCTGATTTAAATCCTTTTGGGTTTTAAAGATACAGAAATACACACCTGTAAGACAAGAGCCAGCTGGAATCCCTGGAACCCTGCATTCCACACTGGATGCATGGGGAAAAAGGATTTTAAAGACACAAGAGAGTATGTGGGGGTAGAAGGTGGGAGGAAAGCTTATTCTCTTGCCAGCAAGGTGAAGGTAGCTTCATATACCAGTCAGCTTTGCCCTGGGAGTAGTCTCTGATTTCAGCTAGGCTGTGAAAGACTTCCATTACATTAGCACTGCTCAAGCTGTACAAATACAGAAATCCCTGAAGAAATATCAGTTATCCCAGTATGGTGACATAGGGGAAGCATTCTCAAGTAGGATTGCATGCAAATCCTTAGCTAAATTGTCTGGATAATTACATGCTTGAAAATGTACTAAGTTTTGTGGACCTTGCTGCTAATAAGGAATGTATTTCTGCCACCAGGTTTTGGAGGTAATTAGAACTTAAGCTTTCTGTGCTGTCTCGAGAGCGTATACTGGCAGAGTGGATAGTGCATTGATATGTTGAATTCTCAGACCTGAAGGAGCTTTGTATGTTTAATAGGGCTTAATCCATGAATTTTCTGGGGCGTGTATGTGATGGAGAATTTACTGACACTGGGATTCAGGAGCTATTGGGTTCTAGTCCTTGCATTGCCCCATGCATGCTTTGTTTTCAGTGCTGTGTCTTGAAAAGCTCTTCTGCATGTGCTTGCTGCCATGCTTTATGCTTACTTCTCTTAATATATGGAAAAGAAGGGTTTGGCATGGTGCTTCACAGACCTCCAGTGAAAATACTCGCACTGCTTCTTGGCTGGTCTTCCTCTGTGTAGGTTACTGCAAAACTGAAGATGCCTTGTTTCTGAAACTGTGACACAGCAGAGACTAGCTGTGTGCTGCAATTCCTGTGGTAATTGATGCGGTTCCTGCAGCTGGATAACTAAATTATGCGCTGGGAATAGCTGAAAGGTGATATAAACAAAAATTTCAGAAGCTGCATCTTTCCTCATGTCACTTAATTCAAAAAAGGCATGCAGTCTTCACAGTTCTGTTTTTTTAGTGCCAAAAATATTCTGTTCTGATATGTGTATTTTTGTCTCTTGCCATGTTGCTGTAATAGCTAATGGAAGAAGCCTGTGTTAAACTGTACTGAGTATCTGTATCCCTGAGATAGCAATCCCCTAGCCATGGGTTAGCCTGAGGAGAAAAATTATACAGCCACTTCTATGACTTCCCAGCACCTCTGAGTACAAACTACTCTTTTGTCATATGTTTAAGACTGTCTTCACTTTCTCAGAAACATCTGAGAGCCAGTGGCTGTCAAAGCATTGAGACTTATGATTTCATGTTTATCTATCACCAGCTTTTCAAGGACAATTAATTAAAAAAAAATCAAACAACCTTCAAAAATTCTAGCCTTGCTGCATCCTCATCTTTGTGGCTAAAAGTCCATAAATGACTTAATTTTTTTTTAGCCTGATAGCCTGTTGGTCTGGAAGTGTAACTGTAGCTAAGCCGAATAGTTTGCGCCTGTAGAAGAATCTCTCTTGGTGGGACCTTCGCTAGCTGTTGTCATTGGTAATGAGAGGACAGCGAGAACTTATGATGCATGAGAAAATGGCCTCATTCAGTGTCCTGCAATTCTTAATGGGGTTAGTTAAATTCGGCACACGAGGGATGTTGTCCTGAGGGTCCATCTCTGAGCTGGTGAAAGCCCTGGTTCTGTGGTGGGTCGTCTGTTGTATTTCATCAGTGTTACTGAAAGCAAAGCTGAGCAGTTGATGTGTAACAGAGCAGCAATTTACTTCTTAAAATTTAAGAAGCTACAATTTTATTCACATTTCATCAGTGCAAGTAGCACTTAGTTTGCAGATAAATTGTGCCTTTTGTTAGAAATAGTGTTATTGATGTCCTTTTACTGCAAAGTTGTCTTGTACTAGGGTATTACTTCAGTGCTTTTTTTGCTTGTGTTTGTAAGCTGAATCAAGTAGGCTGGATGACTTATTTTTGACTGTAAACTAAAGCCCAGGAAAGACCTTCAGGCGCATTCCTGCAACCTTTTCCCATAGATGAGAGAATTATTTCACACGGTTTGCATGCTTGAAGCTCTGGGACTGTTTTTCCCCTTTCCAGTATTCCACTTGCTTGCCTAGATGTTCTCTTGGTCATCAGATGCCTTGGTTTACTGCTATATGAGATCCTCAGTGTTATGGATTGCTGGAAGGCCTCGGTGATACTTTGGTGTGAGAGCAAGCCAATTGAGAGTGCATAGCTCAGAAATGAGCCAGGAATGTGGCTCCCTGCACTGGCAGTAGCGCAGGCGCTGGTTGCCAGAGTTGTTTCTGCACTGTAGGTAAACTTATGCAACACAGCTGTCAAAAGCAGAATATTGGTGCTTTGCAAAGTTCACGAGTCAGTTCCTAGGGCACACTTCAGTTCTTCACAAGTGTGTTAATCAGGGTTCATCAGAAGACAATAGATCATGTGCTAGTTCATTCCTTTATGAAAATACTCTGAAATTAGTAGTTTCTGCAAGCAGGCCTCCCGGGAGACTAATCTGTAACAGGTAAGCTCGTGGGAATAGAACATTAAGCATCTGCTCGTTTTCATAGCGGCGTTCATGTGCTGCACGGAGTTTGTGCTCGTCTGAGCCCTGATGAACACGCATGGATCCCTGAAGGATGGAGCACACAGGCTGAGTCAAGTCTTATGTAGGACTGGAAGGGATGGGCCCCTCATGGGTCATCGGATCCAGCCCAGTGCTATCATAAGGATCACGTTGTATGATCTCTGAGCTTAATCATTTGACTTATAAGCTCATTGAACCGTCTTTCAGAAATAGAACACCGAGCCATTTATTGTTTACTTCCAGTCTAAGCAGGGAAAGTCTCTTTGTGAAAGGCTGAGCTTGAGGCTGTGAAGTATCAACAGTGAGAAATTAGGATTATGCCAGATGTGTGCATTGCATTTAGGAAGGGAAAAAAAAAAGCTTCATCCTGTTTAATTTTTTTGGTTTTCCCACCTTGGAGATGAATCAAAACTGTGTGCCGAAAGCTGCCTCTGGCTTTAATCTGCTCCATCATGTCTGAGTCAGATGCCCAGGAAGGACTTTGCGACTAAGTCTCTCTAGTTGCGTTGCTATAGGAGGGTGCTTGTAAGCAGATTAGCCATAGCTCAAATACTGTGTCAGCTGCCTGGCCGAAGGAGATCTTCCTTGTCTTAGCTGCGGCTAGACTTAGTAGTTGCAAATACTTGTCATAAACTTTTTGGTATCCGAACCTAATATTTATCGTAAGACATCTAGCTGTTTTGGGTGAAAAATTGCGTAGACCCGTGGCTTTCCAGTCCTGGTCCTGGGGAGTTTTAAGCATTGTGATTCTTAGCCAGGTTCTGATCTATTTAATAGGCTTCCCAATATATTTATTGGCAGAACATACTTAACTTGCATTCTATCAAAGAATATTCTTTATAGCTGGTACAGCAGTAGAAGTAAGTTGGAATATCTGATATATTCTGTAAATAGCAGCAAGAATACCCTAGAGTGGAAATGTGTGCCTGCTGACCTAGTGTAACTGTTAGCTTCGCATGCTGCTTTAAGCTTTTACTTAAGGCAAACTTGCAGAGCAATTGACTGAATGGAGTGTACATTGAGCATCCAGAGTATGTTTTTTGGAGCTAGACTCCCATCTGCTGCTCCTAGAAACACTCAAGATGAGAGTTTAGTCCTTTGCTGCATCTACCCCGTGTGACATTCAAAAGTTTTTAAGTCTACTGCTGGAGCTGTCAGGTCTTGGACGCCAAATGACACGCATAGCACTGACTTCTGCCATCACACAGAGTAGGAAAAAGTAGCTGGGATATGCTATTTATGGGAGGGTCTTGCACACTTAAGAAGCCCTCGCAGACGGTGCAGGCCCCGGACTGTGTGCCTGTGCTGGGCTGCTCCGGCCACGAGCGCTGTCGTGATGCTCCGGCTGTGTGCCTGGATGTGCAACGCCTGGCTCCGTCTCGTGGCTTGGCACTCCTGGCACGTGGTCGGTGATTTCATGGGCGTTAGAAGCAGCACATCAGCCTCCACTCCTTTTGCTTTGTGTTTTGGGCTGTTGGGCAAGACAAATGCCCTATGCTACCAGAAAAACCCAACAAGTTCAGTTCTTTTGTTGGGTTTCTGGCATCCTAGATTAGGAGAAACTTAAAATGCCTTCTATGAGCGACTTGTATGGGATGAAAGTGTTGTTCTGTGTATGGCAGTAGTTGTTTCTCTTGCTGAATTTAGTACTCATCTAAAGTAAAGCAAATTGGTTAGAGCTACAGTTTGGGAGTACGCATCAGCTGAAGACTCGCATTGATAAAGCACTAACAAGCTCTGATCTTAAAAAGCATGTAGACCTGAATGAACACCAAGAATAATATGTATTTCCTTTCA
>Ga0181612_181690_pt1 | contig 18547 bp, 7 predicted proteins | sample HoacroProtozoa21_FD_119630 | JGI IMG/M metagenome (GOLD analysis project Ga0181612, IMG submission 119630) | Hoatzin crop microbial communities from Cojedes, Venezuel. Combined Assembly of Gp0051906, Gp0051904, Gp0051908
TGTCCTTCACTCAAGCTGCTCTGAGTTATTTTTTCTAAACAGAGGGGTTGAGATCAGCATGTCACCCTTGGATTTGAATTTCCTGTTGTGAACTGGTATGTGCCTGTCCCTTATTAATGTTATTAGATATTGTTTATTGTATTTGTGAGTGTGATGCAAGCGCACACATCTAAATTTAAATACACCCACATCTCCATGCATTATATTGGTGCAGAGCACTGTAACTATCAGAGCTTTTTGCAAGTGCTAAGGTTTGTCTCCTTAACAACAATCAACCCAGAAAGTGTCTGTATTTTAACGAGCAGCTAGCCACCTTGGAAAGTCATGCTTGTCACCACAGTGCACACAACAGCCTTTGGAAATGTCATAGTGGCTTCAGGGATAGAGATCAAAGTCACTCAAGCAAGGGGAGACTATAATTTAGGCAGTGCTGGGCTCCGGAAACCTGGAGACGTGTTTCTGCTCCGACTCAGTAGAGGGCAGCAGTAGGTGGAAATGAGGGGTGTTCATAGGTTCTCAGTAAGTGTCTATCAGAAAGTCAGGGTTTTCCTGGATATGACAAAAACAAAACACACAAAAAAAACCAAGCTAAGCAAGTTGGCAGCCATATACATGAGTGCATCAGTGAATAGTTGGTTCCCATGCAGCTCAGGAACCATTTGTACCCTCACCGCACTCCCACCACATCTGGGATTTCACAAGTCACTGGAAGCTCGGTGGGAAGTGGGTGTGTGGATCACACGCTATTCTTCCTCCGGACACATGAGGGATTGGCGCAAGTCAGAGGCAGGATACCAGACTAGATAGACCAAATGTCTGGGCCACTATTGTGAGAATAATGTCAATTGAATGTTAGTCTATCATCACCTATTTTGAACTAACCTTTGTCACTGGCTCACTTCTGATCTCGTTTGGAGTCTGTACACTCCAGCACTGCAGCAGCCGGCACTGGCTTCCCCCAGAACAGCTTTAGCACTGTGAACAATAGATTTTAACCTTTGCCACTTTCATTTTTTTTGGTTTTATTATCAGTCTGTGCTTCCACTACAAACTAAGCGCACAGGGCTTTGAGCTAATTACATTCTGTACATCTGAGCCAACTCTCAGTGCTTCATGCTGACACTCGGATACATCTGGGCCTGATAACAATTACAAATACTCTGGGCATACTTTAAAAAAGAGCTTATGTTACAATGTGAAACAGCATGTTTTACAGTGCTCATAACGGTCAGATAAATACAATAGCTTCAAATCCCCTTTCTGAGGCTTTAAAAAAAACTGCCTCACAATAATTCATTTAGATCAGGAACCCATAAGGAAAGAACCCTTCCCCTCCTGTCCCTAGGCGAAACACGGCAAAATACTTGAACCTAAGAGCAGGCCAAAATTTTTGTCACAAGCCAGGAAAGCTAGCTGGTTAAGAGAGGGAGGTGATGGCGGGTTTCTGGTTCAGCAACAGCAGATAGCGGGGCCTGGGTTCATCCCAGATGGAAGACACCCTGAGGGATGATTGGGCCCTTCTGAACGTCCTTCTCACTCTCTCCATTGACTGCAGAGAAAGCCTAGAGTGATTTGCTTCATAACTTCAGTGCTTCGGGTATCTGAAGTGGGATGTACCGGGGCTCGAATTCCCTGCTGTGCAGCAGTGGAGATGGGGAAGGTGGCTCCACCTGCCCACATAGCTCTCCCCTCCTCACCTGCCCAGCCCTGGTTCAGGGACCCGCTCCTGGAAGCAGCAAAGAGCGCTGCTGAAGGCTGCCTCGCAATGCAGCCCCAGCACTGTAACCCCACTAAGGATAAAGAATGCATAATATGCTCTAAACGCGCTCTTTCAGACACCTGGAACTGCTTTTCTTAGTCATGGAGATGCAGCAGAGGAAAGAGGCACACATCCTGCATTGGCTTCTCTTTTGGGCTCCTTCAAACCCATTTCAGGGCAACCTGACGGCAGCTTTGCACATCTCCAGGAAGACACAGGAACACCGCTTCCCCTTAGGAGCCACTGCTAGGAGCTGTTAGAGGCCGAATTGGAGCTGAGAGCTATTATAAAGATATTTCACAGTGTTTTCTCCAAGACTTGAGCAGGGAAGGGATGCCTGAACCTGGGGCTTACACTGCCCAGACAAGGGAGAGGCTTTAAAAAATTATCCTTGGAAGAACCAAACCCAGTAATCCTGTGAGAAAAAGAAAGAATGATTTAAACTTCTTTAGTGACTGTCTCACGGGAGTGATACAAAACACTCAGGATGCTTTGCCAGTTTGCTTTTCTAAAAGAATTGTTAATGCTTTGGAATGATGGACAGAGAAGAATTAAAAGAAAAACAACTCCCCAGGCCAGGTTTTTGCATAGGGCTGTAGCAATTGTCAGTCACAAAGAGCTCCCAAGCAAGCCCTTATGATAACACTCAGAGTATATCAGCAATCATCTGTCTTTTCTCAGTAAACAGTTGTATAGTAATAAAACAGAGTGATACAGCTGACTCTAACCTGGCAAATTTCCCTGCACCTAGTGTTTACATCTCTTTAAGTGTATCTTTGTCATATGGTTACAAGGCTATTTCATGCTCCCAAGTTTAATTCTTTGTAAATATAGCTCTCTTTGTGTGTGTGAGGCGCATGTGTTAATAAATGTTCCATTTGCAGCCGTTCCTCTTGCTCAAATGGAAAATTAAGAGTCCTTGATTGAACGGCGTTAGAGATTGCTGGAAGTCTCCGTTCCCGTCTCTGCGGAGTTGTGATGATTGCTTGGGAAGTTTCACACTTTCAAATATTTCTGTGAAGACTGAATCCTGCCTTCTGGTAAGTTGTGGGGAGCCTTTTTTTTTTTTTTTTTACCCCTGCTAAAAAATAGGTTTTTCTGGAAAGCCTGCTCCCTGCGTTCTCAGGGGTTATAAAAATGGGAATCATTTTTATTGGCAATCCACTGGAATAGTGCTGAGACAAATGGAAACTTGAAGATAAGGATCCTCGGAGGTGAAAACATACAGCTGTTGGGAATTGCGAAAGAATCTGGCCAATAAAGGAAGTCACTATTTTTCCAGGCCTGAAGTGAGTTATAGGCCGAGACGGGTGTTGTATATTTATGTAAGGCTGCAGCGGGGAGCTCGAGCGACCGTATATTGCTGAAAGAGCATCATTCACATTCAACCTGAGACAAAAGGTGGAAATGAAGTAACATCCTGACCGAAGAAGGGCTCACGACAGAATAATAATGTTTCGGAGAGGGGGGTCAGTGCAGTGGTCTGTGGGTAGGCCTCAGAATGAGGAAATGGTGGAGGTGCCTTGTCAGCCTTCAAAAAAGACACGCACACACACACACGTGGCCTGGCCGGTGTCCTTGGGGAGGAGGGCGTTCGTCTTTCACAGAAATGCATACATCTAATTGATGTACATGTACGGGTGCCTTACTATAGCCTGGCCTCTATGTCGTATTTACCAGGATGCGTTTTTTGCCTCCTTGTACCAATAGTGATTCCAATTAGAAAAAGCACTTGAAGGGTTGAAGCTTTTGGAATTGCTCAATCCTTTTCTTTAAAAAAATGAACAACAAACTTTTCTGAGTCTCTCCCATCTCAATATTTTTGCAATGTTTTGTTTGAAGCTGGCACCAGCAAAACAAAGTCACATTTCTCTGAGGAAAGCTGAGGAAGCAAAGAAAAGGCAAGAATCCCTCATCATATATAAACATTTATTGCCATAAGTAAATGTCCAAATGCAACATAAAGATGCATAATCAGTGTTTTCCTGAGATTACAGGTAGGGAAACTAAGGCATGCAAAGGGTTAATGGTTTTATTGAGGTCTTACACACATTCAGTGGCTCAAATTGGGAGGGAAATTGCATCCTAATTCACAGTGCAATGCCACTTCTACGGATGTAACCATGACTTTGCATCAAACCGTACCTTTTCATTCCAAAATGTTTGGACATATGTCGTGATTTGTTTTACTTTCTAATATAATGTCCATCATTTTGATTCAAACTGTGAAGTTTAGGTTAGGCATAAATCTTCCACAGTTTTTGAGGGAGCCAACCTGGATTTTTAGGTGATCTAAAATGCAGACTTCCTTTTCTGAAAACACAGGGCAGCTTAGAAATCTGTAGTGAACCTACACTACAAATTAAGGTGGTTATCAAATTTTTGAAACTATGGTGGACCTTGAAAACATCAGGCTTTATCCAGGGCTGCTTTCACGAATGGGCTGCTTTCACGAATGGGCTGCTTTCAGGAACAGGATAAAATACAGCATCTGGCTTGTAGACCAGAACTCCCGTGGCCCACATGTAGCTGCCTAAATGTCAGGCATTTAGTTTGGGACAAGCAGGACAAGCAGACAACGATCACAGGCACCTCGTAAGTCCCCACATCAGCACATCAGCCTGAGTGTGACCATAGCCCTTCTTCACCATGCCAGGAGCCCTCTCTTCGGTCACTGAAAAATTGCATTTTGCCTGTACTGTTTAGAAACCTTAGCTGAGATCGGATTTTTTGTTCTTAAAGAGACAAAACATCAAAATTAACCCTGAAGTAGGTCCATTTAAATCAATAGATTTTAGGTCCGCAACTAGTGGTCCAATGTTGGTCTTGTCTCTTAAATCCTGGAGTATTTTGGAGAATGCATTCTTCACTCGTGCCCTGGATCTGTGTGCAGGTGGTCTTACACACAGGATAGACAAAATTGATTTGGAGCCCTTACAAAATACGACGTGACTATTTTCTTTCTTTAATAAGCATCGAGCAGGCTGTGAACCACAAAAAACCAAACAAAACCTGTCATTTCCAGACAAATGTCCAACTTGCTCTGCCCTGTGGAATTTGGACCCAGCTTAAAGCTCCTCTGGAAAAGAAAACACTAACCTGAAAGAAGTACACCTGGGCTTGGAAGAGCATCTTCCAAAGCCATTAAACTTCTGAGTAAGACTATAATAACTGATGTGAAAATGAGAGTGTCTTTTTTTGTATTTTAATTATTCCTAAGTGATACTCATAAAAATATATTAGCTTGTAAGGAAACTGCTGGAGAATATAATAGGGATGAAACTGTTAGCTTTCATAGGATTTTAAAGCACTCCTTTAGAAGTACACCTGAACAACTTCAGGGAATGAATGTTTCCCTAAAGATCTGGTTTAAGAAACTTGTAGAAATATCCACTTTGGATTAAAAACATCTAGACTATTCCATAGAGTTCAAAATTACCTACAGAAAAGGTAATTTCTTCCTCCTAAAGCTGCAGGAATTTTAAATAACAGAGAAAACACCCGAAAGGCTGAAATCTGTTGTTCTGTAGTTCAAATGAAGTTAATGAGTCACTGACTTCTCAGTCTATTATTATTATTTATTATCATTAATAATAATAATAATATTTTACCTAATACTATTAAACATTCTCTGATATCAATCTAATTCAAATTAGGCACTCGTAGGTGCAGAATGAACACACTCACAGAAGATTTATAATGAAAAAACTGATTAGTACTGGGGGAAAAAAATCCCACTGTGTTGTGATTTATCCACTTAAATGCTTAAACTTAAAAATAAGATAAGATACACCAATCACATGCAGGTAGCTCACATAGCCTTCTTGTTAAAATGCCCTTCCATTTAAACACAGATTTTAACCTTTTCACCTTCGCCGCTTACATTTTTCTTTCGTTTTGTTCAAAGCATTTAGGTAAATTAGGATGAGGTCCCTCCATAAAAATGCAAGGGGATCAGTGAAACTTTCATCTCTAATTTATTCATGAAGGAGAGAGGTCTTTCCTGGTCATGCTGTGCATCATCCTGTCAGGATGACTTTCCTTCTTCTGGAGAAGGGATAAAGGGAGATATAAAAATCAGGGGTTTGGGCTTTCCTACTAATAATCACTGGAGGAGAGAAAACTGTGCATGACTTTATTCAGTGGTTATTGTACTGGAGCTGAATTTAATATCACATATTACAAGGCCAAGTTTCAATATTAAAGGGACTGAAGTTACTAATGAGTGAAAACATAAATTATTTATGTAAGATAACTAGATAGTCTTTTCATATGAAGTTCACATATAACTTTAAAAATATCAGTTGGTGGATTCTCCTACCAGCTCTAGGAGGTATGATAGATAGCCTTCTGTCTAGAAGGGAACAGAAGCATGTGTGTATTTGGGGAGGGTGTTGCAAGCACGCACAGCACATACCGCTTAGTCTCTATTCGCGCAGATCCTGCCAGCTTGAAGCTGTGCACAGAAATATTCACTTTTGGTTTCAGCTCTTGAAATTCACTACAACTGAATAAAGTTTTAATATTAATTACAACAAAAATAGGTGTAATATTAATAATAAACCTGTTTTCTGGGTAATGTTTCCCACCCCTTCCAAAATCTTCCATTTTTGGATTGATTTCTTTCACTTATTGTGGTTATCATAACATCCCATTTTGCATCCTGATCTTTCGGAGGGGCAAAAAGGCTAATAATACAAATGGCCTTTATCCCAGCTGATGAATGAACTCTTCTGTGTTCCCCCAGCTTACAAAAATTATCATCCTTTATACATGCTGTAAGAAGAAAAGGGTGGGGGCTAGGGAAGCAAAGCAGGATCTGGTATTAGTCCTTTTAGTCGTCAGGAAATTACAAAATGTACACTTGCGGAGTAAGCAATTTTCGCAGTCTGCTGGCACATCCATCTTTTTAATGAGCCTTGTTTATAACCTGACGCCATGTTTCTAGTCACCTACCCTGTTTACATCTTTGGCCCCTTTAATTAAGAGAAGAACCAGTTAAAAGAAAGTAAGAAGAAATATTAATATGATCTGATTAATTCAGCTAGCGGGAGGTTATGGGGTACCAAGGTTATTATAACCTATAAAGGCAACATGAGCAAAGCTGTGTTCATTTGTAATTTTATTAGGCAGAGCAAATTAGTGAGCCCACATGGCAATGACAAAAGACCCCTTCCTATTCTCTCTTACCCCCCACCGAAAGGGCCAGGCGCCTAAAGTTAGGCTCCATATTAGGCAAATGAGAGCTGATAAATCTCAGCCAACAACTAACGAGAATCTCCAGAGTTGGAGCTGTGCTAATTTGAAAACATTAGTTGAGATTTCTTTTCCTTTTTTTGGTGTACGTACAAAGTCCAACTAACCCAACACTGCTCTTGTCACGGGGGTCAGTGGGGCAAAGATGGTAAGGTAGGAGGGGGGGAGGACTCCACAAGGAGTTAAACATAAAACACGGCATAAACATATGAGGGGGCTAAGAGGAAATGCTGATAATGTGTAGATCATTAGGAAGAGCATATATCATTGATAATACAAGGAGGGACATAATTACATATAATTACATGACACTCACACAGGAGCCTCTCCCAGCCCCCCAGATAAGAAAATGCACATCTTTTCCTTGCATTGTTATCTTGCAGTGTCCATGCAGTAACATTGAAATTATGGCAATTTCGAGCCCTTTTCAAGGTTTTGCAGTGCTGCATCTCTCATGATGCGACTTCACCAAATTTAGGTAAACCTGCTGCTGAAAATGCAGGTGGATCCCAGCCCTGGTGCAATCCACAGAAATCACAGTTGGATAAGATGGTTAATCACAGCCATGCTAGCCCAATCTAAAATATTACTGCATCATCTTGAAGATATGCAGATAATAAAACCCTAAAAAGCTTTCCAGCTCCTCAGAAGAAAGGCCTGACCTAACAAAATGCATTTATCCCAGTGACTGGGGTGTGAAGAGAAAGTTCACAGCACTTCTGAACCATTTGGTCCGTAAGCAACTGCTGCCATGTTGTACATAACAGATGAACAGCACTGCTATCGCCCAGCATACAGGTGGGGAAACTGAGGTACTTCAAGGGCAAAGAATAACAAGTTTTCTACTGCATTCATATTTTTATTTTGTTTACTTCCATGTTTCCATCAAAATCCTTTGCGGGTCTCCATCAAACTGAGGGATTAAAAATATCTGGCTGAAAAGAAGGCTGAAATCACACAACCCCGGAGGTTGAGCTATTAGAAAAATATCTTGGACAGTGGTCTTATGCTTCAGCCACTCACCATGACTACTCACCTATTGCTGTCTGTTACTTGTATCATTTAATTCCACTGATATTCCAAAATGATACTTTTTATCAAAGGCACTCACTCAGCTGCAAGACAACTGAGTGAGCAGATGGGCTACAGACCATAGGAGCTTTCTGTTTAGTGTATAGCATGAAAAACAGATGAAAAATCAAGGTCCCTGACAGCTGTAAGAGAGTTAAATTAGCCATGATGGGGAAGGGGGCAAAAAGCTGTTCCAAATTTTTAAATTCCTCAATTCATAAAACTAAAGTTAAGGGATGTAAGAGAGATACAAAGGAAGGAATGAAATATGTAAAAATTACGAATCAATTACTCCAAAAAAAAGGTGGGGCCTTTTAAGACAGAGATCATCTTACTGAAAAATCAATTTTAAGAACATTATATTTCACACTTCATTGTTCTCTCCGTTTAGGTAGCAAGCCTAATAATACTGAAAACTGTTTTTATGTGTATCTAAATCATCCAGCCCTCACTGTTTTTCCTCACCTAATCCCCAAATGATTTCATTAGCACACAAAATCCTGCAGTCCAGGTAAGGCATCAGTGGTGCGGCATTGCCAGACTGAGAAGTGACACAGCATTGTGGTCCTTGTCTACTGCACATATAGTTAAGTTGCTCTTTTCACTCCTATGACAAATTTCACTGATTCTGTTAGTCCTAATTTTATGGAAATGTATTGAAGTAAAAAATTACATTACCAAACCCTACCTACTGACAGGGAAGTTTAAGGCATTTTAGTTTAGCTGGATTTATTCACTTTTTTCTTTTACACATGACCTTGGATTTTGAGAGCTAGTACCTCTAAGCCTTCTGCTAAGCCACAGCCCATGGCTTTAAGACACTACTAAGGATAGGAGAACTCATGGTGTCTGACAGGTTCAAATCTCATTTTCACAACAGTGCCTGTAAAAAACAAAATGCTCCAAGAATTCAAAGCTAGATTTATTGTTCCATTTATATACTCTTACACACTTTAGCAAGTATTATTAGGTGCTATGGATTTTCGATCATTTATATTACTGGTGTGTTGATTTATCCCAAAGAGCTAGTTTGGATCTTGCAGAATAGCATCAAAAAAAACATTGCTTCAAACCTTATCCAGAACCTGTCTCTGGAAAAGCAGCATCTCTGCAAATCCCAGCTTTCTGGAGATAAGGTTTGAAAACCATTAAGTTCATTTTTTATTTTGTCTTCTGTTTCTCCACACTATCAAAATCTGGGTAAGACTAGAAAACATCAACATGCCAAAATGAAAAATATCATTTAAAACAATCTGACATCTCTGTGCTGGGCCCCATGCCATTTTAACACAAGCTGGGACATATACTTGAAAACGCAGAAGAAAATTAGTTCTTGGGATATCTTCAAGTCCAATTTTGCACTTGTGAGATGAAAGACAAGACTTTTTAAAGGAGTCTAAACAATTTCAGGCTCCAGATTTTAACAGCTTTCAGTGGACCCAGCCTTTCAGATAGGGATGCCAGCTGTCATCCTCAATGCAAAGTGATTCTCTGGTAGTGTAAACCTCCCTTCCACCTACTCTCACTTGCCTCCCTTCCTTCTCCTTGTCACAGGGTGGTGAGACTATAAACACATGATGGTGGAGACACAGCATGCTGATCTTCTGCACTGTCCTTTCAGTGCAATAAGAGCAATTCTGTAACTGCTTTGAGTTGTCATATCTCTGCCCAGCTTTAGGTCTTCTGGTGGCTAGGAGGTCACCTTTCCTTGATGACACAATTTGTTTTCCTCAGAAAAGGACCCTCCATGTTCCCCAGTTCCTTCTTTGCAGCTATCAGGGAGCAAGGAAGCTGGAAGAGTACTTCCAGAACAGCCTGAAATTAAGGAATATAAACACAGGACCAAAATCCAGGAATGCTGCTGAACATCTCTCAAAGAGAAATTATTCCTCTCTCATTCTTCTCCACTAAGTCTCAAAGTGGACTGATGAAAAATAATATAAACTACATGAAAAATAATATAAACTGCATGAAAATACCTGTGATGTGTGAACTTTCGTATGGAAATAGGTTTGTGGCTATTCATTACCTGTTTATATTTGCAAGGTTAAAAAGTTTAATTGATCGTTCAATAAATTATCACTTTACAGATCAGGTTAGGCTCTTAAACAAACCACGAATCCCCATGTTAACACACAGATATAAATGAGTCTTTCTCAATAGGATAAACACTGTCCCCCATGTAAGGTAGGTGTGGCAATTAGATTATTGATTTTAGGTAAATGTCTTGTTAATTATGCAGGAGGCTTCACTGCTCGTGTTAATTAACTTACTGCTCCTTTGAATCAATACACTGCGGCCTCAGGAGAGAAAGCTTTCTCCCCTTGGTCTTTGGGGCAAAAAAAAGAAAAATTTTGTTCATCTCCTTTCCTCTCTTTATTCCTGAAATAGGTCCACAACTGCTCAGTTCCACGTGAAAAAAAAAGGCAAAGAGAGAAAGAGCAAGACAAGTATGATGAGATCACCAGATAATGCAGCCCATGAAAATGAAATTCAGACTTTTCGCAATGAAAGGCAAAAGTAATGTTCATCTTGTAAGGACTGAACTCCAAATGGTGCAGAAATTATCAGTGGACCAACCTGGAGAAGTTGTCGGTACACTTCCCTAGGTTCATGAGAAGCTGAGATCTCTTTCTTTCCTTGTTCATTTATCTAAACTCTCCTCACTTTTTTTTTTTTAGTCGCTTAATCAGAAACTTGTCCCACAGGAACCTCTTCCCCTTATTGTCTCATCTCAAACTTCCCTCACCTATAACCTCTTTTTTTCAATCTCACATCTTTATTTCAACTGAAGTTGCCTATTGTCCCTTTCTTCTTTCTCTGCCTCTAGTCTTGCATTACGGGCAAGTGTTAGGATGACGAGCACCCACTTTAACACCACTGTCCGTGGAGCTGGCTACACTTTCAAACAAGTATGCGTTTAAATCCACACTCAAGTTCAGACCTGACTATCATCCATGTATCTTAAACTGTCATCACAGGCTCAGGTCAAATTACAGGCCAGTTTCAAGAAGGAAAATTCAAATTAATCAAGTGAAGGTCTAATTTTAGAGACTTATGTGAGAGAGGTTTTTCCATTTTTGTTGTTACTGTTTGTTTGTTTTTTAATAAACTACTTTGATCTTATATTATCTAACAAAGATCTTAAGTGAGGAAATCCTATACAGAACTTCCCCACAATGTTGTTGGAATTTCTGTGCTTAGAGGAACCCAGATTTTCTCCAGATTAACACTCAGGGTTAGAATGATGACTATAAGCACAAGTTTTCACATGATCACAGCCCAAAACTTTATTAAAGCTCCCTGGAAGCAGGTGGATCTGGATGTCTGGGCAAAAGGTCAGTCATTTCCTTTTCATCTGCAATAAATGAAATAAACTGAAACCCGTTTCCTATTTGGCTTTTGGCTGTTTTCGTATTTTCTCCTCTTCTTTTGGTGATTTTGCAGTTCAAATCCTGTTTATGTTTTTTCCAGCATATTTTGCTTGTGCTTTCTCTGGTGAAGAGTAGAGATGAATGATTAGGACCATAACCCTGAGGACACTTAAGCATAACTTTATTCATATCAGCGGGCTCGATGTAGTCAACAGAGCTTTTACATGAGCAAAGTTACTCACATGTCTTAAGTGCTTGCAGGATCAGGACCTTAATCTTGTGTTTTATGCTATTCGTTGACCTTGGTCGTGTACACGTTTATTACTGATATGAAAAAGTACAAGGTAGAGTGAGTGACATTCCTGAGGCAGGGAGACGTTTAACAGGGGAAAAAGAAATGTGAGTGGTTTTTTAACTGTTCTAAAAATAACCTTAAAAAAAATCTTGGTAAAAGTTTGAGACTAGCTTGCATTGATGTTTACATGAAGCCTGTTATACATAATTTTGCGAAGCTGTTTTCAATCATGCAAATGATTTTTTCCTTTGCAATATGCTAATGCAATCTGATTTATTTCAGTTGTAAAAGTTAATTACAATGTGTTTGTGAGTCCCTAAAGATGATGTATTAAATGTTTATAACCAGGATTATTAAAATGTCCTGTCTCGATTACAGTGCTTCTCTTTCAAACACTAGAACTAATTGTAGCCTTAAATCACAACAACCTCACCATTAAAATTAACACAAGGGCAACAATGCATAATTTTAATTAATTTTAATTTGGCCAAAGCAAATTAATTTTTGTTTTCTAGAAGGACAGCTAAACTCTTTTCCAGCCCGCTTCCGTTGAACATGGGGTTCATAAACGTCTCTCTTTTTCAACATTTGTATCCCTTTAATGATTCCATGGCTGCATATTTACACTTTAAAACATTCTTTGATTTCTCATCCTCTTTCTATTTTCATTGAAATGACTGTATTCACGTCTGAAGTCCTTACTACTGTGCACCCGAAAAAAAAAGAAGGAAATAATGGTGCAATATCCAGTATTTCACTGATTGTGCATGCCTGTGCATAGCACTGAATCGTTCTGCAAAAAACATAACTCAGAGCCCTTTGAAGCTCTTGGACCTTCAGTTTTTCTCTCCTGAAAAACCCTAAAAGAGCTCTTGATGTCTGATAACAGAAAGTCCTTACCAAAAAAAACAAATCCCCAGAGAAATAATTAATTTACACACCTACGTTCTCTTTTGTGTTGCACCAAGGATTTTTGCAGGCAAAATGGGTTTCCTTGTCCAGATGGCATAACTCATTTTGCTTATGAAATCCCTAACTGAAGCTTGAAACCTTCATCTTGTGTGACATCACAGCTGGTTGCTGGGGTACCACAGTGACATCACAGACTAGATTGCTTTAAAGTGAGCTTGGTAATGAAAACAAGAGAAAATGAAGATATTAATTTTCTTATCCTTTTTATTGTTACTGTTTTATAAACAGTATATAAAATATTGTTTTATTGTTACTGTTTTTATAAAAAAAAGCAAAACTATCAAACTTGTGCCTAGAGGTCGTCCTGCTGCAGTATTTGAAATCTCCCTTTTTTCCCTTATGAAATACCAAATTCCTATAATGGTAACTGTGGGATTTGGCTGTACACGAGTAATTTGTTGCCAGGGAAAGAGAGCAAAGTTTCAATTCAGGGAGTTTCCAGTGCTTTTTTTTCCAGAGCGAGCTGTGGTTTGCCTCTCCCACCCACAGCAGCAGCTGTGGGAGCAAGGGATGGGTAAGGAAGGGCTTGCCCTTCCTTATGTGCTGGGAGCTGGGAGCTGGAAGAGGAAAAAGCTCACTGCTTTGCATGAAGAGAAAGTAATTGCTTGTCCCTGTGTAGCACTTAGCAAAGAGCATATATGCATGTTTTTTATGATCGACAAGAACTGCATTGATATATGGATGGCCACACTGAAGAAAACCAAAAGTCAACCTAGACCAGGTTCCTGTCTCAAACTATGGCAAGAGCAGTTGCTTAGTCAAAAGTATAAAAACAGGTCAATCATATGACATCAGCCATCCATGCCTCATGATTTCTAAGTATTTGATAAGATTCTTCCATGAATTTGATCAGTCTTCCTTGGACTTATGAAAACATCCACAACATCTTTAAGAACATCTTTAAGACTCCTTTAAGAAGTTCCTCAGTTCTGTGCTTATTATCAAAAACTGTTCAGTGTAGTTTATTCTTTTTTATCTAAATGCTTCAAAGCAATTCTATAACATAGATAAGTATTATTCTCTAGCTTCTACTTAGTGAGAAGCTGAGGCAGAACAAGTATTAGTTCTCTGTCACTACCTTCATGTAGCCATACCATGCACAAAGGGTCAGTCGCTTCGTGGTCAGTCTTAAGACTTTGAGCAGTCCATAGGTCTTTATAACGGCTGTCTTCCTCTTTCATGCCATGCTGCAGGAAAATGGCATCTATGTAAGCCCTGTGTATCCTGTGCTACTTTAGTTTGTCTCTGGATAAAGGAACCAAATTCAGCTGAACACAGCTTATCAAACTGAAGCTGATCAGGCCTATGTTTCTCATCTTTGCCTTTCGTAGGAATCATAAGGGTTGGAAAAAAACGCGAAGATCATGAAGTCCAGCTGTCAACTGAACACCACCATGCCTGGTAGACCATGTCCTGAAGTGCCATATCTACACTTTTTTTGAGCACCTCCACCACTTCCCTGGCAGCCTGTTCAAATGTTTCGCAGCTCTTTCAGTAAAGAAATTTTTCCTGATATCCAATCTAAATCTTCCCTGATGCAACTTGAGGCCATTTCCTCTCGTCCTTTCACTAATTACTTGGGATATGCCTTAATGACCTGATGAAGTTGCTGCTTAAAAGAAGGAAAAAAACATGGACTGGGGGGCTTCATCTCACCTACAAAAATACTGTTTACTGGTGCATGCACTTCTGTGTCAAGCAGTTCAGTCACAAGTCCTGGCACAAGAGTCAGGTCAGGGCTGCAGCTGCCCTGAAGTTAAAAGGTAACCTGAATTTCTTCTGTGTTTTAACATGTTCCCCTGAGACTTTACATCTTTTTTTGCTCCTCAGCTGCATATGTGAAAACAATCCTTCCACAACACAGCAGCAGTTTTTCAGTTGGATTGGTCACATCTCGGCTCTGAGGAACCTGTTACTTGTACAGTCCTAATCAGCTATTTTCACTTGAAGCCTGTGTCCATTTGCTCTTCTCGCTTCCCCTAGCCCTCATGCTCAGATTCTTCCTGGAAAGAAAAACCAGCAAAAAGGATGCAGCTGCACTTGGTTCACTTTCCCATTGACTGGAGATATAAATCTTACCTTGGCCAAACATGTCAAATAGCGAAACTGCTGTCTTTAAGCACTGTCGGTCTGCAGCCTCCCATCTTCATCCTTCTGGTGGACAAATGGCTGCTGTAATCTCACAGTTCATGAGGGAGAGAAATACAGGGCAAGGTGATCTATCTTCTCAGTGGATCATCTCCTCACTAGCGAGAAGAAGTACATTTGCTTTAGTTTTGATTTACATGATATTGGCTATCTTTAGCATCCTGCTGATTTCCGAGGAGATCTCTCAACACAGACATTAACTCCTCAAATAAAGCCAGGCAGTGGCTGGGCAGAGTCTTGCTGCATGGCAGATGAAAGGAACAGCATTTACAGATCGGGCTGGACAGCACACCCCCAAAAAAAAGCATATGAGGTTTGTGAGGGCCTGGTCTATGTGTTGAAATCCTATATTCAAACAGAGTACAAGTGAGCATCACCACAATAGGAAGATCACAGAATCACCTCAACCATTCTGTGATTCTGTGATTTTCCTATTGTGGTAATATTTCCTACCAACTTGGTAGGAAACAGCCTTTCAATTAATTTTTCTCCCATGCCTTCCTTCAGTAGGTTGCAGATGAAGCATGGACAGAAAGGTCCAAAGACACAGATAACAAGGCAGTTCTCATTTCTTGGCTAAAGATCAACCCAAGCATCTCACGAACAGATTTTCAGAGTCACTGAACAGCTACAGGTATCACAGCTAGGTGCTCAGCAGCTCTTAAAACAGGACTTTGCTGTTTGGAGAGTGTTTCAGCCTACAGGCTATCTTTCACAGTGTCGCAGACAGATTTTTTTTTCTGGAAAGGCAAGAATTTGATGGAAAGAAGTAATTGACTTTCCTTCATTCATCATTTATAAATGAGGGTACACAGACAAACATGAGGTTCTTTGCTTATAGTCCATGCTGGCTGGACACTTTCCAGAGCCCATAAAATATAGTGAAAGTTTATATGGATTTATCTAACCAGACTTGATCCTGAGCATTGCCTTTCTGCACTGTTTTAACATGTCCTACAAAAGCAGTGTCAGACTGTCCTCAGCAATACTAAATGACACTCGGCCCCATCCAAACAGCTCTTCACCTTCTCATTCAACAGAGATTCAGCAGCTGAAGGCACTGAGACTGCAGTGAACTTCTGTCACCCGCAGCGTTAATGACTGAAAGCCAGCATCCAAGTAAGAAGCATAAACAGGAATTCCTTAATTATAATGAATGGCACATTAACCTCAGCATGAATCTGTCATGACTTTTCAAAATGGCACATGTGTGGTGCTATGCTTGAGCTAATGCCCTGGGCTTTTCAGTTGTTCACTTAAGATCTGTTTGGTTTTCTGACTGGAATGGCTCCCATCCAGCTAACTTCAACCATGGTGGGACAAAACTTGTCCAGCAATACAGAAATATCCTGAGAAATATTAATGGTAAAGAAATCTGTTCATCTGCTGACTGTTGTCTTTCTTGTTAAGGGTATAAACTAACTTGTTAACTCCCAATAAATGGGATTAGGCATGTATCACTACTGTTAGATCCACATACAAAAGACCAGATTCTCTGTAAGTCATCAAAGCTCTGCTGAAGTCCATGAAACAATGCCAATCATTACCAGCTGAAACACTGGCCAAAACACTGTGAAAAACCACAAATATATTGCCTTCCATGAAACAGAAAACACAAATGTTATATTATGATGGCAACGGTTTCACAAAGCATGTTGCTATTAATGGACCTTAGATATACTAAAAATATTGTTGCTGTTTAAAATAGATGTTAGAGCAACCAGTTTATGAACAAACCCTGATGCTACCTGCCGTGCTGTTTTCCAGGTGCCAAAGGCATAGCAATAAACACAGCCATCTTTGAGAACTGCAATCCTGTCCTCAGACCATGGAAGAGTGGATGTTCTTTGCTAGTCTTCCAAGCTCAGGCATGCTTCTCCACACTATGGCTTTGGGCATAGCACGCCATTTTACATCAGAACCACACAAAAATGAGTGACGGTGGGACTACGTGAAGTAAAGCTAAGGGTCATGTAACTTTTCACACTAGAGTTTGTAAAGTGCTGACAAAGAGAGACAGAAAAATGCTCCCATCTTGCCATCTGGGTTTCACTAAGTTCTTAAAAACTTTGGAAAGTCCCATGGTGTTTTCAAAAATCAGACATCATAAGCATCAGAATGGCTCAAATGTTCTATGGCAAGGACTTTGACTGATCCACTTTTTTTTTTTTTATTTTGTTGCTAAAATACCTTTAAGTTTTCCTTCAGGTGCCTGAATATTTTGCCTGCAGTCACATGCCAGGAGATGGCTTGATTCTGTTCTTGGCCTGAGCTGACTGAGGTTTGTCTCTTCCTACACAGACATCAGATGTACAATTTTTGTACGCAAGTCCCCTTCACACGGCACTGTGGAAGGTCTGTGATTTAACCCAGAGTCTCAGCCTTCTCTAAAGCATTTCACTTGGACAAGCATTTTGACTTTGGTTAGCTGACTGTTCCTCTGCTCTTCTTGATTACAGCATCATTAACCTGTAGGGAAAGGATGAGCTTACCTGTCACTGGAAATACAGAATATAGTAAAAGTAGAAGTGGTATAATAGCACTGCTCTCCACCTACAGACAGACACAGTTGACTCAGCCAAGAGGACTGGTCAGGCCCAAGACTTCACGGTTCTCTGATAGTTTATTTCTCCACAGCCCAGTACCTTTGCCCTGTGCTGCCACATATTTTGAAGTCAGTGATGAGCTGGGTGTGTATATCCCAATTTCTTCTCACTCATCCTGACCAGAAGCAAACAAGACTTTAAAAAACAAGATCTCCTTCCTGCTTTTATCTCCAGGATTCTGCTCATGAACAGCACCGGAGCTTTATTCGGTGTATCAACGCACCTCACACATCAGTATTTATCACTGCAATTTTAACGATAGGGAGACTGAGGACAGGTAAGCAAATTGGCTTGCCCTAATTTAAGAACTGTTCTGAATTAAGCACAGTGGATGGATTAGAGGCAAGGAGCAAATGTCCTGGAAAAAAAAAAGAAGTATTTTTTTTCCTATGCCTATTTTTGTTTTTCTGTTGGTTGTAAATTATTGCATGAATGTGCACTTCCTAATGATGGCCACAGACAGTAGGGGGAAATTCCATGCAGGCAGGGGAAGAAAATACAATTTATTTCACTGTATTTCCAGCACAAATTAATCAAAAGAAATGCCTATATTTCATTAGAATCTTTGTTTTCAGATTTTCAGCTCCTTGTCAAGTATCTAGATTATATGTACACCAGAACAGAGAGGCCAGATTTTAAAATAACCTCAGAGCTGAAATACTGCAGAGCCACAGATCTCAGGACCAACCCCACTTAGGGTAAATCCACAGAAGCTTTCACTAAAAGTTAACAGTCTCCCTGTTTTCCTAAGAGCCAAGCCTCAGAGCTTGTGTTTCGCAGCTACTGTCTCAGTCTGGTGTTACTTCTGGCCAGAAAAGATATCCAGAAATTTGATGGGAGCAGTCATCAGCAGAGAAAATCCTGTTACTTATAGGGAGCTTGATTCAACTTGCACTTCAGGCCTGATTTCTTGAATACAAAGGATTTCTTAGAAGAATCTTCATTGCTTCTGAAAATAAAACTGCACTAAAAAAAAAAAAAAAAAAAAAAAAAAAAAAAAAAAAAAAAAAAGCCCTAAAAAGGAAGGCCTGAGCCCCATATTCATTTTACCCCCCAAATCCCTCAA
>Ga0181612_110115_pt1 | contig 18546 bp, 8 predicted proteins | sample HoacroProtozoa21_FD_119630 | JGI IMG/M metagenome (GOLD analysis project Ga0181612, IMG submission 119630) | Hoatzin crop microbial communities from Cojedes, Venezuel. Combined Assembly of Gp0051906, Gp0051904, Gp0051908
TCACAGAATACAGCTGTTTTAGAAGCCGGAAACTGTGTATCCTGCTACGGCACTCACATGGGCATGAGAGCTGGACCTGCATAAGCACCAGGAATCAAAAAGCCCACGCTCCTATCGGAGATGTGTTCTGTCGGACGTCGTTCCCACTGCTGCCTGCCTGTCAGAGGATTGGACGGGGCTGGGAGGCACTGGGCAGCTCGCCGGGATCCCGGGGCCAGTCCGTCAGAAGAGGCCATGGGATGCTCTTCTGAAACCTTTGGAGCGTACTCACCATTCGCAGCAGGGTGCTGGCTTGGTGGAGCCTTTTGGCTTGGGAAAGGCTGCTGGTTTGTTTTAGAGAACTGCACTGACACTTGGCTGATTCCAACCACTGAAAAGCAGGGTTTTCTCTTCTTTGTATTCCCCTCGTGAAATTTTCTGTGCTGCAACTGTTATGCGCGTGTCAGTTTTGAAGACAGAGGTTTGTTTGGCCCCAAAGAAGCAGCAGCACATGCTGCGCGTGGAGTTGCTTTAACCTCTGGAGCAGCAGGTCCTTACCCAGGATTTGTCCTCACCATCCCATCCCCTCTTTTGCGGGTGCCACGTGAGACAAGGACGCCGCTTGCTGAAAGGATACAGAGATTTAAGACATCACAGAAGTGTCTCCCCACATGTAGCGTGTTGCTCTCCTTACCCATTCTTCTCTGGGGGTGCTCTGTGAGGCAGGCCCCCCCTTTTGCTTTACACTTTTGCTTTGCAGTGGCAGGAGAAGAAGTCCCATCCGTGACGTTAGGAGACTTGGTTACTGCCAACAAATGTAGTTAGTCCAGTGTCAAATAGCAAATGTCTGTGACAAAATGCAGCATTCAGTTGGTAACTGCAGGAGAGGAAGAGGGATGAGAAGGACAGGTTTGCTGTAGGTATATGGAATGAAATTTGTTTTACTGTTTTACCTTTAAAAGATATGGAAAGATAAATATCGACTGTCGAATTAAAAGGATGTTGTTTAGGGTGCAAAATGAAGAACTCAGAAAATGTCACACTTATGGTATTTCACGTGACTTTTTACCTACATCTGTACTGTGAGTGCAGTTGATCAGATTTCCGATCTCTCTGGAGTATACGAAGACAGTAGTTTTGGGGAAATATTTCCAACAATATTCGGGTAAGGCCATAAATGTGACAAAACAAGATTATGATTTTTCATCCCTGGTGATTTATGTTTCTGTGCTTTTATATTTCTGTGCTTTTATATTTCTGATGATTTATATTTCTGTGCTTACCAGCAGTGAGGCTCGTACAGGTCAGTCTCCTGGCCCTGCAGTGAATGAGCAGCTCTGGAACTGGAGGCACTGGTCTGCAGAGGGATATTGTGTGGACTCCAGCACCCTCTGATGGTGCAAGCCCTGCTCACCAGATGTTCCTGTATCCTTACAAGTGACGGCGCTGGTAATAACGAGACAAATTTTGCTGCAAATGGCCACTTTTTCACGTGGTGGCAGTTAAACGCTTTGTAATATTTTAAACAGCTTTACTTGCAGTCTAAGCTGCCAGAACTTGCTGTATACTCCATATACCCTGCCCGTATTTCCACATTAAGTTATGACAACATTTTAAAGTGGGGGATGGGATGACTGAGAAATCGGAGAGAGCGGGAAGCAGGTGATGAAGGAGAGCAACGAACGACGCCATGCATGCATCTCCCAGTCAAAGGCAGGGCAGGTGCTACCCGATAGCACCAAGAAAGCTGGGAAACCTCTGGGGGGAAAAGCCAGTCCACTTTGGTTTCAGGATTAGTGGTAGGATAATTGTCGAAATCTAACTTGTGTCGCAAAGCTGTGTAGAGAGATCTGAAAACGGGTATGTACAAGCAGCTCTGCTCACTTTGTTAGAGCTCTGCCAATTTACATTGAGTATGTGCTAGCGGTTTCCTTAATTTACTTTATCCACTACAAGATAGTATCATGATGTTGTCTACAGGTGTTGTGGCTAAATGTATGATGGCACTGTTGTATGTGTGCACAAGCTCATGTAAAATTCAGGAGTCCCAGTACAGAGATGCAAAGTCCTGCCGAAAGTAACAAAAAATAGGTTTTCCTGGAGTTTCTGGGAAGGCGTTAATGTGTAAATGTGGCAGCTTATCACACGTAGTGGAAAGTTCTTACTGAATATAACAAAAATACAGCTTGCTCATAGTTTAGTACCAGTCAATCCTCATCACACTTTCACCATCTCCAAGTGCTTAGCTGAAAAAATGGGGAGGAGAAGGGAAAGCTTTTATGAAACACGGCTCTCTGACAAGTCACCAGAAAAAATAATAGGATCCCTTGTCAAGTCTGAAGATGATCAGCTGCATCTACTTTTTCTTTTTAAAAGTATTCCCTAATCCTGATTCTTTGGCCCGTTAGTCCTTTGAACTTTCTGATACAACAGCACTCAAACAAAATTGCTGAATTCCGGCCTGTCTGAAACTAACAGTGAAGGCTACCGAAAAACTCAGCTACAGCAAAACCTGCCGCTGAAAGCTGGGCGACCTGCGGTTTGTGCTGCAGTGACTACACACCGCAGGCTGGGTGACAGCCAAGACATTAATCAGTAGGTACGGAGCTCTGCCTAGCCAGTCTCTGGACCAGCTCTCTTTTTTCCCTCTGCAATCAGCTGTTGAATTTTCATTTTTCTGCAAAAGCATGGTCTAACTCCGCTGCATGAGCTGGGCTGCAGCATTTTTGATACAAAGCCCAAATCTGATATGATTAGATTTCGCACGTAAGATTTATCTACTTACTTAGAAGTATGGTATGTGATAGTCCGAGATACGATCAGGGTAGGGAGAGTTGCTGTCTTTTCCTACAATAAATGACAAAACGGGGCAGCCTTTAGGCCCAGAAGCCTCTCTCAGATCAGCAGGGAAGTCAGAAGCCAGGGCTGTCAGCTGCCAGTCAGCGTTGGGTTTGGTTCCCTTTTTAGGCCACAGATTATCACAGCTTCTTGGGTGTCTCTGTCAGTGGGGAAAGTATCTTGCGCAACTTGGATTTTCTGGGTTAGAATATAATTTTGAAAGGCTTACTGCAGTCTCTGCACAGTCTCACGTTCAACACTGGAAATATAAACTGCGTTTCCAGCTGTGTTTTTGTTTTTTACAGGACAATACAATGTAACTTTTAAGAGCTTTTTCTCCTATGAAAGATAGCATTTCAGTGAAATTGGTACATGTAGTCCTTTGGGCTTTTCTGCAATAGGTAAATTGGTGTAAAAACTGGCATGTGTTTCCTGAGTTTGTGTTGTTTCCTGATGTATTTTAGCTGTTTTGGGGTCAGTGACAAAGCCGGTGCCATCTTAGCTGGTGTCAGTCTTGCTACAGCTCTTTGTAATGACGTGTTCCCTGATGCGCTGCTGAGTCACCCCCTGCCTTTCTTCAAGCACCCAAAAAAGTTACGTTTTTTGAGAAACAGCCAGTTGTGATGGGCCTTATTTAAATTACCCTAAAGCTGCTAGTACTTGATTTTCTTGCTTATCTGCCCGCCTTAGTGCTGCAGTCTTTGACAGTAGTTTTAAATAGTCGAGCTACACCTGTGGACGAAAGCACAGCTTTCTGAACTCTGCAGAAGTTTGCTCCTTGGTTTAAGGAGCGGTGTGTGATGTGTGTTAGCAGGAACTGCTCCCGGTCAGAATGAAGCTTGAAGATACAGGTATTACTTAGGGTATCCCACGTCTCCCTAAACCTCTCGCTTAAGTCAGCCTGCTTGGAGCTGTTGGAGTTGCTGTGGAGCCCAGTGAGGCTGCACATCCAGGGAGGACTTTCTTTCCTTTTTAAAATTGGCTGAAGCGCAACTTTAGATTCAACGTTTATTTTAAATAACATGTGTAGTGTTGATTTCTGAAAAGGGCACAAGGTGCATTGTAGCAGTTATATCCAACTCCAGCTGGCAATTTCAAATGGGGAGCTACCATATGAACCACAAGTGCCAAAAAATACGTTATAAGAATCACAAGATTTCAAGGTCAGTTGGTTATTTTTGGTTTTAAAGAGCTGTATTTGGGAATCTCTTACCTCAGATGAGCTCATGTTTATATGACTAAGTCTCCCCTGGAAGCCCATGAAACAAAAGAATTTTGAAGATAATCCATGTGGATCTTAGAACACATAGAAAAACTGGCCGTCGAACAAAAAAAATAGTCTTAACTTGATTTACAGAGGCATTATCTGAAAATGTCTGCTCACTTTTACAGTGTTGCACTGCTGTCTGTCGAGAGGTTGCCCTCCTGCTTTACATACGCACGCGCAGGAGAAACATGCCATGGATGTGCTATATGATCATCTGTATGATTAGCAGCTCTGAGATTTTAGGAGAGGAGATCTGCGAGTGGCTTCAGGCAGCGATTTAGCTCACAAGAATGATTTTTAAATCGTACTGTTTGTAAAACGTATTGCCAGCAAAAATGTTGGCTTCTCAGCTCTAAGCGGCGTGGGGCAAGAGGGAGAAAGCAAGCAGGCATTCACATCTTCCTCTTCCAAATCCTCAAAACATTGAGTGTGTGTGTCCAGAATCCCCTCCCTGAATGCCTGGAAGGGGGCATTTCTCTTTCCATTGACTCTCTCTCTATATATATTTATATTAAACACAGATTGTGGATTTCACAGTCTAATTCAGATGCCTGAGATTTTAGGTTTACACGCAGCTCAGGCCAACATGTGTTCTGGTGTCTGCAAAACACTTTTCCTACAGCAGGCACTGTCCAAAAGCTTGGTTAAGCTGGACCACCCACAGAAAATTAAAACAAGTACCAAAAATTTCAGGGTTTGTGCTAGGAGAGTTTGGTAGCCTGAAGAAGAGTAGAACAGTGACTGTACCAGCTGTGGTGGGTGGAGAAGAGGTTCAGAGACCTGTCACCTCATTACTGAACAAATTCTTTGAGACAAACAGAGGTTGTAGGCCATCATCTCCATCTTAAAATACTGAAAGAACTAAATGCAGAATTACAAATGCAGCTGAGGATTTGTAGCTGGTGTCTAAATTTTCAGGGATTTGGGCAGGAGAATGGCAAATGTACCTGCCACCCTCAAAGAGAGAGAGAAGTTGACAGGAGCAGGGCAGACCTGCGAGTTTGATACCAACAACAGGGAAAATCAAGTTCTGAGAGGAAAAGATGAAGAAAAAAGAGGTGACGGGAAAGCGTGGTAGATTACCGCAGGGTTTTATCAGGACTACATTCTGTTAGATAAATCGCTCTCTTGATGAGAAAACTAATTTCCTTAACGGGGGCAGTAGAGTGGATTTAATTAACTGAAGCTTTAATTCAAAACACATTACTGAATGTGGAAACGAGGGGGATTCCTACAGGAATTCAGAGGGGTTGTGGAGCAGACCGGAGGATTCATCTATCTTCTCCTTTTTTACGTTACATGCCATGATGGCAGGTGGTTGTTGGGGATGCTGGTTTTGTGCCGCAGGTTGCCTTGGATCAGATCTCCCACGTGTATCCACGAGTAACCTCGGCTTGCGCGTAGGTAAATTTGCAGAGGGCAGGATCGCCCGGCAAGAAAAACAAGCCAAGCTGAACAGAACAAAGCACAAAACCGTATCATCACTGGTAAACAGAGCTGTTAGTAAGGAGAGTCATCAGAGAACGGACTGCTGAATTGCCTGCTGTAGGTGACCCTGCTTCGGCAGGGGGTTGGACTGGATGACCCACAGAGGTCCCTTGCAACCCCCAAAATTCTATGATTCTGTGATTCACGTCACCCAGTGCCTTGCAGTCAGGTCTGCTCCCAACTTGCCAAGATAAAGCTTGTTACATTTTCCTGATAGACCTTCTTAGGTTGGCAATATGCATGCCTGCCAGACTGTGGACGGGGAAAGTCTTACAAAAGAAGAGGCAAAAACTGATTGCAAGTATCTTTTGTATTCTGCCCATAAAGTATGTAAATAATAATAATGATTGTTCCTTATACAGCAGAAGTTTGGAATTGTCTGGCATCTCCAGAACCTAGCGCTGAACAGCCAGACTCCACACGGTGATGAATGCGTCTCTGCTGCACTGTGAATAGGTGTTGTTCTGCTATGCACAGATCACGATAAAATATTCATCATCTAGAAATACAATGACAAGAATCAGGCTGCTGTCATATCCCTTGAAGGAAAAACTTTGATCTGTAGTTTCTTTGCTTCAAGTTCAGGAAATCAGTGTTGACAGTTCAAACATAGCAAAGAACAACTGCCATATTCTCTATTTTGATACACCAATTCAGGTGACGCTTTTTCTTTGCTATACACCTTTGTGTATAGCATACCCAAAGCTTAAGTTCAATAGAAGACAATTTTCACTGGATCTTCTACCCTGTGAACATTACAACAGCAAGAAACACGTTTAGCAGTTTAGCTGCCATATCCTACCCACGTTCAAGCTCCTCTGAAAAGCCCACTGCTTCCCACAGTTAGTTGGTTCCTCACCAGAAATTATTTTCTCTCTCCTCAGCTTGTGGCAAAGCATAATAAAGACCACTTTTCCAAAACGAGATGTACATTGCACGCTATCTAAAGAAGAAAAGATGGCGTACTCCCTAGCAGCAGTATTACAGAACAGGGTAGGACAGGCAAAGACTTTCCAGAGTAATCAACTGATGTAGAATGACTCATCTCCTGTGTTCATGATGTAAGTCACATCCTCAAGCAGACCCAGCTTCTGAGGATGGATACTCAGCTGTCCTTGCTAATCAATCAAGCAAAAACATGATAATGAAAAAGAAATATCACCTGTCACTTTTGAAAAGCTTAGTCATAGTGTGCATATTAACATATTTAAGCCAGACCCTTGCTTAAATGAATCCACTTGTTCTCCTGGCTTTGACACAGATTGCTATGTTGGTCTTGGATGTTACTGACCTAGCTGGGATAAGGCAAAGGCATTGTCAAACAACTTACATGGCTACACTTTTTGTGGCTGCTCAGTGCTCTAAAATCTTAGAGTTTGGGCTTTGTTTAAATCAAATGATTGACATGATAAAATTAAACTTCTACACTTTTTAAGTAATTAGAAAAAGAGAAAATAGGTTGGAACACTTTCACCTTTATCGTGGTTTAGCTAGATTATTCCATTAAAACGGATCTTTCTCCAGCTGTTACACAGTCTCAAAATGATACCGTTTTCATGTACCCAGTACTGTCTTTAAGGCAATTGTTAAGTCATTCAGTAGATTTATATGGAAGGACAAGAAACCAAGCTGTAGCTTCAGATACTGTGTCTAAATCAAAAAGGATCTGGCTTTTCCCAGCTTTATTCAAAACTCCCCTGCCAATTAAGAAGGTGTTTATAAGCATACGGGTGGTGGTGGAATAGGGAAGGGTAAGATAGGTCTTTTCTCTATGGTTTTTAACTGCCCTGTTGTCATCAGAAAAATAAACAAGCTCCAGCACCTCAGCCTTCAGCACAGAGCTGATAAAAGCACGTTTGGTTTCATTGCTGATTACATGATCAGGAGGCTGCCAAAGCCTCCTGGTTATTTCCATCCTCTTCCCGTGGAGCAGAGACTACTCAGTCTATCTGCATGGCTAGGAGACCTGGGCTTTAGTCATCTTGCAGATACAGCTTCATTCCTTTCTTCTACCCAATACTACCTATTGCCATAGCGTGTAGTATTGGTAACCCTACGCACACAGGACAGAATTAGAGCGCCTAATTTCTTTTACATGACGCAGTGGTACAAGATAAATGCTTTTAATCCATTACCTGTATAAACACATCCTTCAGCAGAGGCCCAGCTGTCTCAGAGATGCTTAGTCAGTTGCCATCAAAAAGTTCAATCTCAAAGTTAGCATCCAAGAACACCAGAGATCACACCACGAAAGCGAGAAACCAGAGAAAACTCCAGTGAATTCCTCATTCTGATTATTTTAATTACTTCAACAACATCTTCATCTTTGACTGCAGAGCTAGCTTACAGAGAAGCAATAATGCAAGCAGCACGCTGTAGTCAGCTTTTCCCACTTTGCACATCAGACATTCATGTTCAAGCTACCAAAATGCGGGCGTCACAGCGTTCGTATCTGTGCTTTTCCAGTTACTCTCCAACCATAACATGCCTGCAGTAAGCGCACACCCAACAGCTCTGAGGCTACAAACTAGTCTAGATCATTCTTCTCCATCAATCCCACTGTTTCCAGTGAGATGCATTTATTGGCTTGCCTGGAGCATAATGTGAGTTTGTTCCGTCCAAGTCTCCTTTAGAATTTCTGCCCCATTTTTTAAAAGATCTGTTCACTTTTAGTTTTACTTTCCAAGTAATTAATTACTATGCTATTAGCTACAGAAAAATTGTATCTCCATTGCCGATTAACTTTAAAAAAAAAAGCTAATCAAAGGCGAAGCAAACTACTCAATATTTTCTGGGTGCTGATGAACCACAAGCACTCTTTCTTGAAGTCCTGCCATATTTTCTACTGCGAGCTATCAGAGATAACAAATGAGACATTTAGAGGATGACTGAACACTCCACCAACGTTAACAACGGAGGCGCGTACGGTTGCTCAGCACAGCTGGCACTGTAATTGAGATGCATCGGAAAGCTTCTCGGCATTCAGCAGCCCTCCGACTTCCACAGAGGGACCGCACGTAGTGAATGCTGTTGAACCAAACACATATGCAAGATGAGCAAAAGGCTTTGCTCAGGACTTTCCCCCCTGACTATGACAGGACCATAAATCCATAAAGCAAGACAGCTCTCTCCTGCCCTCCAATTAAGCACACTGCAGTAACCCGTAGAAGCCCCGACACGAGGATCAGGGCTCACTGACAATGCAGAAAGACCACAGCCCTGCTGTCTATCAGTTGGTCTCCTTTCACCTCCGCCCCACCAGTTTCCACTAGGACCACAATGCAGACAAATTTTGCCCAAAGTACCTAGAGGAGCCACAAAAAGTTTGTTAAACCTCTCAGAGGAGCAGCCAGTTGAGATCTTCTATAAAAACACTCTTCCACTCCCCCCATCCATCCCTTTCTTTCCAGACACCTTTTGAGTAAATGGAATTGCTTGTGGCACTGGCAGTTAACATCTGCCCCTGCTTTCCATGCATCAAGTCAAGGGCCACCACAGGCCCAAGCAGGCAAAGTAGGACCCAGCAGGCTAAAAAGTGGGAGGAGAGGACTCTGGGGTCTTCACTTACACCGGTCTTGTAACTCCCAACATGCCGCACATGATGGAGGAGGGAAGGATGGCAGATGTTCTTGTAAACCACAGGCTGAAGTGGCATCTGCTGAGGGGCTCTGCTACACCCAGGGAGCAAAGCCTTTTCTCCAAGCCTCTTCCCTGCTTTGCTTTCACGGTCCGCTCTAGGAAAAAACATGAGCAGCAGTGGAAAGCAAGCTTCTGCAGCTTGTGAGGAAGCAAGAGAAACAGGGACCTGACATATCATTCACAGTCAGGGTGAAAATTCCCAGTTTGTAATTTGTCCTTCCATTAAACTATAATTCAGTAAATCAATTAAACTCTAATTCAGTAAATAGCGTAACTGAAGATGCACCAGCACTGCTTTTCAGTGCACAGCTGCTATTCTTTATGGATTCAGATCTGAAACACCACAATTTGCATTAAACAGAGCAAAAATTTGAGTGCCCCTCTCTGACATGTCACAAATCTTCATATGTAATCATTTTTGTTATTTGTTGAAGATGGGTTTTCAGTCATTCACTTTGGCAGTAGACAAGCTGTAGAGAGCAGTGGATTAACATAAAGGAATAGATCACATTCTGTGTGCCTGAAGGACTCAGCTCCTAAAAAACAAATTCACTTTCATCTAACAAAGCTTATTTACGATTTTTTTTTCCATAAGACTATGTCCCCTCCAATCTCTACCACTTTATGCTTTATCTTCTCGTATCATACGAGGTCTCTTACAAGTTTTACTCTAAATCTCTACTGCACATTTATACAGAATAATGAATATACCACGTTAAATACAAGTGCCTCAACAAACAGAAGCTCTTCTATACACAGATATATCCACAAAGGAATTTGGTAGCATCTGGGAACCTAGCTTAAATAAAAAAATTGGTGCCATTGAATCATAAGCAAGGGTGAAAACGCACTTGAGTCCTGCTTCAGACACAGCTGGTTTTTGAGAGAGTTAGGAGGGAGCCTAGGTACAATCTTAGAACAGAGTCCTGGGCTGGCTTGGATTTTGTGCGTACCCAGGGAGTTCCAGGCAGCAGCATGCCAATACACAGAATTATCAGCACATCAAAGGCATTATATTTATCAAACCCTGCCACAGCACATTTACTAGCTGTATGATGGATGTTGTTGTAGCAAGCAAGGAACACTTTGATGTACATGGCCTTCTCTGATTAATGAGGGCTCTTGCTGAGAAGCTGCATATGGAGTAAATTACTCTTTTCAAAAATGGCTGATTTGCACTATTGTACTAATTATGTCACAAGCTCAGAGTCGGTTCCAGATTCAGTCACCCAAAATAAAGAAATAAAAACTCACATATACAGGTCTCGCTTTTGTCACACACATGCATCAGCTCAAAATCCTAATTAAATTAACTTAGAGTTTCTTTCCTTCTGCAAAGAGGGCACTGATAAGGATTTCTTCCCTCCACTGAAAGTTTCAAAAATCTAGTATCTAGCAACTCGTTTGTTTCTCTGAAATAAATGCTGTCTTTTGTAAATGCTGTTCTATTTTTAAGAACAATATAAGAGCCCTGGAAGCATTTTAATTCTTAAAAAAAAAAAAAAAAGGCAGAGGGAACCCCAATGCACAAAGCATGCCTCTTAAAAGCATTTTCTAGATTAATTCTACCAGCTAGCAAAACACTACAAAACTGAAGTTATTCCATTAGCCTCAATTCTCTAAGCATGTGGTGCCTCAAGCAATTTATCTACTTAGCCGTAACAACAACAAAAAAAAGTATTTCTTTTAGAGTGTTAAAGCAGTGTTACTTTCCTAAATTTTTGAACAGTAAATATTTTATCCTGTTAATTAAGTATGTTTGCAGACTCCAATGTGTTATTGCAGATGGCAGAACCAGTCCATCGCCTAGGATCACACAGAGTGCCGAGGCCAAACCCTGATTTTTACCATCGGACATACCCGCCAGATGAAGCAGAGCACAAAACCAGGGCTCCTGCCTGGGGGGTGACGCTCCACCGAGGGGGAAATGATTTCTTAAGTGCACTTTCTGTTAGGAAGTTCAGATTTAATCTGACTTTGGTTTCATAATTCAACACTTTTACACAACACCGTTTGCCACAGTTGCAAGACAGTGTATTCATTCCCAAAAAAGAGAAAGAGCAGTAGCCCACATTAACCCTATGGCTTAGGCAACAAAATATCACAAGACAACCCGTCACATCACCCATCAAGCTAAAGTTTAAAAAGTCTTCTCAAATTGGCATCTGTAACATTCAGGGGAGTCTATGCTTAACGTTAATTGAACAGACGTTTCCACGGACTCCAGTCAGCCAGCTGATGGAGATCCCAACCACAGTCAAGGGGGGCAATGTGTTTGAATGGAAACAGATTCCTCTGCAAAGTAGAATGTTTAGGAGGCAGCAGATCCCAAGCACACTGTGCGTGTCACCTGCACGCGTATACTGACAGAAGTCAGCCACATTGCCGCTCTCCTCTAGAGATTTCTACTGAGGTTTCTGAATTGCTGCAAGGAAAAGAAAGATAACAGATTCTGTGGAAGGTACAGTTCCCATATCAACAAAAACATTGCTTTCAATTTTTTTTCCACAGCAGTCTTTCACTGCAAGCAACCTCTCCAGGTATATAAAATGCTATTAAGTTTCCTGAAAACATAATCCAGAATTCCTGCACTGTCAGTAAAACATCCAAAGTTAGGTGTTTCCAAATGGCTTAGAAGGTAGCAAGTCACAACTTTCAAAGCTCCTCTGAAAAGACATTTCTCTTGCCTTAGAACAAGTTGGGAAAGTTTTTTTCCAAAACTGTATTGGATTTGATAATAATATCCACAAGGGGAAGTTACGGGGTGAAGGAGTTGAGGAAGGAGGATGTTCAGATCTTTGACAGGTCTCCCTGGACATGCTTTAGAAAGGTTAGGAGCTTGCTCTGGGGAGCTGGCACTCACAGTGAAATATAGTGCTGTCACTGGACAGCCCGCAAGGAGCTTCAGGAACTTGCTCAAAATTTCGGTAGAATGTCACCTAATAGCATCTAAATAATTCGAGGCCTATTTCCAAACACACCAAGCAGGCGGAGCCACACAACGTGTCACGACAGAACAGAATGATCTGCCTAGAATTCCTAGCTGAACAGCAAACAGCATAAACCTCTTTGGTACTCTTGGTACAGAATAAAAATAGTAAAAACAATGACTACATACTCAACAAAACTGTTCTTGGCTCTCTTTTTGTTGCAGTTTCGCTATCTGCTTCTTCTCAGCCTCCTGAATCTGTTTAAATTCTGAACACACTTTAAAAATGGATTTAAAACATGAGCAATTAACTAACATGCACAGGACATATTTTATATTATCTACCAATGTAAAAACAAAACACTAAGTCTGAGTTAGCCGAAGTCTTTGAAGCTTCTTTGGAACACCCTGAGGTTTGCTCGATTTCTCCTTCACGTGCGAGTACAGCTGCCCAGAACAGTCGAGACAAGCTTGCAAGTTCCCCAAGATGGAGAACAATTGGACTAATTATGGATAGCCATATTATAATGTTATCTTAGGTCTGGTTTAGAAAATCCTTTGAAATGCTTAGAGGTGTGGTTTAAATTCAGAAACTGAACTAAAAGTAATGCAGGTGCTCTCATTATGCCAGTACTACAAGACTTATAATTCTGGTGAGTCATACTGAGAATTTCTGTACCAAGTTGTTCAACCTAACAAACAAACAGATTAAAAGGTTATATTAAAATATTGCTTAAATTTCAAAAGGCAATGAGAATGGTTCATAATTCACTGTAACTGATATCTTCATCCCCAATTTTCTCTAAAATCCATCCAGCCTTAGAGGCTATGAGCAATGCACACCACATTGTCTGCTGTAGATGACATTTTGCTCACCCAAGAATTTTCCAGACAAAAATATTTTTGTTTGGAATTCTGCCAAAATCAAAGGCAATATTTCATCTGCTTCTAATTCCTAAGCCAAAAATATCTGCCCATGAAAACTTTCCTATTACTTTATATAATAAAAATGCATGGTGCCAATCCCTTTGTTGTTTCCCAAGAATTTCTACCACTAATTTCCTGCATTAGGTAACAAACTAGTAAATTGGTGCTGTTGGGCTTGAGCCCACAAAACCAAGGAAATATAAAATGAGATAGACAAAAGGATCCAGTCATGACCTCACATGGGCTGCGAACTCCGGGATCTGCCTGCTCCCTCCAAAGACTCTAGTTTGGCTTCAGGGTATTTTAAATAAGCCTTTAATGTTGGACTTGCTACAGTACAGCTGAAGAATAGAAAATGTTGAATTTAAAAAGCAAAAAAGAAAAGTAAGTTGGGTCACTGCAAGCTGCTAAATCTAACAATGGAACAAGTTTTGAAAGGAGAAAAATCTATGATTACAGTTCAGAGGATGCTCCCTAAATATACTAGCACAAGAACTCTGTAAATACCAGGAAGGAAAAAAATGACACCTGAAGGCCCTTCCAGCAGGACAAGGAGGTACAAATCACCTACAAGTTTAGGCCAGTGATTACATGCTCCAGATTATCATCTGTACTTTAGCTCAGAAACATAAAATTCACAGCTGTAGCTGCCTACCTGGGCAGCTAAGAATAAAATTCTGGCTCTTGTGAGGAGTGCGATTACTTTTGAGGGCAGAATGCTGTTTTCGTAGTTGTCATATGTATTCCTAGAAGTTGTGGTGAGTAACAAATATGGCACATGGCGCAGATGTTAATCTTGTGGTTAGCAAGACAGAATCTTTAGCAATCATAATCAGTATTTACAGGAATTTGGTCTGAAGGAAAAAATAAAGGAGAGATAGGTGGGAACTATCAAGAGGTGGGAAATAAGCATCTCGCCCAACGGTCTTTTGACATGCTAGAGCTAATGCGCCAAGTCCCAGCACGCAACCCAGAAAGGAGTCTGAACATCACTTATTTCCTCCTGGACCTTCCAATGAAACTCTGCTAACGCCGTGGCTGCAGACCTGGAATCCTAAACAGCAGGCAAGCAGCCTGTCGGCCAAAAGCAGGACGAAGCACAAGGCTGCCTTTGGCATCATCACATCAACAGTAAGAGCAGCCAGGAACACAACCCCCTGGCTTTACCAGGAAAACTGACAATTGCCTGGCTCTGATCATGACGAACGAATGAGCAAAATGTTGAAACCCCGAGTAATTCACATTTTTTTCAGATATTCCCATTTTCTGCCACATTCCTCTGTCAGGAGAGTCTCAGCAGCACCATGCATCTCCCACACAGCTTGCCTTGCTACGACGAGAAGTGTAAGGGGACTCCTGCTTCAGCTCCTGAGACTTAGCCTAGCAAAGACCTGGGCTTCGTTCCAGTACTGCAAGGGAGTTAATAAGGCTATTTACAGTTTACAAGCTACTTGCACTTGCATTGACCATTGTAAGCCTCAAGCAAAGCTGTCACGAGGCTTTTGTGGGGGAAACCTTAAGGGCTTTGGTTCAGGCCTGCTGTCAGAAAACTGCTTGAAATGAATTCAAATCACCAGGCTCCCTTACTGAAGGTCAAACACAACATTTGCAGCTGGAATGGTCAACACAATAGCAACATGAAGGGAAAAATAAAGACCCATCCGAGAGGAAGACACTGGCTGCTTTGTTAGCATTTAACCCTCAGCTGGCGCCAAGGGGGAAGAAAATGGCAGGCACAGCTATGAGAGAGGGCAAGCAGAGCCGTGGGCTGCTGTCAGAAAAGTGAAACCAGGAAAGCTTCTACCTTCAAAACACCAGTTAGCCCACAAGACTGAATTCCCTTCAAAGGCTGAAGGGAGAGTCAGCCTGTGCCCGTGCTGGGAGAAGGAGCAGGCCGGACGGTCGCCTGGCTGGACAGTCATCTTCAGCTTCAGTGTGATTGCTCACAAAATATAATTATCTACCGTGTTTACTGGGACCTATCATCTTGCTTTGTTTCTTAAATATTTCATCTTTTGGGCTCAGGCCCAGATAAATTTTTCCCTTTTCCTACACCAAACAATACGGTTATAAAGAAAAGCATAAAGAAAGATGTGGCCAATTTTGCCCACTCAAAAGTTCAGCATTAGTGAATACATTTTTGGATGTCTTTCTAGAAGACATACTTCTTAAAGGTTTATTTGAATTCATATTAAAAAGTGAAGTTTTCATTTGCAGTTGAACCAAGCTTCAAACCTTACGAAAAACCAGTCGTGTCGAAAGGGGGGCAGCAAGCCGAGTGCCTGTGCTAGAGCACGCTGACTCAGCACACTGCTCACACCCCTTGAGCAAACAAGACTAATAAGATTGGCCCCCGGGACCAGAATCAATCTATTAACCAATACGATCTGGAGACCTTGGGTCCTCTCTCATATGTTCAACAAATTGTATTCTTTCTTCTTGAAAGCAAAATCCTCATGCTATGACTATCTCTGGATCGCATCTACACTTTCCATATTCTATTCGTGCATGACAAGAAACTAAAAATATTAAAATGAAACCAGACACTAGCTCATAGGAGGGAGGAAAAGAAATAATTTAAAAATGCAGACAATTAATCAAAGTCAAAAATAAGAAGAAATGTATTTTGGCAGAAAATTTTCTAGTAGTGAAAAAACCCTATTATCTTATTAGATTATGTTAAAAAGATACAAGGAACAGTTGTATAGGCATTGGTAGTTATATTACAGATTCCATGCACTACAGAGAAGTTACAGGCTAATACGTGAAACACACACACGTGGAAGGATGAAAGCTAACTAGAAGCCAGCCCATAACTTTGTTATCTTGCAAGTACTGCACAAATCCTCTGGCAAGCCTACGCACACAGATCAGGGTAGATGCTAACTACTCCACAAGACAAGAAAATGCTGCTCAGGATGCAATATTTAAAGCAGCTAGAAAGAAGATGGAGAGAAGAGTTAGTTTCAACAGACCAGAAGTCAAGCTTATAGTTTGGAACTTGAAAAGCCCATAGAAACATTCCTGAAAAGTTATACATGAGTGACGACAGCTTCTTCCCTGGCAGTGAAGAATGCCAGTTGATCATGAACCTGAACACCAACGTTTCAGATACTCAGAAAAATAGGAAATGTCACAAAGAATGCACAAAGCAAACACTTTTGATGAGAAAGCACTACAGCCCTTTAACGTGAAATAACTGCTTAGAAATAGCCAACTGCAACAACTAAATCTCTCATGCTTGCCCAGGAATATCCAGAATAGCCTTTCAAATAAAGCAATGTATTTGCCCTGATAAATACAAATTCTTCTCCTCCCCCCCCTTTTCTTTTAAAAAAACCACATTGAATGAGATAACGCCTTTTTTTTGGAAGAAAAAAAAGAAAATAAGTTCTCATTCAATGTGGTTTGGAAGCAGAATATTGAATGTTTGAGGTCACGCACAATCCCCTTTATCCATTTCAAAAGTAGCTATTGTTACTAGCAATACTGTGATAGGAGTAATAAAAGATTAAAAAGTAAGATTAACACCTCTTTTTTCCATAGCAGTTTTAAACTCACTGTTATTTTACTGCATTTCATCATTATTTTTTCAGTTAATAGCAATGCATGCATGCATGCCCTTAAAAGAATGACCTGATTGTCCTCCTCTTTGGTGGAAAGGCAAGAAATAGGAATCAAAAACATGGACCTGACCCATGCGTGAGTTGAATTAAGGAAACCAAACGAAGAGGGGTGGGGGACTGGGTCTCGAGTCCACAGAAGCCATGTCAAATGGGAATTTTGAAGGATTATGGCTTAAACAGATGGAAGATTCCTTTGTTTTACCATTGCCATTCATTTGGAAGCGCCATTCCCAAGGCAGTACACATCCCTGTAGATTCAAAGAATTGTTCAAAATTTCTTGCAGCACTAACAAGCACAGAATTAGTTATCATTATTCCTGGGAATAAGAAAGGTTTATCCAATGCTACTAGAAGACAAACCTAGGATTCTGAAAAAAAGAAGAGAATTCTATTTGAACCTGGCAGCCACTTCACTGGTCAGCAATCAATGGCTTTTGTGGTTGATACTCAGTAACTGCAAGATCATCCCGGAAAATTTTTATTTTCACCTGTTCTCTCTGTGGTTCCTGCCTCGTATATTCACGCACACAATCTAAAAAACAGGCAAGCACTGTTATTTTACTTGTTAAAGGAGCCATGGGTTGCCTTGAAAGAAGGGAACCTTCCTGTAGCACTCCATTTGTTTTCTTTTAATAGGAAGCACAGCCTAAATATCACATTTGGCTACGCTGCCCTTTTGCAAATAAACCCTGCAGGAATATGAGGAACAGGCACTGTAGTTAGGGGCTCTGTAATGCCTGCAGTAACACCAATCTATGCATCTTACTAAACTGCACCATTTAGCAAATGTCAGACAGAGAAACAGGCAAGGGGAGAAAGAAAAAAAAAAAAAAATTCCACACTACATCCAAGCCTACTTAAGTTAAAATAAAAAAAAAAAAAAGACACACAACTGGCTATTTTCTACTTCTTGCCACTTTATTTTCAGTACTCTTGTAGCCACTGTGTGGTCTCTGCTGGCTTAGTTCTTTAACTCAATTTTTAAATCTCATGAATAAAACAGAAGTCATGTTCCAGGAACATTTTATGAAATAAAAAGTGGACTTTATCTACCGAAGTCTGTAACCCGTTTCCCCTCACGGGTAGCCTGCAGCTTGGCAGCCCGTCTGCCAGTCGCAGCGGCCTCGCCCCTCTCCAGGGTGCAGGCTGGAGTATCCCACGCCAAGCACCCGGTTGGCCCCGCTGCAGACAGCCCCCCGAGGACGCGGCACGGGCCTGACGCCGACACCTGCGTTGATTCTAGAGTTACATCGCACCATCAGGACCCACGCCGCAGAAAATGCAACTAGTAAAAAGTTAGAAAGATGGAACATGCCCAGCTCGAGCAGAGCGCTGAGCTGTGTCCCTGCGCGCAGAAGATGTTAGGAAACGGTGCTGCTGCTGTCATTTCAGATAGCAACAGATTGGTAAGAAAAACAAAGCCTGAGGGGCAAAGAAAAACCTCAGTTTTGGTTTGTTCTTCTCATAACACCAAACATCCAAATTATATAATAAATAAATACTCTTAAAAGTTTCTGAGAAAATAAAACAGTAACTACTTACATTAAATATTATTTTAAGATACAGTAGATAGCCCTGGGTTTAGAATTAGAGCCTGAAACCAGAAGTCTCCTACCTCCCTTTGTGGCAACTCACACATGCTCTGCCCGACCCCTGCGACAGACGCCCTCCTAACCAAAGCTCAGCCTTTAAAAGCCACATAATAAATCCAATTATTAAGCCTATCATTTCAGATTGGACTTAGAATCATAGAATCATAGAAAGTTTTGGGTCGGAAGGGACCCCTAGAGGTCATCTAATCCAACCCCCCTGCATCAAGCAGGGACACCACTAACTAGATCAGGTTGCTCAGA
>Ga0181612_130445_pt1 | contig 18545 bp, 8 predicted proteins | sample HoacroProtozoa21_FD_119630 | JGI IMG/M metagenome (GOLD analysis project Ga0181612, IMG submission 119630) | Hoatzin crop microbial communities from Cojedes, Venezuel. Combined Assembly of Gp0051906, Gp0051904, Gp0051908
GGCGGGGGCGAGGGGTGCGCGGTGGGCAGGTGGGTGCAGCCCGCTGCACCCGAAAGTGAGGGGAGGAGGTTGGGGTGTAGCTCGCCACCACCCAAAACTGAGGGGCGGTGGTTGGGGTGCTGCTCACTGCCCCTGAAACTGAGGCGGGGAGGTTGGGGTGCAGATCGCTGCCACCCAAAACTGAGGGGGGGTGGCTGGCGTGCAGCTCGCTGCCACCCAAAACTGAAAGCCACGCTGAGGGGTGCACAGGAGAGAAACCGTCAGGCAACGTTACCGCCATCCCTGTCATCCCCAGACGATGATGTCTCTTCTGCCTTGAGGTGGGGAGGTCTTCCAGGAGATGGTGGTGGGATGGAGCCCCACCAGTCCGTAGACCTCCAACACTTCTTCCACTCGGGGTTCAGGAGTGCAGTTTCTGTGGGTCCCTGGGATCAACCCGCACATGGACACGGGGCTGGTGTGCAGCTTGGTCGTGCATGAAGTGAGCCTCAGGGCTGTTGGGGGAAAAGAGGAGCTGTGGTGTCATCTGTGTGTTGCAAACACACAAAGCGTCTGTCTTGACACCAAGATGGAGGGCTTGGCTCTTTGGATGGGTAGTGCCACACAGAAACGGCTTAGTCCTTTGTTAATAATACTAATTTCCTGGAATTACAAAGGAAAATGTAATAACTCTTGGAGTTCTTTAAAAAAAAATTAAGGAATTCAGAAGCAAGTCATCCTGCGCTTCTCTGAGTAGAGTTGAGGAATTGTATCGTAGAAACAGTGGTTCACCTCACGCCGTGCTCACATTCAAGTAGTGCAACTAAACAACTGAGCCTTTGTTACTCACTCAGCTCCCGTTTTAAGGCTTTCCATTACAAACACGAGGACTAAAAATACAATTTCAAGGGAATCTGAGATTTTTCTTATCATCTCATAACTCAGATCTTTAAGGGAAAAAAACCCTTAGTGTCACAGAATTAACAAACTGAAAGATTTGTGATGAGCCACCAGTGTAATAAATGCAGCAGTCACATGTAGTATCTATGTAATGCTGAAAAAAACTAAAATATTTTGGTGGCTTTTTCACCCCCCTGGAATGCTGCGAAGGCCTGTTAATCTTTAAACACCTCCCCGTGGCTGTGCTCGGCTGCCCTGAACAGCCCTGCAGACCTTAATGGAAGCACGCAAAATGAAAAGTTGCAAATCAGTCCCTTGCTTTGCTGAATGAGTAACCTGAAACACTTCGGCCATTAAGATGTAACATGGCAGAAGGATGGAGAAAGCATGGAGGCTGTGTTTACTTGTTTCCTGTAGATGAGTGTGATCGGAGCAGCGTTGGAGCGCTCCTGCTTATCTAGAAAGCTTACGTTATCTTTGATTTATTGTGCTTTTGTCCATCAGAAGTTGAGCTGTTTTTCCAAGCATCTTACTGCTTTAGTGCTTCCTGATGCTGCGGAGCTTGGGTTGCTCAGCGGGCATTCTTAATTCTTATCTACCCCGCTAATACTAGCAGACTGTGTTAATATCACCAATTTTGTAAATACAGCTTATTTTCATTCAGATAAAACTATGCTTTCATGATTTTAGACAACCTTGGTCACGGCATTTCTGGCTTCTTACCTTTAATGAGGGAAGCAACATTCGGAGTAGCTTACCCTGCTGCGGGAAATGGCATAGCTCAATGCCTTTAGGTTTCTGTAAAGTCCCGTGTTCAAATTGCACAGGTAATACTGCTCATGAAAGCTTTTCCATGAGCCTTGACAACTTACGTCAAGTCACATACACGCATAAAGGTTAAAGGGCCAAACCCCTAACACTATGTTAGTAAAGAACCTTACAGAGCCGTGGTTTACAGCATAGGCACTACTGAAGTGTCCTCTGAAAGCATTTACAAGTATTCATGGGTTAAGCCTTATCTCTTTCTTATCAGAAAAGCATTGATATTTCTGAATTCATTTCTGTTGTAGAGATAGGGAAGCCACCCCAGAAGAAACAAACCCGGAGAGGTCTGGCAGTGCGCTATCCTGGCATTCGACCGGCAGATGGAACGCGGAATGTAAACCAATGAAACCGTTCAGCTGCGTGTGCTGTCCCTTGCGTAATGTCCCCTGAGACATTAGATTAGCCCAGAAAGAGCGTATTACAGACAGTATATTTGATATTGTGCTCCACCTAAAGAAGTCCTTAGGGCTTAGAATGGAACACGTTCTGTCAAATCTACTGTGATTCAGACGTAGTTATGCAAATAGAGCTGCTTTTCTTTTTGGTTTGGTGTGAGCTTTGTTGACTGGCTCTGTTCAGTTCCACATGCAATTCTTTGTTCACTTAGATTGAGAAATTGCATTGATTTCTCCCCTCCCCACCTTCTGTATCTTAATAGGCAGTATTAGCAGGGTCTTTGAGAATCCTTGAATCAATGCATAAATGAAAGGAACTATTCTCTGTTCATCTGTAATAAACAGCTTCCTTGCTAATTCATTCTGAGCCTTTCTGTATCTGTGGTGAGATCTATAACACCGGTAACTGAAGAGAGAAACCATCGCTGCCCTAAAAATTATGTTCTAGTAATGGTGGAAATGCATGCTCCGTCTTTACTTTCGCTGTAATGCAAAGAACACCTGCACAGTAAAGCATGAAATCAATCTGGTTACTGAATTCACGTTTCTCCAAGTTCATGCCGAGCCGTGCACCGTGCAAGCCTAATTCCTGTGGGATGGGGTTCCTCACAGCAAAAGCGGGGACAGAGCTGGACTCTGCCCTTGCACTCGCTGAGAGATTAAACAGCGCCAGATCAATACCAAGTGCAAAATACAACTCACGTGCAAGATAGCAGTATGCAAAATTTTTACTGTTCATGTGGCACAACGGAAGTGCTTCGCTTACCCTATTAATATAATTACAAACAAGTGCTGACATGATGTGTAGCAACAGGAAAGTAAATGAATTAAGGAAAGAGATTTTTATCTCAATTTTGTTATTATGTACCAGAGAATGTCTGTTAGGTGTCTTTACAATGATTGTTTCCCATTTAGAGGGCTATTATCGCTGATACTAGCGCTCAGCATACGTGCGTATTTTGCATCTTGGCACTGGAAGTAGAACTAGATCAGCTGCACACTGCAGCATGCTGTAACCGCCTTCCGTTAATGCCTCGCCTTTGAAAGTTCAGAGCTGGCCTGCAAACTGGAAAACCCAGACATATACCTTTCTATGTGTTTCATACTGTCCTGGTTTCGGCTGGGCTAGAGTTAATTTTCCTCCCAGTAGCTGCTGTGTTTTGGGTTTAGCACCGGAAGAATGTTGATAACACCGATGTTCTCAGTTGTTGCTATGCAATTAACGACTTTTTCCAGTTTCACGTAGTCAGCTAATGAGCAGGTGTGCAGGAGCTGGGAGGGGTGAGCAAGCGGCAGTCTAGGGCTTAGTTGCCAGCTGCCATGTTAAGCTACAACACATTCCATGCTCTAATAATTTCTAAAAGATTTTTATGTCTTAAATGGGGAAAAATTGGTGGGTTTTTTATTATTTCCTTTGGAAATACTGAAGTCTTTCCAAAATGGTTTACTCCATATGAATGAGTAAAGTCCAGAAACAAAAATCACAAAAGAAGAAGTTAATAAATTGAAGCAAATGAGAATATATGTGCAGTGTCAAAAATGAATTAAAACAGTCTTCAGCTTTTCTTACCAATTTAGGACAATTCCACTCTAACAGAACTGAAAACTCAGGTCTGACACCTTGAAACACTTTCCTAGTAGAATTTTCTTTTCTGGGGACATGAAGAAGAAAAGTGATGTTTCAGACATTTTAATCCCGTATAATCAAAAGCAGGGACATTTTAATAAAGTCTCATACTTTAATAAGACCTCCCAGCTACATTCTTTGATCTATGTTTCTGTTGTAATTGAGTTAATATATTGCACCCAATTCATCCAAAAGTCTTGGATGGTTTGGAACGATTATGATATATGCATATTAAGCAACCTCATCCACCCAAGTACTCGGAACTGGAACATTACGTGCCCTTTTTAAATTTGTTTCGTCACATATGGATGACCACACTTGCCTAAAGAAGCTATAGAGAAAATGATGAAATTTAAAACATGAACTATCATAAGAAGGTCTTAAAAGCATTTGTTAAGGAAATTACAACCTTGTTCTTTAAACTATCCCATATAATTTAAGAGAAAATTGTATTCTTCCTATAAAATGCAATAAAGTATCTTGATAAGAATGTGGAAGTTATATTAATCTCAGTTCAGTCCTGGAGGTATAGATATGTAATTTCTATGATGTTCTCTACAGTTATTGCTGTTAAATTCCGCAGTGCTTCTCCTGTAGGGAAAATGACATTGAGAATTAGAGAAACCCTCCTAAAGGTGCAATGTCTGTGGTAGAAGTCCTCTTACCTAAGAAATGTAACTGAGATCAGACAAATATTCCTATGCTAATAAAAGCGTGGACTAGGAACCAAACACACGGACATCTTTTAGCTCCAGCTCTAACATTTCCTGCTGCTTCTAAATTTGTATTAATTTAGCCACATATCAACAGCCAAGATTTAAACAATGAAACTTGATTATCAAGCCTAAGAGAAGGGTTGCTGATGCAAACACATTAACACAGAACTTGTTTTCTTTTTCACATTTACTAAGCTGATTTTATTTTATTTCCTGACCTTAGACACCGTTAAGCTGATAGAGGCTGTTGGTGGCTACCTCAGGCAGAACTGACCACGTAGCTTATGGGAATGCGGTTTTCACGGTGCACGCCTAATTATGTCCCTGAAACCATTCTGTGAAGCAACTGGGTAAAAACCAGAAAAGCTATAAACAATACTGGTCTACTTACCAAAACTCCAAGACATGAACAAAAAGATAGATCCCAGAAATAGCACCAGGGCCTGAATCAGCGAACTGATGTGGAGATCAGAACTAAGTGAAGCCTTTTTTCCCCAAACGCCATGTTTCTCACTTTGAAACAAAATAGAAGCTTATTATTCATTTAAAGGGATATGTTTCTGGTATATTTTAATCAGGATATTATGATTTAAAGTGTAAGGTGAGTGAGACCATTTGGATTGCAGACATAGAAACGGAGTTCCAAGTCAGTAGATAGTCCTGGACAAGTTTATCCCTTTCCACCTTCAGCAATAAGGGCCTGAGCTAAATTTCGCAGGAACAAATATGCACATTACTGTCAGCTCCAGCAAGATGAGGACTTTCCTTACAATTTTGCTGCTGTGTGGCATCCCCCCAACCCACTAGTCCTGTAATACTAGCTGGAGTAAAAACTCAGTCAGTTTAATAAAAACGAACGGTAAAACCAGAGCCGGTCTTTTGCATGGAGAAAGGGCCTTTTTTTGCTCGCTGCTCAGGGTGGGACCAAACTGCCAGTTTCCCAGATTCCTGCTGCCCCAGCTGCTCTATTACAAAGCTTATGAATGCAATAAAACATAAAAACTCAAGTAATGTAACACCCACACACCTTGACAAAAGTATTTCATTTCTTGGTTCATGATTTCTAGGTTTACAACAATATTTCTGGAATTGATCCGACTGTAATCCACAAAAGATTGAGAGGTTCTGGCATACAATAAAACTAGCGGTAGGACTAGGACATGTTTATGTTTATGGCCATGCAGTTTGAAAAGTATACTTTAAGAACATTGCATATTAGAAGAATACTGCTGCCAACTCGGTGGAGTCCTTTGCCTGCTTTGAAGAGAGAATGTATGAAGAGTGTTTTGTTAAGTTTTATAAACAACATTTTATGCTCTTTACGGAGTTTTTTGTATCTCATCAGGGAGATTTACTGAGGATCATGAGCTGCAAAAAGACTAAAATGCCAGAAAATCTCTCACAGTTAATCGCAACAAAACCCTCTGAGTCCCATGAGACATAGAAGGCAATCTGTATTCTAAGGAAAAAAAGAAATTGTGAGGAATCTGAAGCATGCTGTGCTATTTCAATTGAGCACAGGAGAGCTGAAAAAAAGCAAATATGAAGGAGGTGGCTGTCTGATATTTGCCCTCTATTCTAATGCGCTCCTCTGCTTTCTTTAGCCCTCTTTCCCCAGCTACACAAGAAAATGATTTCCAAGGACCATAAAAGAGAACAGAAACATATGCATTTAATTGTCTTATAAATTGAATTATGATTTATGACAGGTTTTACATTTCACAAGTAAGATATTATGCAAATTCTCAGCAGACCCTTTCATTTAAAGGCTTGCAGAAAGTATTTTTGGTAGCTTCCCACTTGATTTTATTTCTGAAATAGACAAACTGAACACATGTACCTGTGTCTCAAAGACCAGACACTAAATGCTTAATTATGTTTAAAAATCTAATCCCTGAATTATGGAATGCAACATGATTCATTTCTACATTAGCAAAAGTGTGTTTTAAAAGTGATGGAGCATCCCTTACCATATGCTTTACGGTTCTTGCATTTGCATTTTCAAAGAAGGAACAACCATCTTGAATATTTTAATAGTTGAATATAGAGCCACAGATCATTCTTCTTTCTTATCCATCCTATCAGATCACCTTGAATATAATCTACTTCTTTTACTGTATCTGCTAGCATATAGAAGTAAAAGTGTATTAGTATACTTATGTTAAAAAAGTTGCCAATATACAAAAACTAATCAGAAGATTCACCTGGCCAAGCATTTTGTTTCTGACAATGTCCACTAACTCTGCAATGCTTGAGAAAAGAGGGTAAAGACAAGGCAAATACTGAGTTATACTTCCCTCTGCTGTACTCTTGCAGCTTCCAGCAAAAGGCGACTAAGGGAATTCATGAAGTAGGAGGTTTCATCTGCGTAATTAAAATCCCTCTTAGCATTAGCCCGGTGTTCTGAATTAATTGTAAAATGTCACATCAATTAATTTCTATCTAGCCTGGCTGGATCATGTATTGATCCTTTCAAACAGGAGGCTGAGCATCAGGATTTTAAACAGCAGAGGGACAGAGTTGGCACACAGATTTCTGGTTTGTAGCTGCATCTTTTGGGGTGGGAGATAATAGTACAGTGCAAATAGCACTGAAAGGCACACTGAGGTGAATGCTTATGAGAAAAAGACCGTGGAATAGCAATGCCTAAGGTCCATGCTTTGAACTGGACAAAATAGCAGGGAAACCTATCACGGAATGTCCTGGGTGTCCAGAGACTGAAATGCACTTTACTGTGTTCGTCTCATCTGTATGCACTATGCCTGAGGGTTTCACATCCACAAACTTTTGTTGAGGATAAGGCTCCTGGACAATATTAGGCAAATGCATTTTGGAGGTTTGCAAGCAGGAAAATAAGCATCTTCCTTTCCCCTCTTATCTTTGTTTAAGAGAAAAAGACTAAAAAGTAGTTAGCTGTTTCACAGTTCAAGTGCCGTATTGCCAAACACAATGTAGTGAGGGCTAGGATGATACGTTGGGCTTTTCCTGCTTGGCTAGCAGACCCGTTCACGCTGCTGGAAAAGCCACGTACTACCACTCCAGAGCAATGTTTTTCCTCGGGTGTGCATGAATTCACCCCAGGGCAGCATGCTCACAACAAACTGGGCAAGGTAATACCTTCAGGGCTTTGTCGGTGGACTGTAAGCAGGACAGTGTTTTTTCATGCTGCCTCTTTCGTGATTTATTTTCTCCTGCTCATTGGTGTGAGGCAGAAGGACAGATAATGACAGAGAGACCAGAAGAAGAATGGTGGACTGGTGACTGATTCTTCAGAGCCTGAGCTATCATTTTGTAATGTGATGTTTACAGGTTTTGTCAGGGATTTTGCATTCTAAGCACATTGTGCTTCACCTCAAAGTTACAATCTGTCAATTAGAGTATTGAACGGTGATGGAAGGCAAATCAGAGAACGGGAGCATTGAGAAATGCCCTTGGTGCATTGGAGCTATAGATGACCACGGAGATTATGCTAATTCCCAGAGCCCAGTCGGGAGGATATTAAGGCTGTGCAGCTGTATCTGTCTGGACAGGGCTACACGTTTTCCCCCATGCTGCAGTTAGGTTGCCAGCGTCTGTGGCAGGGGCTGTGCGTGGTGGAGACAGACCAGAGCACTGAGCAAGTGCAGGAGGGGACTATGTGAAATGTGGTCAGCCAGAGCCTAAGTAATAATACGGGAGCACAGGAGAGTACTGCCCCCAGCACTTCCTGGAATGGTGCCGGACACAGCTGATCCTTGTCTAAATTTGCCTTTAATCATACTCAGCATCAGTCTGGTGTTTCCTCTGCTGCTCCTGTTGCCTGAAACAGATGATTTCCACAGAGAACAGTAAGGCTTCCTAATCGTGATCAGGCTGCCCGAAAGCTGCTGAATGTTACAGAGGCACGTGGGCAGGTTGAATGGTCAAGGCCTGGTAATGAGAAATGTGTACACAGTTTTGACATTGTTCGATGTCAAAATGAGTATTGGGCAAGTTCTGCATCCCCCGGTTTACCCTCAGCTACATGACTTAATTTAGGATTTTCAAGGAAATGAAAGCTGGTCATTAAAAATAGAATGGAGTACTCTGCATTTTGCCAATGAAGAACATTCTCTTCTCATTCGCAATGAACACCTTCTTCAGTCTGTGTTTGGGGTGTTTGCTGTGCTGCTAACTGCCGTACCCCGGGAGCACAGGTGACCGAACAGTGGGAATGTGTCCTGAAGACTAGCACCTGCAGAATGCATCTTTTCTTGCAGTATTTTTCATGGAAATCATATTGATGCAATATTTTCATACTGTCATAACTAATATCAAATAATGTTCTCAGACATTATTTGAATCATTTTTAAAAAAAAATTGAACTTCTATTAATACCATATGGAATCAGATTAGCCCTGCTGCTAAAATATTCACGAAGAAGGCAAATCCTTCCATCTTCTCCACTCAAAATAATAGCTAAATAGACGTAAGCTGTCTGATTACTAGTTTGCGGATGATAGAATTCATGGTCATGTTGAATTACTAATCATCTAACCATCACTTGGCAGCACACAGCCCCACATGCAAAGCCCGCTCCACTGGGTTGTGTTACAGCAGAAGAGTGGTGATGGGGAAGGAAAGTATATTTCCTAAAATACCAATGATTTTTCTGGAGTTCACATTATATTTACTCCATAATTATAAGTACAGGTTAACTCTAAATTTTCTGGTTTTCTGTACTGTGTTTTCAAAATCAAAACTCTGCCACAGTCATACAAAGGTTCTAAGTACCCACAATTAAATGGTGTGATTCAATGTTTTCAAATTCTGAAGTGTGATGATGCTGGGCATGTCTCAGGATTAAAATAGAGGAGAACTCCTCAGTGGTAACTACTCATTTATTCCTGTCATCCCTGACAGGCAGCAGAAATAATACTCAGTAAATTTGTGGTTTTCCCTCACCACCGGATCGCATGGGGCTGGAGCTTCACTCCCAGATGGTCTGACATCCATTGCATAGCTCGTCAACATCACCTTTTTTTGCAGAGGAGCATGTGAACGTATTCTCCAGCCAGCTGGGCTTTCTCTTCATACTTGGGGCTGTTACACTCTAAGATGAATGAACTCTTAAGTTGCTGTTCTACCAAGATTTGGAAGTTAGACATGCACCTCTAGCTAGCGAGGCGTGACCATTTATAGGAAGGGTTTTAAGGGACTGCTGTAGCATACAGTCCTGGTTTTATCCCTTTCCAGCCCTGCAAAAGCGGGTAAGAGTTTGAGTTCCAATTAACAGCTAATATCAAGTCCTTGGCCTGATGCCACACACATCCTACGGTTCTACAGTCCCAGTGTTTTCCAAAATTAATTTCCCTTTAAGAAATGTATCTCTAGTCCTTCTTGATTACGAATGGGGGAAAAAAAATTGTTGGCTTTCGTATTCATTAAATTGCCTGAATAAGCCCCAAGATAAAGGTTGCTGACATTTCTTGAATAGAATAGTTTTTCCAGAATCTGCACTTTCATCAAAGTGTTCCTTTGGAACATGCTTTTTTTTGCCAAAAAAGACTTTGGAAAAAGACTGGAAGCATTTTTTACTTATTAGTTTTATTTCAGTCATATCAAAACAGTTAATTTCAACCAGAGAAAAAACATTTAGTTTTATGTATGGTCCTTATGTAGCTGGCTTAGACTTTTGTAATGTTTTTTAGTAATGCTTTAGTATAAAAGTAAAAATAGGATAAATTATAAAAGTCAGCATCAAATACTTATGTCCTATTATATGAAGCAAGCAGTCCCAGCTTTCTGGACTTGAATACATTTTTGCCACGTCAGCCCCCCCTAACAGTTAGTGTTTTTGAACTGAGGATGAAGAAAATCCTTGAGATGCTAGAGATCCCTAAGAAATGACAGTTTTATTTTATGATCCGTGCTTTTCTTTGAAAAAAATATCTTGGATATGTTTCCAAATGCCTGTGATTAACATCAAGAAGATTACTGGATTGTTTGCAATAGTGTCATTTCTAATTAGTACCATTAGGTTTCAGAGTAAACAGTTCAATTGCTGTTATTTGCAACAGATCTACCTGGCTGCTCTGTTTGTCTTATGAGCCCAAGTGCCTCCAAACTGTCTAATTGCAAGAAAAAACAGACACCTAAGACAACAGCCAAATGGTCTGCAGAAGTTCTAATACAAAAACCTGCAAGATTATAAAGTGTTGAAATTGTGATTACAGCATTTAAAAAAAGTAAAATTAAAGTAAATGCAAGTGCAGTGTCCATACTACATTGTTCATCTGCATTCAGCAAGAGCTTCAGTTTTAAAGATATGTTAAGCTGCTGCACAATTTCCTTTTTACCAGACCAGATTGTGAAAGAACATTCTTCTGCAAAATTTATGTTTCATTCTGCTGCAGAGCACAAAGAGCTTTAATGCACAACACAAAAATTGTCATGCTCTTGTCTGGGGAACAGTCTTGAAATAATTAGCCAGTTTGCCAGCATAAGGAACATAACAAAGAATCTGTGAGTTGCATATGGTAACAACTTTAAGTCTTATGACCAATCTGGTTTTTATAACAGTTTGTGAATACCTTTAAAGTAAATTAGATCTATTAATCTATCTCTGATTTTGGATGGGGCTTTTATCTCACGTCAGTTGTTTCTTTGCAGATTTTGATGTTTTCTGTTTTAAACGTGTGTGCTGTGATTAGAATACTAGAGTAGATAGGGACCATTAAAATAACATTTATCATCTTAAACTGTTATTGTTGGTTTTGGAACATATCTAGTCCTTTTAATGTGTTCTCCTTAACGAGACAAAAATGACTTCATTTTCCTGGGAAAGTCCAATCTGTTCCTGACAAAGCCTTGCTTTAAAGCTGCCTATACCGTCCCCTTGGTTTTCACAATGCTTTTTACTCTTGTATTTTTTTTTGCCAGTGTCCGTCTCCAGGAAGCCAGTTTTGCTAAAGAAACAAGACTGACACGTGGCACACTGCAGGGAAACATGCACCTTGTCACAAAGACCCAGTCCCACAAGAAAAATTGTTTGTCTAAAAGTGTTCAGCACAGCTTTCATTTGCTCTAATTGAAGCATAAATGTCATTGTTCTAAGGTTCTTTAAATTAGGCTTATTAAGCTACATGCCACATTTTGGGATGCAATTAATGTGTGGCTAAGCTTTCCATTTCCTTTATTGTCACAGGGGATGTATTCAATATAATGTTATTGAATATTTTAACAGAGGCTACAGAAACTGAGATTAGGCAAGTTTGATGTAAATTAAAAACCAAGTAGAGCTCAGTGAATCAACTTATTTTTCTGGCAAGAGTAATTTCTTCCGCATGTTATATTCCTGCCGTATGTAACTTACATTTCAAAATCCTACTCCCTGAAATCAAGGATTTGTACACAGTTTGCCTGGTTTATGGGCAAGACCATTTTTGTCTGTAAGTGCATGAACAATAACACAAGGGTCATGGGAGGTTATTTAAATTATACAAATGTCATACAGACATAAATGAATGCCCAGATTCTGCTTCCATTGTGCAGGCTGGACTGTGAGTTAATCCATCAGCTGAACCACTGGAATCGAGGACGTTACTCTGAATGCAAAGTTTAACTATGTAAGTAGAAGAATCAGGTCCCAGAAAATCTCTTGAGTTTGTCATTTGAAGGGGCTAAGAAGACTTATACCAGTTTTATAGCAGGTTAATGCAAGAGCCTGCAGGATCACGTGCCATGAAGCATTTTCATTAAAAATAAAATGTGAGGATGAAATGCCAAATTGTAGAACTACAGGTTGGGGTATGGCTCTCCCAAAGTTCACACTCACCTATGGAGAGCAGCAGGATGGAAACAGGGTTAACAGCCAGACGTGCTAGACTCCAAGTTCCTCGCTGATAAGAACGAGCAGGTCTGCAGGATCAGTTCTCTTGGACCTTCAGGAATTCTGAGGAAACCAGATCATCCCACAAATAATATGACATCAATTTCTTACTGTCAACACAGTGCTCAGTTACTTGCAAAGCTTGAAATCAAAAGAGGAAGCGGTGAACAGGCAAGGTATGAGACCAATGCACCATGTGAAAAACCCCGCCATTCAAGCTTGCTTTTTTAAGAATAAGATAGGTTTATAATGATGAGAATTTCACATTGCATTTCTTTAAGTATTTTTCTCTGTTTCATGTAAGTATTAAATAAAATTCTGCAGTTCTTGCCTAATGAGCAAGTGCTCATTAGTGCGAGTGGTTTAAAGAAGTATGCAGATGCAAGACTGTCTCATTGTAAGGAATGCATTAACGAACAGTAAAATGAGGCAGAGGTACTGAATGTAATTTAAATCAAGAGAGCAACTCTAGATAGTGTACAAGACTTGTGCTGCACGAGCCACAGAAAAAAGCGCCAAAACTGAACAGAATTTTTAAAAACCATAATGTTACTTGACTGTTAAAATCTCTTACTTATTTCCTTCAATATTTTTGCACCTCTGCTCCCACGCTGTTAACACACACGGTATCTTTGGCTGCTGACTGTGCGGCGTTGAGGTATGCTAGCTATCAAGACTTACGTTTCCATTCTTCATTTCCATTAAGGACATTGCTTGCAGCTAGGAAGGTGTTTGGGCTTGAAAATCTGACTCGTACAGGTAACCCTTAGCTTCACAAAGAGTCCATATGGCAGAGGCAGAAGCAGCAGAGGGATGGAATGAGCTGCCCGTCTCACCTGTAGGACAATGAAGGAATAGCAAGTCTGCTGACATCGTAGGTGCAGTGCTTAGGACAATGTAATTAATTTTTTTCTGAGTCTGCTCCACTGATGAGTAAAAGATTGATGTAAGGTCAGAAATAAGACATAGATTAGTTTATTAGCAGTAATAACTTTTCAATAGATTCAGTCCATCAAGCCAGTTCCCCTGAGGAGAAGGCATTATTAACTACCATCTAGATAAATAAGAAGTTTAACTTTGGATCTACAGAAGAGTTCAAAACCAATTCACACAGGGGAAACTATCATGTGGATGGAAATAAAAAAATCTGAGCTGTTGAGGCAAATACATGCCTGGTGCAAAGGATGAAGGGGAATAAACCACCTAAGATGCAAAGCTAAATACAGCCCCAGTGCAAATATTCCTGACTAGTCACTAATTCATATTGGTAATGATAAAGAGTTTAGGATCCACACAACTAAATTCTGGCGTTGGTTATGTCATCTCTGATATGCTTCTTAGAGAGACAAATAACAGCTTTTCAGTAAGAATTTGCTAAACCAGTGATCCCTAAATATGAGGAAGGCAAAGACAGTGATATTGTTGTATTACTGTCTTATCTGGCAAAAATAAGAAATAATATCTACACAGACATGAATTCAGCTTTGACACAGAACAGCACAAAGTCAAAAAAATACTTCTTTCAGTCCAGTGGAATTACATCCGACCAGCATTTCCAGAAATGTCTTTTAGAAATCCCCTAATAAACTCAGTGGGTTATGAAGTAATGTTGGATGGCAGACACAGAACAGCAAGAAGTAATAATGTATGTTGTTGGTTTTAGTTACTTACTTACGGCACAAGATTCCTGTTGGGGTACATGCTGGAAGACGTGAATGCATGGACAGATATAGAGCCACTGCGTTTCTATCCTATGGATCACATTAGAACACAATTTGGAGAAAAAAAACAGGGAGCCGGGTTATCAAAGTGGTGTAAGTGGGTGCAAGTAATGTCTTTCTGTGGAGTGCCTGCTTTGAGAATGGGTGTCAGAAGACAGAGCAAATACATTTTTACCTTGATATTCAGTGAGCGTTAGTAGTGTTAGGTAGCTGTGTAAAAAGATATTTTATAATTTTATTGGAGCTAGGACAGCCTTCTCTCTATCCAGCAGTAAAATTATAGATCAAATTTCAGAAATTTTTGTTTCATACATATCAAGGTGCTCTGTTTGGTGAGGTACTGTGAAAGAAACGCAAAAGTAGACACTCCCGATCCTACTCACATACCGTCTCCTGGTAATAGACAATATATTGTTCCTATTGTCAAATAGAAAATTATATTTATAAGTGGATGGAGAGTCTTAAATACCTCCAGCAAGCTGTTATGAAGTTTTTGATAACCCATCCTACCTATTTAACCGTATCACCATTAAATTATCTATTCAGATATTTATTTAGCCTTTATCTCTGTCTAACCATGTTCTATGTCACTTATCAACAAGGCATAGATTTTTAAAATAATGTATATTTAACCCATGTGCATATCTTCCTGTACTTTACCCAGCTATAAAGGATATTAGTGTCAACAGGAAGACTCCAAATGACATCAGTCAGAGAAGCTGAGTGCTTTTGATGATTAAAAATGTTTTATTATTTATTTGTAATAGTTTTTTCCCAATGAAAAGGTTTTGTTGGTGGTGAGTTCAAACAATTCATTACATTTGAAAACAGAACACAATGCTTGGGCCTGTTATGCTGAATGAGAATAGGAAAAAGAGTAAGAGAATTCAAGGGAAAGGGTCAAGAGCTGCAGATGGAGCCAAAGCAAAAATGCAGCAGGAATCCTGAAAATCACTATTGATGGAACACAATGAACTCCCCTGAAACCAGACGTGCTGCTCCCCGTTCTCATACCCCTGAACTGACACCCACTGGTGCCACAGACGATGTTGTTCCCATGTTTGTAGCCCATACACAAACATCTCTGAATGCAGCACATTTTTTTTTTTCTTGCCAGGCCCAGAAGTCTTCATAGGCAAAGGTCACTGAGGATTATGGCTGGTTCAGGGCGTTTGAATATTAAAATACCATGCTCACAAGCGACTCTCCAGTCCTACCCACTCACTGAAAACACCTGGCAGGCTGTCAGGGTAGGCTCTCTGTGAGCACTGTGCAGAGCCAGAACAATTAATGTCATCTCTTTTTTTCAATCACCCTTCAAGACTCATATTTTCCAAGTCCACACGTTTCTTCCAGCGAGGATGCCGTTGAGTAACGAATCAGAACTGTAAATCTGTGACGATTTAAGACCTGGCCTTCCCGTGGGTTTCACGAGGCTGTCAATGCCTCCTTCGTGATGGCAGTTCCTTGGGAGCAGTCCTGAGCCTTGCTTTTCCCTGCCGTGGGCTGAGAACATGGCTGGCCCTTAGCCAAGACGCAGAGAGTTTCTTAGGTGGATGTTAATTTTGAAGAGGCAGATAAACAAGGATAGTACGTCACTCTGAAAACTCAGTGGCACAGTATTTCTGATAGACTTTATAATCCTCTGCTGTATGAGCTAGTGTAGTTTTATCTTCAGTGGAAACATTAAGCTAGTTCTTTACAGAGATGGAAAAAAATGAGCTGTTGCGTTGCTCAATACTCTGTGCTAACATTAATCCGTGGGTGGACCTGGACATCTGAGCCCCCATGGACCCAAACTGGGGCAGATGTGTGCCTGTAACACAACTGGCACGGATTTGTTTTATTGGGAAGAGACTCAGCTACACCGTGAGGGTCTGTTAGCAACTGCTCCGCAAACTGAATTATAGTTAAGGTCCACTGGGAGAATTTTAAGCACCCATAAAAATGCAATATTTATTCCAATATCTACCAAAGATTCAGTCCAAACCGGTGATGATTTGCCACAGCTTGGAAGCATATTTAGGGCTTTCTGTTCCAACTGCACAGACTCCAACATGGAAATCACCATTGAATCATCTCTGTTCTGCTGTGGGCTATGGCTTTTACACTGCAGAGGGATTTCCTCTCAGAAAACTTAGTGTTTTCCTGAAGATTTGAACAAGAAATTCCAAATTCAAAAGCAATAATTCTGTGCTTAACTGAATCCCACTTGGATGAGCTGTTATTTTGTAGCAAATGTTTATGCAGCATGTGGCAGCCAACTGACTGAGACATGAGGATAGTGACAATCCTTGCTCCATGGAGCCTGCAGCTCAACTGACAAGCCATAGCAGATAGACAAGACAAATCTGAGGGATGGGGTGGGAGGCAGGCACGATGAGATTCCAAAAAATCCCATACAAACCCCAGTCAGGGAATCAGCTTCCAAAATATTTATTAAGGTTTTCAAGGCTTCAAAGATATGAGTCATTCCAAACATAAACTCACATCCCACACAAAAAATGCTTGTACTTACATGCTGTTGTCTCAGCGAGCTTTTGTTTTCAGTAGAAAACCTTATTGCATTTGAATATTGTTGCTGGGAGTTGAGTGAGCATATGTGATGTCGACTGCAGAGAAGTGCTGCATGTGGAAGATCACAATTCATTTATCAAAGGGCTGAGTACAGCTTGTCTTAGCCTGTATGGCTTAGGATCAGCATTAAGGGGAAAAAAGAGGAAAACGGGAAGGGAAAAGACAAAAATCGGAAGGGAAAAGAGGATAAAGGGAATGGAAAAGAGGGAAAAGGGAAGGGAAGAGGAAATATGTCACAATCATGTTCAAACACAGTGTGTTTTCCAAAGGAGTTCAACCTAAAGGGACTTACTTTCCAGACAATTTCAATGCAGAATATTCCTTTACTTAGAGTTTAAGCAAACCTTGAAGACTTTTCTTTTTCAACCAGCCAATAATGGACAGAAACACTGGTAATTACTGCAGCTCAGCCAACATGCAGTAGCCTGATAGACATTACTTGATGAACAAAGGTATCAGCACTTTACAAACCCTTATAAGTAAAGCTGAAAAGAAATTTCTCCACTGTGTAGAAAGAACGGTCTGGCTAATTCGGGGAAATATCAGCATAAAAAAAGCTGAATTCCAAACTACAAGGGAATTTCAGCTGCAAAAACCAGTTTTAGAGTTTTCCCTCTGCCTTTTCCACTGGAAACCAAACCCCATGAAAAGCCCACATGTCAGTGCAAATCCCTGTGGGAATCGGATATTTCTAGTTGCCATATGCCCAGGTGCACTAGGATTTACTTCCACCTGCTGCTGAAACAAGCACTGTGCAGGAGAGAGTCTCAGCCCCCATTTTCCCGGTCTGTTCAGTTATCTCCATCTTTGGGCCCGGCTGCATTCCCTGCCTGCTTCAGACCCTTCCTCTCATCCCCAGGCAGCTGCTCACAACCCACTCCTTCCTTTCTTGTTCCAGCAAAGTTCTTTTAAGATTCATATTCTTTTTGATCTCTGGGCTCTCAGACTTGGCAAGCTAGCTATATAATTGCCCGGGGTCTGGAAAATAGCATTTTCCCAACTGATGATTGAGCTATTGTTATTTTAACTCCCTTGAAGTTGTTTACCCCAGGTATCACATCTCGATCCCTCTTTTGTTGCCCATTGATTTCCATCTTCTCCCAGACTAAACAGCTTTCTTGGACTTAACTCTATAAATAATCTTCACATGCACAGGGTGAAAGCATATGAACTCTTCATGAAAGCAGCACACTTAGTTCCCCTGGTTCTCCAAACCACAGTAGTTAAGATCAGCTATCTATCTAGAACCTTATACTAACAATTCCCAGATTTATAGGTTAGATCATTGGTGGAAAAGACCTTTGTGCCACAGGGTCTCTGACTCTTGAATTTGCTTTCCTTTGTAGGTCTTCTCAGCTCTGTGCTATTCACGTGAGTAGAGGGGTGAAGGGGTAGGTGAGGCATCACCTAAGGCATTGTGTAAGTACATACCTTCTTTCAAACAAATCCTAGCAGCCAGAGCTTTCACGCTATGTAAATTCACTTGCTAAAATTTTCCCCCTGTTTAACCTTTCCTAGTTTTCCAGCATTTCTATTTCCTTACCTTTCTTTTCTCCCTCCCCACATTTATAATACTTTCATACCACTTCTTTTTATAAGCCATTTTACACCAAGAATATTTTTCCAGTATAGCCTGAGGTTTCTTAGTTTTTTGGATTTCTTTTTAGAAGTGGGGAGAACTGAACACAAAACACTTCCAGCATAAAATGGAAAATATTTTTCACGACTTCTTAAAATACAGTATTTGTGGGTGGGGCAATGCACTGAAAACAGAAAACACTGCATCCTACTTATTTGCCTAATTCCCCGCTTCTGCTACTTACAATTAAAATCATAGAATCATAGAATCATGGAAAGTTTTGGGTTGGAAGGGACCCCTAGAGGTCATCTAGTCCAACCCCCCCGCAGCAAGCAGGGACACCGCTAACTAGATCAGGTTGCTCAGAGCCCTGTCCA
>Ga0181612_134720_pt1 | contig 18545 bp, 10 predicted proteins | sample HoacroProtozoa21_FD_119630 | JGI IMG/M metagenome (GOLD analysis project Ga0181612, IMG submission 119630) | Hoatzin crop microbial communities from Cojedes, Venezuel. Combined Assembly of Gp0051906, Gp0051904, Gp0051908
ATATTTCTACTTTAATCAGATCAGTTTCTGCAATATTACTGTCCTGTCACTACCCCACACCTTAATAGCCTTCATAATCTGAATACATACTTTATCAGTAGTTCAGATATTGTCTAGGGGATCTTAATTCCCATTGCAAAAAGGAACCTTCTCAGATTTTGGCACTGTGAGCATGGCACAAGTTCATTCAGTAAACTGTCTTGGATTACCCCGTGACTCAGGATGCGTCTCTGTTGCTGAACAGGCAAGTGCTGGAAGCGAGACGGAGAGCTGTCCACAGTCTCAGCCCGCAGCTCTGTCTGGGGTGTTCCAGCTAGCACCTTTCAAAATTCGGGAGTACTTCGAGGGAAGAGCACTCCTAAGGACCACTCCCTGCAGTATGAATGAGGTTACAGGTTTGTCTTGCCCCGATCTTTGCAATCCTCTGGCATTACCCCACCACGGTTTGCATTCTCCATCACTCCTGGCATACCCTCATACCACATTCCAGACCATAAAACATGCGGCACAAGCTCCTCAAGTGCATCACGTCCTCTCAGTAAACATACTATCTTTCAGGAAGTTCTCATTTGGACCATGTTTTTTTCAAGTCAAAACAAGCTTGCATTATTTTTATCCGCAGCTCACTTCCTACTTCCCCCACAACCACACATCTATACATTTATCCTCTTTCTATGATATATAAGTTTACCTGAATATGCTAACATGCATAGGCACATTTGAATGAATATTTACAATGAAAATGTTGTTTCAGTGATGTGTTCCGTGTTCTGAGTCCAATCACCAAAAACTCAATGGATGTCAACAGAGTCAGTCAGGATTTCCATCTGTATAAATAGGAGCAGGATCTGACAGCCATACAAATTACATCTGTTCCATTGCAGCCATCTGTAATTCAATCTCAAAAGTATTAATCAAGTTTATCTGACATGATTTTTCCTCCATCACCAGCCTGTCCTGCTTATTGCTTCTTGGTCTGTTACCCTCATACACTAATAGGTTTTTATTCCCCTTAGTATTTATGCCTTTACTTTAAGAGAGTTTGAGTTAGATTTATTAGACAACATTTTAGTGATCAATACCACATTATCTTCTCTTTAATCGTTCTATACATATCATCTGTTTGATATATGGTGCTCTGTGGTGTGGTCTTTCTTTGCACAGCTAACCTAACTCAGTATGTTTAGGTTTAGCAGTACATTTCAGTATTCTAACTCGCTATACACTCAAAGACTAGTAGGTCAAGTACCATCTTGATTTTTATGCCAAATTCTTACACTTTAATTTTATTATCCTGAGTTCTCAGGCCTTACTCTGAATTAAGATTACATTTCACTTTTCTCAACAATGACAAGGGCTAAAGTACTGTTTTGTCCCACCCCTTTGATTTCTTTAAGCAGTTAATTTCTGCTGGAATTCAGAATAACACTACCTGTTTTGAGATCTGACAGAAATAAGTATACTATAAAGTCTTTTTGAAAACCTCTCGATACTTAAGTTTTTCTATGGTAAAGTACTGAACTTGCACTATCACATCATTTTACCTTACTGTCTTCTTCAGGGATGACTGGCTGTCCCACTTTTTTCTGTGCGTTTGTTCAGCTATACTTTATATATTTTTTTCCCAGAATTAATAAACCATATAAACATAAGAATCAGAACATATGCGTCTAGAGTTCTCCCCTTCTCACATCACACTATATCAAAACAGTTCCATGGTATAATCTTGGCTGCTGAATCCACTTAGATAAATATGGGTTTGTTTCACCACAATTCAAATTTGCAACTTCCAGATATTATGTGATTTTGAAAAACCTCCACTGAGCTTCCTGAAAGTATCTTCTTTCCAATTCTTGTTAGATCTCATTAACTATTCTAAAGAATATTTAAATAGAAGCAAAGAAAACGATCCAGGTGTTTTATACTTTTAACAGATATCTTTGACTTCCCTCTCATTTGACCAGAAACAGTCCACCCTGTTTGATCTTTGGGTATTACTGATGCTATGTACGATATATGGAAATCTCTGTTTTTCCTAAAGAATCTTTTTATATCTTATTAGGCTTCTCATTACCCAGCATAGAACAGGGTACCAAAACAGTAATTTTTCTACCAAAATACATATAGTGTATAGGTCTACAACTGCTTAAATGGGTTAACAACAACTAACACTGGGTGGAGCTAATATAATTTCCTTCTAGAAACAAGGCAAAGAAAGGAGAAATATTAACTGTCATATTTTGACCCCACCAAGGCCCTGGTCACTGGTTCAAAATGGAGAGAACCAAATCAAGAAAGTATTGTCTAGGTGAAAATACTCTCAGCTGAACTTCAAGCGATATTTCAAAGTAGTTGAATACTGCAGAGAATTGTTAGCCAGTGACTGGCAAAATGGTCTTGCATTCAATGCTGTATGTCACAATAATCTGAATGATGCAATAGACAGCATATGGATTTAAAGCACATACGATCCAAACCAGGTAGAATTCTAGCATCCTAGAGGTCAGGCTTAGAATTCAAAACTTTCTTGATACATTTATAGAAAGTTCTAAAACCCATAGAGTAAAATTAAGTGGGAACAACTGAGCAACAATGAACGCACATAAGCACAAACAAATCTACTGCACGAAAACATGGGCAAAAACTTGCTATGTGAATGTTCTACTGGAAAACATTTGGAGGTTATTGTGGATCACAAGATGAAAATGGATCATCATCAGGGCATTAGAAAGGAGAGAACAGACTGTACTGAGATGCACAAACAAACTCCTGAAGGAATTCCTTCCAGTCTATGGGGGACTCACAAGGCTGCCGGTAAAGTCTTGCTTCCAGTTGTGAGTACCACATCTTGGGAGGGAGGTAGGCCATACATAGTTACACCCCACCCGCCAAACAACCTCCCTGCAAAAAAGTCAGTCTAGGTTTTTTGATTAATATGCAACACCTGAATACTTTCTCCACTAAGATGGAAGAGATACTTCTTCATGAGTCTTCGTATAAAGTTTATGTGTTAGACTTCTCAAAGCAAAGCACATTCCAAAGACGCCCACAATATCTTATCCTTTTTTTAAAACCCAGAATTTTATTTTTACAGTTTAAAAACTTGTCTATATCAGTTTTCAGGGAAAAAAAAATTAAGTGGACATGGGTTAATTCTCCACGTGAATATTGATTTTAAATAATAAAATCTCAGTAAAAGTTTTCTACTTCTGGCACTGCAGTTCAAGAGGAGCTAGTTACTGTTTCATTCCCCAGAGAGCAATTGAGCTTTCTTTTTCAAGGAATTCTAAAACCTTGTGAGCTCCAGACAAGTCTCTTTACATTTGGCCACTGCTCTGCAAATATTAAGGGTGCCTTGATTTTAAAATATTTTTAGGCATGATGATTTGACATACAATAAGATGTAAATTATCTAATTTTGGCCTCATTATTAGGCCCAACTTTTTGTTAAAGTAAATCTGAAGTAATGCCAACTAATGTTGGGGGAATTTGTATTGATTTCAACAGTAGGAAGATGTATCAGAATACATTTCCTAAACAAAGGACACATTTACAAAGGTTTTGTTGTATCTGGTACAATGTCTATTATCTCAGATGCAACCAGTTGCCTTCTGCAAAAATTTGAGAGTTTACCCCTTAACAGTCAATATTGCTACTTTCAGATACTAAAAATCCTAATCACAAAGCTGATTTAAAAATCATATTTTGTAAAAATAAAAAAGTATTTAAGATTTCTATTTTTACCCATCAAGGTTTAACCCATCTCATTTACAAATTTTACGGTGTTATCTCAAGATCTAGAAACATCTAGGAAGCAGGATATATGCTGGAATTTATCCCTTTTTCCCTCACTGTCTTGCTGCCAAGTATTATCTGACCGAAGAAGAGCTGGCAATCCTGGTTATCAGAATTAAAATGACAATTTGGGTGTCTAGAGTTCAAGACCAGAATCCAGCCAAGCTGTTGCGCCTTCCTTTCCTTGTATTTATAACAGCATCTGCTCCCTCAGTCTTCATAGTGAGTAGCAATGTTGAAGACATGAGACAACTTTCCCTTTTTTCACTCATCTGCGTGGCCTCTTGCCTGACTACCTGCCTGCCACTCAGTACATGTAGCATGTGAATCACATTTTGACAAGACATGAGATGCTACTTTGTTATTTTTGATGAGAAGAAGAGAAGGAATTTTCAAATTTCAGTGAGGGGGGGATGATTACAGCAGGTGCTCTTTGTAACTGCAGCCAGCTTTGCAGAACTTGGCTTAGCAAAAAAAGACAAATGCATGAAACATGTTTTATCACTGAGCTCTCCTGCTTTCTCCTTTTTCCTTATCAGTAATTAGCGTGAGTAGCAGAATGTGTGCACTTCCTCAATGGAAGTAATTACTGTGTAGAGGGCCAGCAGTTTTCAAACCAAAGCTTAAAAGACATCAGAATGACATAGGCCTTCTGCAGGATTTCTAGAGGGACAATTTTTTCCTCTCTCATTCAAAAAAATTCATAACCATATAATATTGCTATTGTTACCACAGTCTCTATTGTTAAAAGACAGTATAATAGTGATGAGGCATCCTTCAAGGCTGTACCAAAATTCCTGTACTGTCATGATGAACTGTCACAGAAACAACAGATGTCCAGCACTGCTGTCCAGATCTTAAAGCATTTTTGCTGTCGAATGGTGAATTAGGCTTTCCAACTTTACTCCTGTCTTTCACAAATTAGCTTTTCTAAAGCAGGAAAAGCCTGTAGTCTCTGGAAGGAAAAAAATAAGAAATTTGTAACCAGGCAAGAAATTGAAAACAACTCTAAGTTTAGGTTAAAGGCAAAACTCTTCTCCCCACTCCTTGCCTCCCACTTAAATACAGTAACTCTGCCTTCTCTCAACAGACCTGCTTCTTCAAGTCACACAAACTCTCTTCAGTCAAAGGCAGAAGAGTAGAAGAGATCACTAAGGTCAATGTGAGACAGGTCTTGCCTTTCACGGGACTACTGAAGACACTGAAGTACACTTAACAGGCCTGTGTTCATGCTTGTCATTCATTTGTGAAAGGTAACCAGAAACATTTTCAGTGGGAACAGTTCACGACACTCAAGGTTGAACAGAAGAAAAAGAATAAACACAGACTGAACACAATGTGTGAAGAAGGGAATAAAAAAAGGTAGCAGTCGTGAAGAAGCAGGGACAAAAAAAACTCCACTGAAAAGAATTACATCCCCATAAGAGTGGCTCTCAGAAGAGGCCTTTCTACTGGTTCCTACAGGGTTGAAAGGCGTAAGGCTGAAAAGAGTAATTATTATTGGTAAATATGGAAGAATATCATACTGCCATAACTATGAATAGATGTTCTCTTTCCAGTAACTTGAAAAGTGCAGCTAAATGTTTAAGAGAGATACAAGTTTCCAAGCCTTAGTCATTAGCGTGGGATGCCCTGGTGGCATCCTAGCAGGTAAGTAACAGCATTATTTTGAAAGCCACATTCAGCATGTACCCAGATTAACAGCATCATAGAGAACACATTTCCTCTACAGTGTTCTAGGGAAGTTTCAGAAACCGAGATGAAAACATGATACCAAAACGCAGCGAAATATATCTGCTGTTTTAAAATAGTCTAAGACTAAAGAGTCTCCTTAAAGACACAGAAACAATAGTTCAACACCCTTGTGCCATAGAAACTTGTTAATAAATCCAGCATTTCATCTGTGGCTCAGGATCACAGATTTGAGTGATGAAGGACTTTGGTTTCGCTAATGTGTTTTGTGTTCAGCAAGGAACAGTAAGGCAAGAGAACTCATGGTTCAGCCTGGAGGAGACTGGGTTGGGTGTGCTTTGCCCACAGAGTGTGTGCACTACACACTGAAAGAGAGCTTCAGATACGAGGTCTATCAATATTCGCATTGGGCACGACACACTGATTTCATCTTGGTGGTGGTCTCCATCATCATAACAAAACAAAACATTTTTTGAAAAGGGCCAAAAAAAGCTAGGTACTTCATTCCCATGGACGTCTGTGGGGAAAGAATCTCTGTATCATTAAGCAAAGATCAGGTTAAAACAGATAAAGGATTTTCCCGTATTTGTAAGTGGGAACAGTTTTTAGGGTAAGCTATTGTTGAATGGTCATGGCAGATAATTGAGTTTGTGGGGCAGGGTCTCTGGCTTCATAGTGCAATTAATTTATAAATAACATCTGAGACGTGGACCATTTGCAAAATTACTTATCTGCCTCCTTATGGATGACAAGGCAAGTTTGGTTTTTTTTGCACTCTGTGTAATTAAATCGGTTAACTGGAAACTAAGTGATTCATAGTTTATACAGAAAACTTTAGCACATAGTTTACCACTAATTTTTTTCCTTCCTATAGGGAAGGAATAGATCAGATCTCCTGTTCAATAATTCAGAACTTTCTATTGGTATTTCCCAGGTAATATCAACAGCTTTCTGCAACCCAGCACATTCCACAATCTCTGGAAAGGTCTCCTTAACTCCACTGGTTTTCTGGAACGGGCTTGTTCCATTAATCACACAGACAGATGGGCTCACATCTTGTACTATTGTCCTACCTGACACTGCTTTCTTTGGCTTTTATAGCAAGACATTAATTATTACTGATGTCCAGGGAATAGCGGGTATGCCAGGACTTCTGTAGTGTCCAAGTGTCTCCTTGAAAAATAGCATGATCCTGAAAGAATCCCTGTCTGCTCTACAAGTTCCTTTCTTGAGATCCTTCCAGCCTTTTTCTTCCTGCTGATGTCTGAAAAGAGATTAAATTAATGTTCTGGATAACTGGCCACATCACTTCTGAAAGTGCTCCTTCCTGAAAGCACTGTATTTTTGCAGCAGTCATTAGAGTGTGCCTGCATAAATGTGTGTGTGTATAGTCCCTACCTTATATCTTCATCACTGTATCTGACTCAAATTTTGCCATGTCAGAAGGTGATAGTTAACTCCTGTTGGAGAATCTGGGGACTCCAAGTCCATAATAACGCAGGTACAGAGAACCAATCTATATCCTGTTTCAGAAAAAAATGAAGGAGATAAGGAAAAAAAATCATTTAAATATTCATAAAGCAAGCTATCCATCTCTGGGAGAGATGAACCCCTTAAGTTGCTTGCTAACTGCCATGTTTCTAAGGAATCAAACAGTAAATAACATAACATCATGGAGAGTCTCTTGGTAGAGCCTATAGAAATGGCACACCCAGTATTAGCTTCGCTCAGAAGTGGGGTGTTGGAAAGAAACACAGACTGTTAGCTTTTAGTTGAAAGGAATATTCTTTAAGCAAAGGTAGCTTCTTAGTCAGACCTCTCAATCTTAAGTATTAATAATTTTACCATCACACTGCTTCTCCCCTCCCCCTCCCCCCAGCATCATAGACTATAAATTGTCTCAGTGTGTGGAGCTTAGTTTGTAGGTATTGAAAGTCACTGTTCTGGATTCCAAGCACACAGTAGCTGTTCCTTCAGCAAGAATTACTACCAATGGACTTTAACTTGCCATACAACATGGTACAGTGTATTTCCTATACTGTCCTGTAAAGACATTCTGTACTCCCTGAGTAAGCAAAAAGAGTTTCATCCTAAGTAAGAAAATACAGCTGAGAGGAGATAAGAGTACACCACAGGTAAGACTGCCAAACTTGCAAAAGAATGACTGCTTAAACAGCCAGATTTTGGAAAAACACAGGGACCTTGAAAATAGGACTCTAAAAATAAACCTTCGGACATACCTACAATACATGACAGTTCTACCATACCCCATAAAAGATGTCTTTCCTCTCAATGAGAAATAAAGTCTATAGGAAGAAAGCATATCTTTTATTAGAGCAACACAGATAAACTCTGCTTACTCTTCAAAGTCTCCCACTCAAGGCAGTGATTTCCCATCCTCAGACGAAATGTAGGGTCTTTCTCTCGGTTCTTTCTGTCCACACTCTTCTCCCTCCTATATCTGACTAGTGGTGTTCATAAACTACCAGGTCTGCCAGGCACACCTCTTGCCTAGGGCACTTGTCATATCCCTGTAGCCCTAGAACACCATGCTATTGGAGACAACAGTGGAGGCCATGCTGGCACATCATTACTTCTAAGAGTACATCAGGGGCAGAGCACACCATACCATAACCCCGTGCAAGATGTCATTGCAAAAAGAGATGACGATGGGTATATCTACGCTGTCATATAACACAGCTTCCTGACCTGGTTCCTGGTTTCCTGATTATACAAACTTGTGGATATGTTAGTTCACTCTCCAACTTTCTTCTGGAGGGAACTAATTAGTTCCCTTGAGCTCCATCTACATTTGCAATTCAGCACACAGGATTGGAACAGTAGATCAAAATGGGTGGTGATGAGGAGCCTCATCTCTTTCTTATTCGTGTGCTACCAGAGTTGTGAAAGATGTAATGGGCTGCTGCCCTCCTCTGATCAGCTACCTGGGATGCTTGCTCACAAGCAAGTTTGCCTATCTCTCAATATCCACTGGTACTGTAAGGAAACAGTTGCTGGTAACACCAAGGTAACCCTGTTTGTTCAAAGAACAGATGAGGTACTACATTCTGTCTCTTTCTTTCTTACATACCCCTGTTACATCAACAAAAAAGACATAAAAATTTAGTCAGATCTCCAGTTACTATGGATGGGATACAAAGACACAAGGGATATTGCAGCAAAAGAGGAGTGAGGCATTACAGGTGTGGTATTTCTTAGGGAAAAATGTTAAAAGTAACCCGTTTGACTTGGATCCTTCCATGAGAATAACATTTTAAAAATGTCAATTTTATGTTCTTAATATTGTAAATTGCAAACAAAATCCCAGTAAAAATTGTGGGTGAACCCGAGCATGGTGGGAGCTGAAGAATGAGGAACCAGTAAGAAAGTTACAGGAGTCCCCACTGTGTTGCAACTGGAAGTCTGGTGAGCAAGGCTGTCAAGAAGAAATCATTAATCTCATATGCAATTCACATTGTTTTATTTAATCTGACAATATACCAGTGTATAACCAGAACAGTTTTGTTCCTTATGTATTTTTGTTGCTTGTCCACCTGGTATACAGGTCCAAGAAGAGATATCATCTTCCCTGCAAGCTTTGTTTCTCCTGGATCTTCAGATAATCTTGTTTACAACAGCAATGCAACTATCTCTTTCTTACAACTGCTGTTACAATCAACAAGTTGTTTTCTCAGTGTTACGAAAGTTTCATTTACTACACACAGAGAAAGCTAATCTCTGGAGAGCTAACACCACTAATTTGTTCCTTGCTACTGCTAATTTATTCCTTGCTACCACTAATTTGTTCCTTACCTCTCGACAGTCTAGAGCCCATAAGAGCACATATAATGTAGAAAAACAATGTATCTCTTCTCCCCAAGTCTCATTTTATTTGGTTTACTGTCTAATAAATGTCATTATTACATTATTCTTCAAGTTGATACATTTACCACACATTCACATTTTTAAAATACTTAGCTTTTTAGAAAGAGAAGCATATAATCCACAAGCTGTAAAAGCTCGATGTATACTGAATATAAAGACTCTTGGGAGATAAACTATAATAATTCATAGCCCTCACTATAAATGCAGAGAACCCCACTAGTATGAACTGTAAATGGTATTGAAGTATGAACTGAAGTAATCATGTATAATTATTGTATATATGATAGGCAGAGACAGTCATGTCATGCATTCTTAGAAAAGAGTGATGATTTCTACTTGTTCTCAGGCCAAAGATGGAACTGGCTTCTGAATTTGAGGCTGTCCCAAGGCTAAGTAACGAAAGTCTTTTTTAGATTTAGTCCTACTTATAGATGAAACCTAATCACACAAACACAAAGGCACAAAAATAAGCTTACTGTGAGGGAAGTTAACTAAACAATTCGATAACTGGAAGCCTCTCTTTGATAGTTATATCAATGTATTTGATCATCTTGAACTGAAGTGTTTCATAAAACCTCAGAGAAGAGGTGAAGGACTCAGATTTTGTCTCCACAAAAAGTTAGGCATTCTTGTGAAATATTTACACCACATTTTCAACAAAACTAGTGGGAGTTAAAGACTCCCACCAGCTCCCAGAAAAGCTCAGCATCTTGCAGTAAACCATAAATGAGCAAGAGGATAAAATATCTTCCTTATACTGTATTTCAATGCTTTTAGATCAGAGTTAAATATAGGCATATTGGCTAGATAGAATAAGAAACGCACGTTACCTCTACCAGTGGTATGAAGACTGTCGGTTTGGCAGCTTCCAAGAGTATAATTTTGTACATGAACTTTTATCAAGAAAGTTTCCTATTCTAGATCAACAGTAGAAACAGTACACAGAAATACATGTAGTCACCAGCACCTCTGTACTTTCTTATCTGTGTGACTCATCTCTCAAAATAGAAGATATTTTATGCCTGTGATATCCTCGGACTTTCTGCTCTGAATTTTCAGCTGGGATGCCAAATACAATTAGTGTCAAACATATGATGGCTATGTCTAAGACCATGAAAGTCCGGTCAACTGATCGCTAACTTTTAGCCAATTATTTTCACTGAAGTTGTTGGGCCTTTTACTTCTTTGCTGAGCAGACAAAGCTATTATCAGTTTGCATAACACAGGAGTAGTCAGGACCCTCAGTAAGGTAGCACAATTTATAGGGTGCTTGTGTAGAAATAGATGAGAAGGCATGATCCTAGCCACCAACTGTTCCCAAATGTAATTCTACTCTCTCTGTTTGCATGAGTCATAGCTCATCCTACTCTGGAGTCGACGGTTTATTTATTTATGTAAGGTACTACATACAACACATATAAGTATATGGAAATGACAATTTGCGTAGGAAAAGAAGGGGAACAAGAAAATGCACAGATTTTCCATCCATTTCCTTACATATTTTAATTATCAGAAAGAATATTAACTGTCAGCCTTCCCCATCTGCCTCTCCACTGATTATTATCTGTCTTCAGCTCCTCAGACAAATCAGGGTTGGGGGAGGTTGGTTTTTAAGCGGTCAACGTCTTTGGGTGTTTTTGCAGAGGCGATTACCCTCAAATTAAAATTCCACTGAAAGAAGCCTACAAATATTGAGGGTTTTATTTTCCATTTCTGTTGCTTAAAGTATAAGCCCATTTTTTACTCTGCCTCTTTCATACTCTTAATAAACTCATGCCCTGTGGTACTGGTGACTTTTACAAATCAACTTCTCAACTACCCATCAATCTTTACCCATAGCATTAATGTTTTATTGTTCATGTTGTGGTAGCAATGATTTTTCACTTCCTCTGCTGATTTTTTTAATCAAAAGTAATTTACAGCACTCTTCACCAAGATGAGCCTTCGTCAATTCTAAATACATCATATGTGTTTTCTTTGCCACTTGGTCAAATCAGAAATTTGAATTACATGCTTTGCTGGCTTTAAATCAAGCCATATTAGGTAATAAATAATAAGGTTCTATAGGAATTTCCTTAACCATTTATATATAAAGAAAAAATGTCATTTAAGTCACTTAAAATTCTGCTTTTTCTGTACAGTGATATTCCAGATAATTTTATTATGCATAACTGCACAAAAGAACCTTATAAAGTAACTTACCTTACAATGCTTTTATCTGCAGTCTCATTAAAAAACCCCAGGTTTCTTAACACATCCAGATGATTTGTCACTAGTTATGAAACAATCACTTTGGAAGTAATTAAGTTGATTATGAATAACTTAAAAGATGTTCAGAATCAATATGAAGCAAGGCAAACACCTACCTGGCTTTTCATGTATGATCTATTCTATGAGAAGCAGTTCTGAAGTTCTCCAAGACCTCACTTAACAGGTGATCAGCTTTGCCAAAAATTTTCTTTACAACGTCGGCATAAACTTCACTTTCAATTATCTGCTGTGCAATAGAGATAAGACTATTTCCTTTCTAACACACTTTTTTGTGTGCTTTTAAGCTCAGAAGATCCTTGGATAGTGACAGCCTTTTACTATAGGCATTGTATAGTATTTCTTGTTACTTCCAGTAGGAATGATAGTAAACTTATAAACATAATACCTACTAGATCTTGTCAGAATTTATAACCATTTGCTAAATGCTCAGTGAATAATTTCTAAGTCTTTTTTTACATTGCTGCAACCAAAAAGTCAGGTGGTTATACCCATCTGTAAATTTTCCATCAATGTGCTTTATAACATTTTTAATGCTTAAACATCCAGTCAATATTTGTTAACTTTTCTAAACTTAATATTTAGAGTTGTGTATAGTTGATTTTTTTTGTATCTTGAAAGGTTTTGAGCTGAAAGCAAGAAATTATCTCGTCCCTTGGCAGGGACATTGCAAAAATGCCTTTTTCTGTCCATCTCTCCACTGTTTAAGAAATAGGCTGATGAGATCACAGACAGTAAGTGCTTCTTCCTTCAGACTCTGTTGCCAAAAAGCTTCAGCCTACAGAAGAGAGAGTTTCTTCTGGCAGTGTGTAATCCTTGAATTTTGAACAAGCTTGACATTTATATTATATAATTAGGAGTAGCAGTTATGTTGCTATGCTGCTTTTCCCATATGGCACAAAAATCCAACATCAGACACTGAAAGTTCATGACACCATTATACATTCAATAGCCCATTTCCACCAAAATATATTTTTCCCTTCTCATTTGTGTTAGTTATCAAATTTTATTACAGGAAATATTGCCAGATGGAGCAATGGAGGAACAGGAGTGCAAGGTGTGTGGAAGGGGAAAAGGTGCAGGAGTGAGTTATCAGCTCACAAGATGCAACATGAGGCCACAGATTAGGCACGCAACCGAAAGCTGCATTTGAAAAAGAAAAAACAAATTAATTAAACAAAAAAAAGATGAGCCTACACTATAGTTCTCTTTTGGCTGCACACTGTTTTTCTGAACCACAGGCCCCTTAAAGTGCTTGATTCAACAGAAACAGAAAGCAAAGCTGCAGCTAGGGTTGTAAGACCTACAAATCTATATGCTCAAGCAGCAGCTGAAACTGTACCATAAATCATATATTATAAGAAAAGAAAATACAGGCCCCATATCATTATAAATCATCATAAAGAAACATTTGGAAGAATCTGTATGAAACTATGAAGACTTCCCACCAGACTTCTCTACCTGCCTACTCTGTGGTACGTTAGAGTATAGACTTTCAAAACTCTGCACAGATTTGCCATCAGGATGTTATATGTAATACTAATATTCTAAAGTCTAGTATTGTATTGAACATCCAAACATGCTAAATCATATCACAGATTCCAGTGTCCCTTGGAAAGAAGGTTCTTATGAGCAAGAATATGATGTTTAGAGAGACTGGGAGAGCCCACTTCCTTTCCTGTCTTCAGTACAGACATCTTGTGACGAGCTAAACATTGCTCAGTCTTGCAGCTGCTCAAGAGCACCAGTCTCACACTATCAAGACAATGTTGAGTATCTATTAAGCAAGAGCTCCGTGAGGCATAAATCCTGGGAGAAGAGATAGGAATGCAAATTAGCTTGTTCAAAAAGAGTCAAGAGCCAAAGTTCTCAATTATTTATTAAAAAAGAATAAATTAAGTCCATGGTCAGATCTGTTAAAAATCCTGCTGTTGTCAAAGTATTACACCAAGGTCACGATTCAGGCAATCTCAGCTTTTAAATTCTCCCCAAATGTGGAAAAGGTAGTTCAGGCATAACCTTGATGTGCAGGAAATGTATTTCTAATGAGCTCTTCTGGCTGCATACAGGCCACTAAGTAAAGCCATGACCAAAAAAAAAAGATTTTATCAGAAAATAGGGAGTTTGGAGTATATTTGTAAAATTCAGATTATTTCACTCACTGCTACTCCTATAATATTCTTTTTTATAGCACTGAAGAAGCTCAGCTCCTTTAGAGTGGAATTAACTGGAATTTTGTTTGGAGGACCAAAGCTTTTTCACATATTCAGGAATTAAAGGGAAAAAAGTAATTTCAAAAGCTAAGATAGAAGGATTTTATTAACATCAGCTGGGCTTTTTCACGGCACACAAGGAAAGACAGTAGGACTATTTTTAAGATAAAATAGTTAATCTAGCTTCCTTTAATGTTCTCAAAACACTAGCAGGATCTTCAGTGATATTAAATGTTAGGGGAAATATATATTTTAGGGCTTGCCTGTGCATAGAAAAATTGCTTTATTCACATCTATTTGTATTGATGCAATCACAGCACTATTGGAGACTAATAACAATATGAGAAGCAAATTAAATTATACCAGTGCAATTTCATTTAAATAATGCTTCACCAGGAACAACTGAGTTGGAAGAGAAGATTAAAAAAAGTCATACCTGCGAAAAAACATTTGTGCCAGGAAAAAAACTATGCGTAGACCAAACCTTCAGTATATGATACTTACAAAGACTCATCAGTAGTTATTTAAATTTTTTTTAGAAAAATAAATTGAAGTAAATGCATCTGCATGAAGATCTTGGTCCTAAAAGTCACCCTCATCTTTGAGAAACCCATCTGCAGGTCTCAGTGATAAGTGAAGATACTGTTACAGGAAGATAATGATTTTCAGTAAGTGGTTATATACTGTCAAGTATCAGAAGGGACTGTTACAAGATCATGCTTTAATATTTTCCTGCTTACCATCTATCAGTATTTGGCAGCTTAAATGCTGGAGCACGTGATTTGGAGTCTGCTGGTATCTCGAGAGACAACATAGCCCAGCTAAATACATAAATACTTAGGGAAACTGAAGTAGTACCACTCAGCTTTCTGAAACTGATGTAGGGGTAAATAAAAACTAATCACCTAATAATTAATGGAAAAACAAACTCAGGGGCACCCAATAGTTTGCTACAATATATAGGGCCGAGAAGCTCACAGACAGATTCAGACCAGCTGAAGGCCTTGGAAAAATCAAGGTGAACTTCCAGAAATTCTCTGAGAGTTTCTGTGCAGAGAAACAAACACAGGAGTGCACGAGCCACAGCCCTGAGATGTGCACAGGGCTCAGTAGGGTGAAAACCCTTGGAGCTGAATGCTGGCAAGGATCTTGTGCCTTAGGGACCACTCTGTGGTCTGCGAATTCCAGGTACTTGCCCATGCCTCACTCTTGTTTCTCCCTCCCCCCAAAAAAGGGGGAAAAAATGGGAATATGGCATTCTGTCTAACTGCTTTTGTGTGATGCTCTGGTAGGAAGGAGCACTTAAAAGAAATAAGAACCTGTCAAGTCTCTCATACTAAATAGTGCTCAGAGTCTCATAGGGCAGAATAAAAGAGGCTTAAGAAGTCTGTATTAGCCAAAGTCTAATTTAGAAAGGGGAGCTAGAAGAATCAATGGAATTACAAGTAGAATGAATAGCAGAAAGCAGAAAACAGACTATAACAAGCAATCAGTGAACCAGCAGTTAGAAAAGCACATTATACTACTCTCACCACAACGATCTGAGCAGGGACTCACTGAAAAAGTACTGGAATGATCAGAAGGGTGTACAATCCCTCCACAAACAAAGTCAATGAGGAAGAAAACACACAATTATTTCTCTCTTGAGCACGTATCGAAAACAAAGCAAAACAAAACTGCAGGGAACAGATAAAAACGACGCAAAATTGCCTGTGAAAGCAGTGATGACCTCAGACTGTGACTAGCCTTAGAGAACACCTGCTGTGTGAATTGCTTGGGCTTTTATTAAAAATTCAATTAACGTAAACGGTTGTAATAATGGAACAAAAACTAAACAGTGGTTATGTACAGCCAAGCCACAGTCCAATAATCCTGTTTCCTTTTGCAAGCAAAAGCCTAATATAAACAACGAAGTACTCAGAGCGTCTGCTTGGACAGGAAGGGTTCCAGGTGTAGCAGAGCGAGACAGGACATGCAAGTGCTTGGGCACTGCATTTAGAGAGCATGGGCTCCAAACCCGCAGTCCAAAGACACACATATGAACAAAAAGCCACCTTTCACTCTGAGGCAATTGTGACTGAAATGCAGTTGAACACACTTGTGTGTCCTATACTGTCACAACATCTAGCTGCCACAAGTATTAAGTGCATTTTGACAGCAGGGACGTACAGATGTCTTAGACTGCAGCAAGGACCCAAACTCTTCTGGTAGCCCCTAAAGAGGAGAGGCAGGCATTGCCTCTCTACATTCATTCACACTCCTGAATTTCTCTTCTGCTCTAGAGATGTTCAGCTGAGACAGACCTTCTTGTGACGACCTCTTCTTTTGTGGTCTCTTGCAGATAGAACTCTGAAATTGGATGTCAGGGGAGGCACAAACATCCCAGAGGAAACTGTGTCACAAGATTAAAGAACTGGGGACAAAAAAAACGCTCAGTCCCTGAAGGTCCCAGGAAAAGATGAGCTCGTCTTTGCCCTCTCTTGACAAGATACACACAAAGAAATCAACTGAAACCTAACCCAGATTTACTCTGGGCATTAGCACAGAAGGAGGAATGTATCAGACACAACCCAGCTAACCAACTCGTGATCTGTCACATTGCATGGCCTAGCAGTTAAAGGCAATCAGAACAGTGGAAGAGGTTTCTAGAAGTAAAATCTGTGAAGATTTCAAGCTATCCATAATTTTTTTTTAATTATAAATATTAGCTATTTGTTGCAAAGCATAGTTGTCTAAAAAAAAAGATGCCTTTCTCTTTCCAATTCATTGTCTAAACAAACGAATTCACGGTGGAGAAGCAATTAAAATGAAAAAATAAAACAGAGACAATCTTCTTTGTTTGTATTCACAGCCCTCAATGTGGTTTTGGAGTTAAGTTTACACAGGATTATGTTGGTATGGTTGAGGAAAAAAAGCAATCATGCCATTAAAAGAATATCAAAACGTAAAACTCACACAACTGGGAACAGCATTGCTTAATTTCTGTGCTGCCCCAAATAATGTATTCAACAGAAAATAAAGCAAGAGATCTGCCATGCCATAAAAGTGCAAGACATGAGTACTACTTTTACTTCTCATTATGGCTTCCACCCCTATTCACTAGCTCCTTTAACTCAAAAAACTGTTACAGTATCTCCGATAGGATTAATAACTACATCAATCAAATTGGAGCTTAAACTCATTTTGCTAATTTAGAGGCCAAACAAGCTCTTGAGGCAAAGTCTCCCCTGTACCCCCACCAGAAGTTCTGCAGGCAGAATGTCCAGAACATCAGGATGAATTTCATACTGCTTAGCATTGGTGCCCTGTTCAGAGCCCCACGACATCTTATTTAGGGCTTGTGGAAGGCAGCCTTCCTGCAGCCCACAAATAGTGCTTACTGCTTCAGACAGTTCCCAGGCCAGGAAAGAAAAGATTGTCTCTCTGCCCTCCCCCACAATCAGGCACACACTAAGCAGAAGAAGAAAAAAGAGCCTAAGAAAGAGCCCAAACCCACTGAATTATCATGTGCTTTCTATGATATTTATAATTTTATAACTTAATTTCCTTTTGCATTGCAACTATGCAGCACATGTGGTGAAACTTAAATGAACAGAAGTCACTTGGGTCACTGTCACCCAATTTCTCTCTCACAGCCAAACACATTTCAATTAAGAAGACAATTTGACATTCAACAGCTTTCATTGGGATTTATGTGCACAATATTAATCTTATTGATTGGTGCCATGCAGGCCCTTCTGTAACTTCCTGTGTTAATTAGGGTCACCCTTTTACTGCCAATACTGGAAGAAGGGGAACAGAAATATGAGAAAATTAGCTGGTTTTTACACATCTTAACACTTGCTCTTCCTAACACTCCAGGGTAGTATATTTCTTCACAACTACTTCTAAGTCAGCAATATTGGGAGAAGAAAAAAGAATATTAGGAGTATAGTAGGGCACCAATGTTACAGAATGTTAAGGGTGCCATCCCATAGATTTTTTTATATATTCTATAAACACAAATGTGCATGCTTCTGCAGTGACTGACCAAAACCAATCAGAATGGCATTTTGAGCCTAAACTTTTCCCAAGATTAATTTTAAATGGTTGAGCAGTAAATATAGATACATACTTAGCCTAGTTCTGAAGTTATTGTTGCATTTTCACAGCCAGGATCTTGGCTTGCCAATCACACATTTTGGTTGAATTGTAAATGTGCTTCATTTGGCCTGATGTTATCCACAGATAGCTGTGAGTAAAAGGAAAAAAATGGGGTTTTTTACATGTTTGAGAAATCTAGTGAAAGCTGTAACTTTCTTGCATGTGTGGAAGCTGCATAAAGAATTACCGTAGCACTTTTTATCTAAAATATAATGACGCAACAACAGCTCAAAGAAAGTCAAAACTGCTGCAGATGAAACAATCCTGTTAAACTTGACAAACCTTTGCAGATTGATGCAAAATTTTCTATTAGCAAACAACTTCTGTAACAGTTCTGAAATGCGCCATGAAACACAAATGCTGCTGTACATTTTTGGCATGGGTTATGCTAAGAAACCATTATGTCTAATCTTTCTGTTGCTTTTATGTCAAATGTACTACTTGTCACGGTTTAAACCCAGTTGGCAACTAAGCACCAGACACCCGGTCAGCCTGGTGGGATGGGGGAGATAATCAGAAGGGTAAAAGTGAGAAAACTCATGGGTTGAG
>Ga0181612_172348_pt1 | contig 18544 bp, 17 predicted proteins | sample HoacroProtozoa21_FD_119630 | JGI IMG/M metagenome (GOLD analysis project Ga0181612, IMG submission 119630) | Hoatzin crop microbial communities from Cojedes, Venezuel. Combined Assembly of Gp0051906, Gp0051904, Gp0051908
AGCGAGCCACTTCTGCTGCCTTAGATTCAGGAGGGGACTTAACCTGCACATGCATGATTACTTGGTGAAAGGCCAGCTGAGGTGTCTGGTCTGCCCGTTACATATGCATATGATCTTGATGTGTGCTGTGAATGGGTGCTGAATTTATACAACCAGCCTCTGATCAGATGGCCCCGAAGCATTACTAAAACATAAAGCACAGAACAGGCCTAGGGAATCCTCAAAGCACAGGCTCAGCATGATCAAACCTGTCTGTCCCTGTTACACTTCAATCCTGTCCTCTTGCAGATCTTTCAAAACAAAGTACAGCCAACAAGACAATCATGTCCTTAGACAGACAAAGCAGCCGCAGGTGCTATCTGCGAGCAAAGCATTTGATGCTGATTGCAACATTTAAAGAGAAATCACTCTTCCCCAGCCCTAGCTCCAGTCCACCTGCTCTCACCACTGCCAGAAGAGGTTCAGTGTAGCCCCCTGTTTTCCCTTTACCTCCCTCCCTATCATTGCAGCAAGTGGAATGTTTCCACTGTGTGTTTGTCTGAGTTACAGAGCTATGGTTGTTATTAAGTTTGGATATTTTTATAGACTTCTCCACTTACAATATACAAGCGTGCATACACACACGACCCTTTTGCTTTAATTTAGTTCTCTCCTTCCCTCCACCCCATAAAGTGACTTCTAATAAATTACCGAATAAATGCATTCAGATAGTGCTGTAATGGAGAAAAATTCAGTGTCTAATGAAGAGATTGTTTGTACCCCGAGGCTGTAAAGATGAATGATGGTGACTACAGTTTGAAAACTCCTTTTAGTTTAAAATATTGCTCCTTGGTAAGCAAAAAAGAAAGCACAAATTCAAAAAAAACCCCAATCCTGTATAGTTTTTACCAGGAAGGAGCTGCATGCACACAGAACAGAACTGTTGCAGCCAAAATTGCTTCATATATCATAGACGAACACCAGGCAGATAATGGCGAACAAGTTCTGATCAGGGAGTGATTATTGCTCTGTGCTCCAAGCACTGATGTGCAGAGAATTGACTACAGCTTGATTTTCTTTAACTGAATTGACCTTTTGAGGTTGAAATTAAGAATGTGATCACACTGGCCAGTAAGATGAGGTGCCAACCCGAAGGAAAATTCGTAAAAGAAGTCAGTCCCTCTTTCATGCTTATGTTTTCTGTTTGAAATAGGATTGTCTCTTCTCATAATGTAGCTGTATGTGCTTGTGCTTAAAGGGAAAAACAAAAAAGGCTGTTGTCTTCCTGACCTATTACAGACAGATATCAAGTTATCTCAAAATCATCTTGCACCTGATGGAAATCTGTGGTCAGATTAGTTATCAGATCTCAGGCCTTGGCAGATACAGGAAGCAAAGTGGATAGAATTATGATGAGATCATTTAGTTTAGTACCAGTCTTCATTCCCCTGGTTTATCTGATGTGATACTCAAGCACCCATCATCTCCCTTGCAGGTGCCCTTTGTGTGTGCTTGTTTTGCCAATGCAAGAAAAGAGTTGCTCACACAGAACAAAAGGCAGTCTGCTACGAGTGATTTGGGAGCAGAGGGGCATGCCAGGGGATGCATTTGCAGGCAGGGCGCAAGGCCCGTTAGCGCTATGTCCACTGACTGGGAACGTGTAAGGAGTACTCGTGCTTCTGGCTAGTCTTGCTCAGCCGCATAGGTCCTTCGGAGAGGATATAAACCTCAGCAGCCGCCTGTGGACATCTGCTCAATGCTGTGTGCTCTGTTATACCCCTCTAGTCATTAGCTCCATTTCCATGGGCACCACTTTGTGCTCTTTGCTTTATTTTGTGCTGATTGTGCTGCTGGTTCTTACAAACACATTCTTGCTCTTCAGACTCCCAAAAGACACCATGATCAAAAGCTCTGGCACTGGGGATTTAGGCTGGAACAGGGGAGATGCAAAGGCAGATCCTGTTCCATGGCACTGCTGTGTGATCACATGGGATCAGCCCATTTGGTCAGGCTTAAAACTCTTCCCTTCTCCCAGCATTTTGTCTAGTTAGGCCATATGAGTTCCAGGACAGGGACACTTCCTTCCTGGTCCAGCACCCAGACGGACAGGACCTGCAGAGACTGTCACAGTATAAATAGTGACCAAATGCAACAACTAAATTCACTAACAACAGAGCTGTGGGTACACCTCTTCTCCTCTCCTCCACCCCTTGAGTCCATTGCAATGGGTCAATGTATTCAGTGTCGGGCTAGATTTGCAGTTAATACAAGGCTTTAACTTCAGCTTTGTACCTTCAGGCCAACTTTTTTTTTTCTGGAATGAGGTAGGCATAGTCTCAGAAAGGACAGTAAGTTGGATGAACCCCAGGCTTGATCAAATTTGGCTGTTCCTGTGTGTCTTTTATTAACATTTCACTACTGGACAACAAGCTCCCAGCTGAGAAAGGCATCCAGTGGTTAAAGGAGCATTGTGGGGCATAGCTCAACAGAATGTGACATGAGCACATTACAAGTACCAGGAGGTCTCCAGAGCAGGAGTAGTTAGCGAAGGGGGAAGCTCAAATTTCATCCTTGTCTAGAATCTAGAGTCATTGCCTAGAATCCAATGCGCAGGAGCAAACAGAGAGCTAGACCCAGCGTATCCAGTGCCAATGGCTTTGAGACGGAGTGCTGGGCTGGAGCTTGGCTGTGTGCTCCGGTTCAGTAATTCTGCAGGGGCTGGAGAGAAGACAGTGTCTCAGCCTGTGTAATGGTGAGGTCAAACTTTGCAGCTTTACCGCCTGGCAGAGCGGAAGGTGGCTGTGAGTGGTAGGACAGGCTGAGCTGTGGGCTGTGGAAGAAGGGAAGCTGTCGGAATCTGCCCTTTCCTCTGCCCATCCGTACTGCAAGGAAAGAAATAAAGTTGATCAGGATTTTTCAAAGGTTCAGGTTTCATGAAAAGGATGTTCCATGGCTGTTCACCTGAATCCTTGCTTCCCTCAAAGACACTTTTGTGCCATTAATCAAAGCTTGCACTGCATGTACTCTTTCTTGTAAAGCACAACGAGACACACAAGACTCAGGGTCTGCCATAGATGGTTATTTAGTTTGCAGATGTGGGAATGATTACAATATCACCAACTGGATTTCATCTGTCCTCACACATTCAAACATGCAAGCTGAAAAGAACAGTGACAGGAAAATGTTCTTGTTTGCACACAAATACTTTAATAACTAACTTCAGAAAAAGAAAAGTAGGGGAAAAAAGTGGAAGGGCAAAGAACTCGCATATTAAATTCTGCAGTGAAGTTAACTCTTAGAAACAACATCATCAAGGCTTTCAGTGTTCCCCAAAGCATGGTAAAAGCAACCAGAAGGGTTAATTCTCCTAAATCTCTCATCCACAGACCACTACTTTGCATGCCTTTTAAGGCAGCCAGGAAATTATATTAATTTCTGTAATGTGTGCAATGCCTTAAGTTCTTTTTTTAATTATGATGATCAAAATATTGCTTAAAATTAAAGGCAGCTACATTTGTTTCTGACGGATATCATAATTGCAATTGTAAATTGGGAAATGTAATGTTTCCTGGTACTGCTGTGAGTAATGGTTCTGAAATCACTGAAGATAGGTAGATATAAATAAACCAAGAGATGTGTGAAAATAGAGCAAAAGCAATCTAAAAGGGTAATTAGCAGAGCAAATAGGAACAGAAGAATCCAGTCCTCAAAAAAAAAAAAATTGGTGGAGTTCTGTGACTGTATTCATACATAGCATTTTGTAAAACAAAAAATAGTTGCTCTCCAAAAAAGGAGGAAAAAACCCCAAAAGGAAAGAGAATTAATTTGATCTCTGGATTTACCATGAAGTTTCTCTCTTGTCTTTCATACACTGCAGAGAAATAAATCCTTCCCCATGAGATACTCAAATGCAAATGCCACAGATAGAGTCCAGTTCCTTTTGGCTTCTCCTACCTTTTGGCTTGACTCGGGGCAATGCTTACATGTTATGCTGACTGCCCTGCTTTTCCCTGGGGATCAGCAGGTGAAAAGTGAGTGGTCCTGGGGCTCTGTCATTGCTGGCGATGAAAAGACAAGTCAAGCTTTTCAAACTAGCACAGAGGAGGATCAGCTGCCTCTTTTCATCTACTGCTACTGAAGAGGCAATGTGAAGCAGGCCTGGGCTCCTTGCCGCAGGGCTATGCCTAATCCAGGAGACTGTTGCCCTCTGAGAGAGGGATGGTGTGGCTTTGTGCCCAGGAAGCATTTATATTCCATACAGCTATGGAAGAAAAAGTATTCAGAAAAGCCCTGAAACACCCAGCAAGGTACAGCTGAGATCTTTTTGTGTAACTGAGTGCCCTCCCAGAACATAATGAGCCAATATGGAATGGGTGTAAGTCCAGACGAATGCACTTATGCATCAATTTAAGCCATGGGGTAGAAAACAAAAAGAACAACAGAAGCAGTTGTGAAAAGTGTGCCTTGTATTTGCCCTAGCCAACGCCCATCTATTTAGACTGTAGAGGAAAGGGCAAAACTAATCTTAATTTTAAAGCCTTAGGGTCTTTTTTATTTTTTTAAAGGAAAAGAAAAATAAAGGTTTTCTGGTACTGAGGCCCCGACAACTGGCAAATGGCCAGCTTAACAGCAACTTTTATCAGCAAACTCTGAGATATAACAAGCAATCACACTCCAGCTGGTTTATCATCAATAAGCAGGGATGGAATATTAGTAACAATTCTGTAGATTTTAGAAGGTGAACACTGAAAAAAGAGCAGTTGCAAACTGGAGACCTCAGCCTGGATTTCCTGGTCTGCTAAACTCACTTGTTCAACAGTTCCAGGTGGTGTTGCCATGTAACTACATCATGAGAGCCATACTGGAAATTGTGGACTGAACTGATGACAGATAGACAGATGGAAATGGGAATGCAGTCAACAGCTATAAAAGACCCTGGAACATCCCCACATGGAAAGAAGCTATCACTGGACCAGCTGACCACAGGGCTGGAATTGTACCTAGAACAGGCAGAATGAGCAGGATGCAGAGATCAAACACTGTTTTGAAGATATTTGCTAGAGATAAAATTAGAGACATAGAAGACTGCAAAAAAATGTGCAGCTCTGATGCTCTGGGACAGACCAAACTTGGCTTTTATTGTTATAGCCACAAAATCTGCAAGCACAAGTAGAGCTAAAATCATTTAACATCTGCTGAAGAAATACATGTTCTTGCATGTGTAAGAAGACGCTTTGACCTTAACTGGAGCAAAACCAAGTACCAGAATTTGACTAGCCAGGCAAAATTCCGAGGAAAGCCAGTCCATCCCATGAAGTTGATTAGCAAGAAACACTTTCCCTCTACTGGGGGCAGGGGGAAAAGCCTAAAGGCTTCTCAGGGTTCATTAGAGAAATGGGGATCATTATTTTCCTTCTTCTGCTCACAGAATGACCTCCTGAAAGGTTCTTTTGGCAGCCAGAAATGAACTTAACAAGGACACTGACTGATTGAAGAGCCTTTGTGGATTCTATAAACAATATTGATTTTCACATTCACAAAGAAATTAATTAGATGCCAATTATATATGAACTGAGCCATTGTCTCTTGTACACAGTGTCTCGCTACCCAAGTGAATAGAAGTAGGTCTGAAAAACACTGGATACCCTCAAGGAAAAAAAAGGTTGAGGAAGGAGCGAGTACAGCTGTGGGATTAAAAAGGTTGTCTCCAGTCTAGTCCTCTGTTATTGTCAGTAAGTGCCCTAGGAAAGGCCATTTCTCAGCTAGTCAGGCTGCTGTATAAAACTGTAGGGAAACAGATTTAAACTCCATGATCACCATGGTGTTGACATACACGGTTACAGACTAACCTCAGACCTCCTAGCTACAGGGAATCAGAAGAGAGCAAAGTGGTGGATACCAAGTGAATAATGTGAAACTGGACTCGCCTCTCCTCTACAGGACTTTTCACTTGCACAAATCCAACTGCATATTTATTCTTGTGCTTGACACATGACAAAACAGACATGTAGGCATCGAGCATCACTAACTTCTCTGTGCCAGCCATAATGACCTTTCACTTCCAGAGCTTCAAAACTACCATTCAGGACAGTCGCCCATCTCTGGGAGACAGAGGGATGCAGAGGTCCCTGGGAATGGACAGAATACCAGTGTTGTGTCCCCTCCTGTTCTGGTCCCATTTGACAAGGGTAGACCCAAAAGCCATGACAAATGACATGACCCCATGTCATAAAGCTCTATCTGCTACTCTAATCTTCATCATCACAATGACCAAGAAGAGCTGAGGCACTGAAGCTGGTTTAATCTTCTGCAGGCCTGTAAGGACTCTGAACCCTCTGTCTAACATCACTCAGCATGATTGCTTAATTACAGTAATTAAGGAGTGCAGTAGAAACCTGCGCAGTGTGAAGGAGACACTGCACTCAGGAAATGGATTCTCTGTCAGTTGAGTGTATTAGGAGGTCAGTCTGCCTGTCACTTCCATCTCCTGTGGCAACCTGTGCTCAAGTCTTGGGAGGCCTGTTTGAAACATGCTTGGCTGAACCCTGTGTCCTAGGCAGGGGGTGTGCAGCTTCTCATCTTTCCCCTTTCCGTCCCATGCCCAGGCCCGCTTCTACACTCCAAGATCAGGCCCAGTGAAAGACCACTCCTGACTAGTCTTTAGAAGAAGACAAGGACAGTGCTTGTTAGTTAGAGGTGCCCCTGGGAGAGGGCTCCCCTCATACCATCACCCCACATGAGAGCAGAAGTGCTCTTCACAGCTTTACCACTGAATCACAAGTCCATGCAGAGATTAGGTGTGACTCTACTGCTTGCTTAGTCCTATGCCCCAAGAAAAGTCATATGGAGAACTGACATGGAGGAGACACCACCGGAATACCATTACCCTCACCTCAAATGCATAAGCCACGATGACCTTTCCAGTTCATGGCTTGTTAAGGGAGTGATTAGAGCTTGCCCTCAAAGGAGGTGTGATGTCTTTCTGGAGAAGCCTCTCACTCCTGACTATGTCTAGCCACCTAACCAGGTTGCCTTAGGTCAGGCAGCATAAATCCTCTGTGTTGGGTGCTATGATTGGCTTCCGCAGGCTCACAGCTACTCTGTACCAGACTTGAAGCCAGATCTCCCAAGCACTGGTACAAACCTGTCCCCACACCACCAAACATACTCTTTTCAGTCCTGATCCACCTGGCATGTAGCCCGCCTGCAAGTAGTCCCTCGGCTGCCCTCACTCTGCTTGTCACACCTGATCTTCCCCAAACTATAACAAAATGTGTTTCACACCAGGCCTGCACCAAGTCTGTTGACCTTTCGAGTCCTCCTGCGGTTCAGAAACATCTTCCCTGCCTGGTATGATACCCCTGTATGAGCATGAGTGACTTTGTTCACATTTCAGTAGGCGATGCTGAGTGTGGCCAAGAGACATGGATTAGAACCTGCCCCCAGCCAGGACAGAAATAATCCTGGCTACACACCACTACACTGAGGAAGAACTCTGGCTCTGAGTTAATGAACCATAAATTCCAGCTTAATGAGTTTTATACTGAGGAGAATAATTAATGTAATTAGTACTGATATGAAATTGATGGTACTCGAGCCTGGATTACAAGGGGGAGGGGATGAACTAGGGGTGGGAGGAAGCTTGGAGAAAGCTCATTTTGTCTGTGATGCTGTTCACCCAGAGGAACAGGGCTGGATGCATTCTTGGCAGGCTTTAAAACCTCACCTCCTATCCACCATAGAGGGAAAGAAAATAGAGCATGACAGTATAGCAAAAAAGAGATCAGCCATCTCTGTTTGCAGCAAAGACGTGGAATCTTTAATGCAGCTCTTTCTTGTGTTATCCTTTAATTTGCAGCTCCACAACTCCACTCCCTACTTGTGGTATATTGTCTGCCCTCCGTGGTGCCTAATTTTTGTTTTTATATGAAAAGCTCTTTATAAAGGTGACTAGCTCCAAGGATAAAACAACAGCTCTTTAGCTATATAAATATTTTGAAATGTTTTATATATTTAGTGCAGTCCAAGAGGCAGTAATGCTGATATTTTAGTTTTAGATATATTGATACATAAATTTCGATATACACATGAAGTGACCCAGCAGGAGGTACTCTGTTCTGAGTGAGGCACTGATCGTAGTACATTCAGCACTGGAGGAAGAGACCTCAAAAGTCATGCTAAGTGCTGACCCTGCTTGCACATCTGATAGCGGTGGGGAATTGAAAAAAAACAGGAATGGATGCATTTCACAGCACCCCTGTTTAAGCGGGCATCTTTTCAATCTCACTTGTGCAAAGTGTCTCTGATAATAGCCTGGGTGTGTGCCTTTTCAACTCAGATGAGCAAAAATCTAGCTGGGCATTGGTGGGAGCCTCCATGCAAATGGCACCTGCATTTTAAACTGCCACGCAGGAAGTGAATCCAGATTCTTTTACCCTGTTCAGAAAGAAAATGCAGTGCTGGGGGGAAATGTCAGGTTCCAGAAAAGTGGGATAAACTTGTCTGTCTTTGTGCAAAGCGCAGATAGCATTGCCAGCAGTCTGTTTTCACCAGCCTGCAGTAGTTCTTGGATCCGCACACTATGCTGGGCCACATTGTCCTTGAGGCTAAATTGTGGCTCTCCTTGAAATATTCTGAGAAACAACCAAGAGAAACTCTGGAGCTCTCAGGAAAATATTCCGTGGTCATGACAGCTTATCTAATGCAATCCAATAAACACCTACCTGGTAATGACCAGCTTTGGCTGCTGCTAATGCAGGCTGTATTCAACCCACTGGCTGCAAGACAGAGACCCTTCTAACCTTCCTTCATGAACCCCCCACTCAGCTCTCTGCCATTTGGTAGCCCAGATCTGTGGCTAAATTGTCTTTATCCAGATGAGAGGCTCTATCCTTCTGCATTGGAGCGTTTTTATTAAAAAATATCCTGGGGATTTTTCATTGTCAGAGATAGTGTCTTGTGCTAAAAATTCTCTAATGGTGTATTGATCAAATCTGTGTGACAGGGCACCTCCTAAGTAAGCATGAGCTTCATGTTCAGCTGGACCAGACTGATGCTCCACTCACCCATGAGTGCACGCATACTCGCACACGCCCATGCCCGTACATCTGTCTGTCTGTCTGTATATAGCTGCTCCATCCCCCGTGGGACGGCGGCATGCTTGCCGGGGCGGGCAGGCTTGCACGGCAGCAGGGGTCTGCCGGTCCACCCTTAAAAGCAGGATGGCCAGGCTGGCACATAACACCCCACGCAGCCTGCGTGGCCTCTTCTTAAAGCAAGAAGTGGAGGAAGGGGAAAAGGCAGGAGTCTCTCCAGGAAGCCCTGATCCTTCTGCCTGCCAGGATGCTGGGGCTGCGGAGGCTTGGGACCAGGCTGGGGCTGTGTTGCCAGCACTATGGGCACCTGTCCCTGGCATGCTGCCCGCAGCTGTGGGGCCATGGAGGAAATTCCCACAGACAGAGAGTTTTCCCCTCCTCACCCCCTGCCCTCTTGCTGGACCACTTGCTTCTCTCTTTTTTAGCTAGAGGACCCCCTTTAAAGTTGGGGTTTGCCTTTTCTCCTGTGAATCCAGCTATCGCTAAGCCCAGATTAAGCAGGGACCACTTCCTGCCAGCTGGTGCATGGCCTGGTCCTGCCCCTGACTGAGGTACATTGGATTGCCATGTGCTCCTGGTGAGGAAACATCCGGGACACCAGCACTTGCCTGCTCACTGCACCGTGATTCATGGGTGCTAGCGGAGCGTGTAATTAAGCAGGAGCAGAGATGGAGTAGTCTCCTTCCCCCTGCATTATGGATGGGGCAGAGGAGGAGTCTCTGGGCTCCCCGCTCCTCTCTGGCAGTTCCCATGCAGTGCACCAGCGTGCAGCAGGGGCTGTCGAGCAGTTCCTTGCAGCAAAGGCAGTTGCAATGCCCTTGTTGTCTTAAAATAATGTTCGATGTCTACCTGCATATGGAAGCAGAAGCACTGCTTGCCTGGAAAACAAAGTCAGGGCACTTGCAAGAGAAGTGAGCTAGCGAGCAGGGGGCCCTGGGATGGCTTCACCTATACCTTCCCTAAATAGCTGCTGGCCCAGACGGCTGGCTGTTAGTGACTCTGAATCTATTCCACTCACTTGCACAGGGAGACTGGGAGGAGGCTTCCCAAAAACCTAACAGGCAAAATGGATGAAGTGAAAGAAGGCACCTCTCATAGAGCACTTGGGCATAGTAATTATGTTTGTATTGCTCTGAGAGCAGAGCTATAGTAGTAATGTGCATTGCCTTGCAGGTCACCTGAACAACGCTCCACTGTTTACCTTTATATCCCATGTCCCCACCAGTGCTGCAGACAATGAAGGATGTAACATGAAAGGTGGGTTAATCAAGTCCTGAGGACAGCCTTTGCAAATAGGCAGAACTCAGCCAGCAACTCCCGAGGTGCAGTGTGAAGACAGGAGTGCGTGTGTACCTGTGTACATTTTGGGGTGTGAATATGCAAGGGAGGATGGATGTAGTGAACAACTCAGGAAGAAGTCAGCACTGGGAGAAAGGAAGAGATCAAGCACCTCACATAAGTTTCACAGCTATGAGAAAAGTTGTTGTGTGCTGTAACTCTTCAGTTCACTTTTATTTAAGTTCTCTGATCAGTCTTTTCCATCTGCAAGAGCTCTTGTGTCAGCGCCACCAACATATGGAACACAAATTACGACCTTTCACCTCCGTAACGGGAAGAGTGGCTTCATGTCTCACACCAGTAAGACACAGAAATAAAATACCAGTTCCTGCCATATATTGCTAGCTCACTGGATGCATGATCACACTGCACCAGTTTCCTGTTCCACTTGTTCAGCGATCTACCCCCAACAATGTTACTGGATGGCTCTCTTCTCGGAGCTGGAATCTTTTAAAATCAATTTGCACCATGGCAAGAGGGGAACACCTCTCATTAGCATTGCTGCATCAGGATTTCTGTGCCTATGAGGTCACCACAGACATGGGTAGCCTTATCATGGAGCAAAGCTAGTGTTAAGCCCGTGGCAACAGGTGCTGCAAAGCTTGGAAATAGCCATTAGGCAAACAATTTGCAACTGTACAGAAAGGGAGAGTGGAAAAAGAGCCCTGAATCAGAATCATTTCTAAATGCAACTTCGTAAAACCAAAACAAGGGGCTTGAATTTCACTATCTCTTTCTTCAGGGTTTTTCTTCAGGGGTTTTTCCCTTTTCCGAGGGTACAAGGAATTTGGTGGTGTGTGGAGACTCTTTTTTGCCATTTTTTTGAGAACAATCGAGTTCTTAAGGACAAGAGAGAATGTTCAGAGGCAAGGAGAACCAAAACATTCCTAAGCTTAAAATACGTGCTGGCATAAGTCAAACTACTGCTTTGAATTTTGGCTTTTCTTGCTTTTTCCCTGTCTAAGGAGGATTGAAATCCTTTTGCTTTGCTGAAAAGCAGAGTAAAACCCTTTTTGGTAGTCTACGGGCAGCTCAAATTCTAAGCTGCACAAGGCAACTAGAGTTTCTCTGTAATGCTGCAGTCTTTATCTTTGCCTTCCCCTTCCTCATCAAAGCATCATCCTTCCAGCCATGGGCAACAGAGAAAACCACCTGAAACATGTTCTCTGCCTCCCCTGGCAAATAACCATTTTGTCTAGCTTGTTTCTTTGTCTATCTGAAGACCTGACCATATTCCACTTCTCATTTAAATTATTAGATCTGTCTAAAACTGCATCAGGTGAAGGCTCCCGATCAAATCTACTTTAATTGCTGCTGTGCAGGCAGCATTCTACTATTACAGGCATGCAAATAGGAAGGTGTGTAATGGACTTTTGCTTGGTTTTTCTCCATGGTCAGTGGTGCTGGGTTGATTCGAGGATGTCAGAGACCCCTGGGCTTTCCAAAACCTCATCACCTTTCTAAACAGAGTGACCAAAGGCAGATTTCACAGACTTCAAAGCATGGTTCCCTTGCTGGGGTGAGAGTGTTGTGTGTTGTTTCAGTTCAGAGCATACCTAATTTCCAGCTCTATGGTAACCAGAAAGTACCCCAAGGTACGTTGAGAAGAAAACAAGAGAGAGAAACAAATTATCTGAATTAAGACATGTAGCACTCAAGTCTGTTGGTGTAAGGAAATGGCTCACTGAATTCTCTGGAGACTGGCAGAGTAAATGTGAATCCAAGTGACTCCAAAAAGGGTTCCATCAGTCATGACCATGATGGTATTGGAAAAGTTGTGTTTAGTGGTCTAAGGCTATGTCTGTATAGTCCCCTGATCTTCTGGCAATGAAAGCACTCCATGCACTAGCACATATGAAAGCTGCTATGCCTGTTAGAGGTACTGGCTATTTCAGCTTGGCCAAGAAATGCATCAGTGACCTTTCATCAACACCTCACCCAGCCAAGCAGAGCCAGGTCACCCAGCTGATACAACAACCTGTCAGTCTAGTGGGAAACCACCTCCCAGCAGGAAACCACCTCCCCGCACTGCACTGCATTGTGCAGTGACTTCATAGAATCAGAGAATCATTAAGGTTGGAAAAGACCTCTAAGATCATCAAGTACAACCATCAACCCAACACCACCATGCCTACTAAACCATGTCTCAAAGTGCCATGTGAGATGAAATCTTCTCCTTGTGGCCAGCTACCATGCTGTTTCCACAAAGTACAAAGTGGAAGCTTTCACCGGGGAAGTAGGAGAAGAGAGGCGGGAAGAGTTGGTTCTCCAAGGGTATATGCCGTGCAAAGGCCCTGGGGGGTCCATGCATGTGGCATCGTCCTCACACAGTGCAGACTGTACGAACTGAAATGTAAACTTCTTTCTTATTTACATATATATTTATTAGCCTGCAGGGAATCCATGAGGTAGTGTGAACACAGATGTGCTTCCTGTGGAGAAAGAGGGACAAGCAGGGTGAGTCTTGAGGCTACTCTAGGTGATGGGAACACAGAAAGTGCATAGAATAACTCCAGCTATTGAGATTCAGATATACAAAAATAAAACGGTGCTTCAGTCCATGTAGCATGGCAGGAGATGGGCTGGTAGCATCCAACATGGTATTCATACCTTCGCTTATGGGGAGGTTTTCATCTTGATGGTAGTTTCACTTCTTATTTGTACAAGTAACACTGAGATGTTGTTTGGTGTCTGGGCAGCAGGATAATGGTGTGGTCCCCATCTCTCCCTCCCACGTGCATTTTGCTTAAACATCCTTATGGTTTCCAGAGTGATGTCAAGTGTGCAATGTCTGCAGAATGCCAAATACTCAATCCGAGGTAAAGGAAAGTAAAAGCCCGTTTGCCAAGAAGCCATGTACCCTTGTTCAGAACTGCCACAGCCGTCATCTCTTCTATGCCATACCTGGGTGAAACAGATGAAAGTTATCCTTGAAACCAAACTCTTCTACAGGATGGTCATTCCTTTTTCTCCTCTTCCTCTTCTTGGCTTTTGTGTATATTTAAGTGTATATCTATATTTATTTTTCCTCTAATACAAGTGAACACAAATGTGATGTGGAGATAAATTCCATACTCTAAAATACTTTGTGGTCACAGGAACATACACGTTTGGATTTACACACCCACACACATTCCAATATCAAAAAATTTGTAGTCCCAAAACTAAGATACTTTTAAAAAAGTTAAAAGGCCAGATTCCTCTATTGGCTTTTAGCCTTCATTAAGAGCAAGAAGATTACCTGAAATCATAATTTATTCTTTATATTCTGCCTGAGTTAATTTTAAAATTCCAATCAACAGATGCAAGGTAGAGAGGGGGAAAAGCTAGTGGGGGGGTCATGTTAGGCTTTGAAAAGGAAAATGAGAGATAATGTTTTCCTTTCTAATTTTTTTCCCCTTTGGGTTTCAGGTTATAAGACAGTTATTTAAAGGATGCTTTCTACAAATTTGTAGGCTTCAAAATATGTCCCCATGCCATCTGGATTTAAAAGAGTCAATACAAGAGCTTGGGAATGGGAGCAGGAGGGAAAAAGGACAGAAACAGAACGCCTATACCAAGCCCTTTTCTCTCTGCTGAGGTTGGTTTTGAGCATCTTTCATTATAAACATCTTCTTGTTTTGTTCAGCGATCTTGCCTGTTTAGCTCTTCACACCAGGGATTTCCTACCCCCACTGCCAAGGGGGAAACAAATTTCTCCAAAGGAGTTAAAAAACCCCGTGCTACAGCCTCAGATTTGAGCACTGGCTGTGCTGTAAAATTTCACACAAGCTGGAACAAGGGCTGTGAAGAATCCACACCCTGCTACTCTGGTGCAAACAGTGTAGAGATTGACACAAGGGAACCTACGTACATTTAATCAGGTTGGGCACATCCCATCCAACACAGGGCAGCTGTCACACACATACACATGCACACACATAGCCAGCTTGATACAGGAGGGCCAGGATGAGAAAACAAAGATGCAAGCACTGAATGAGACGTGGGCAAAGGCAGAGTTTTCCCCTGGGCGCTAGCAAACCAGGCAGATACTTAACCTAACCATGTCAATTACAATTGCACTAAAATTTAAAAATCAATAAATAAAATAAGCAATGGCAAACGGGGGATCTAAAAGGCCTTGGTTTTCGAGTGACAGGATCAGGAGAAGTGAAAAACATTAGCTTCTTCATTTTGCTGAGTTGACATTTTAAACATACTGTTCCTTAGGACAGATGTAAGGAGCCCGGGAACCGGGAGGTGGGCAGCAGAAGGAGATGTCAGAATGATGAGGATAAAGATCTTGTGGGAGATCTGACAAGGGGGTATAGACATGAGGGATCTTCTCCAGATATCGATCTTCATGTGAGTAACAGCGGGTCAGGTAATCACTCGCATTCGATATCTCTGAGTGACACTTTCCAAAGTTCTGTAAGTAGAGACAAAAGTCAATGGGTGAAAACTCTGGGGTCATTTGCCATAAAACATATAATTCTTCAGTTCCTTGCTGAGACACACATATAACAAGTAGTATGGAAAATAATATAATTCTGCTTACTGCTTCAGAAAAATAGAAACCCAGGTGATAAATGCTCACATTTCAAGATTTTTGTCTCGTTTTCTGAAATATCCATATTGCTGATGAATATCTATAGATTTGGCCTGGTTTGCCGCTTGTCTGTAAATGCTTTCCCTCTCTGGATAAAACAAGCAGTCAGCCAAGAAAGGACAGTTTATTTTCAATCTTGCTAACTCTACCACACCTGAGTTTCGAAAAAGCAGTTGCTTGCATGCAACATTAATCTAATCCAGCCTCATGGTCTTTTATTTAAAGGGCACATGTGCCTGACGAGGGACTTTGGAGCCAAAATAGGTTATTGTGTCTAATGTTTACCTAGCAGATAGGAGTGCATGTGCTAAGCTTTACCTGTGTGAGCAGTTCCACTGAAAGCCTGGGTGCTAGTTTTGTAAGTCTAGTCAGCTACAGAGCATGAAGAGCACTTGCAATATTGGGGCTGCTCTATAGTCCCACAATCTTCCCTCTGATGGAGTGTATTCTTATGGATTCTTTGCAAAATCCGATTCTTGTTCTTTAAGTGTCAAGTGAAATGAAAACTCCTCAGAGTCCAAAGTGCTTTGATTTCTCTTGAGATAATTTTGCAGAGGTGTGGCAAGCAATACTGAAGAAACGCTGCTTGTTCGAGTGCAAAAATCAGAGACCCTTTTTCTCCCAGAAAGCTCCATGCAAACAGCAGCAACGGGAAGACAGAGACCTCCCGGCTCTGCTCGTGTGCCTGCAGGAGCACCGGAGTAAGCTCCGAGGAGTGCAGAGCTTCCCGGCAGCCCGGGACTCTGGCTCCCAGAGGGTGGCAGCAGATGGGAAAGATGCTCCCTGCTCACAGTCCATCTCCTCCGGTCTGCAGCCCTGCAAGATGGCCCAAGCACGAGGGACATCAAGCGAGGACAGTGCTTTTGGTCTTTAAAATCAACCCACATTCATGGACTCTCACCAAGGCCTAATGTCTTCTCTAAGAGTGAGCAAATGCACTGGTAATCGCCTTTTATGCTTGTGGTTTGAACTGGGGTTGGTTGAAAAAATAACGTGTTCTCTTTCAAAATACCAGAAACAGTCGGTTTTGTGGAAAGGACAAGGATTTGACCCTCAGGAGAAAATGCCTGAAGGAACAGAACAATCTACGCTGCTCCTCTGCTGCCAGTTCCTGGATAAATATTTCACCAGGATGCTTTAAAAAATCATAGAGAAAATAAAGCATCAACAATAATTTATTGATGGTTCAGACTGCTAGAAGAGGCAACAAGCAAGTTGGAGGGCTGCACAGTGTTAAGGCGATTTCAGGAACAGCCTCGCTAAGAGCAATGAATTCCGCTAGAGGATGGAAAGTTTGTCTGAGCACCAGGAAAACAGCAGCAATCCTAAGGACAATCTGATTTTCATTTCCCATTCCTTGGCAAAACTGCGTACCCCACTGCTTAAACCTTTAAAAGTCCATGATCTTGACCTGGTCAGATAGCAAAGAATAGGCTCTAGGCCCCTTCTCTTTGGAATTGCTGCAATGGTATCTGAAAGTCGGTTGGGCCATTCACACAGCTACCTCATGATTTTTTTGTCCACTTCTGGCTTTTAATTGCAAAGTGAAAAGGTGGAGAGGTGCTGTGCATCATTATAGCTGTTTAACTGGAGGAATCCAAGCCAGAGGACATGAGGAAGCTTCACTAGCTCTACCTTAACCCCTATAATCTCTGCTTAGCTGCTTTAAGCAGCCCTGACTTACAGTTCTCCCATTCCCAGCTGGGAGCTATATTTACATAGAAAGTTTAGACCTGTACAAAATTCAAGGCTCAGATATACACTGCACCACACACAACCCCATGGCTAGAAAACTAGGCAGGCTGTGGTAACACATATTTCAAGCCTGAAGACCGGTGTCTTCATAGAAATTCTGTAGTCTAAACAGTGATCCATACTATAAGGGAAACAGGGAACAGAGAACAGCTGTTTGCTATTCTTCTGATTGCACCAGCTGATAAAAAGGGATAAATAAGGCATAACATCTAGGGAAAATGTTAGCACAGAACGTGTGAAGGTCCTCTCCCTTCATAATCTACTCTCAAGAAATCTCAAACACAGCAGAACTCTTTTTCATGCCTGCAATGGGAAAAAAAGTATTAGCCATGGTCTCCTGCTTTATAGAGGTAAGTTGTTAACTGATAGCTCAACTTTCTGGATAAAGTTAACCTGAAAGGGAAGTTGTCTCAATGACTGAAATTTAGTAAGACATAGCAGGCACCAGGGTCTCCTAGCAAGCCTAGCAACATATTATTAATTAAATGAGAGGGTTGATATTTATGCTTTTTGAGCATGTAACAGAAAAGCATGGGACTTCATAGTAATATATGAACTCCTAAGGTCTAATAGACAGAAAGGTCTAATAGGAAGGAGATCCTTGGTTAACATAAGTAGATATCTTGCGTAAACTGAGCTGGCTGTTAGCGTCTAAAACTGAATGAAGCAGAAGGAGTCATGTGATAGTATTTTCTGGGCTGCTTATTGACAATATACTGGGTCAGCACAGCATAGTTATTTCTGTTTATCCATCTGTTAATGTGGGCATGAAACAAGCATCCATGAAGTAGAGCTGGAGAAAATAAGTGTAATTTTGTCAGTGCTTCTATTTGACCAGGGGAGTGTGAACAAGTTTTGGTTTTTTTTTTTTTCTGGCCAGTGTTTTGTGCTCACTCTTCAGAGGTGGGAGTGGAGCCAGAGCAGGGCAGCACAGAGAATGCCAGCATGTGGGTCAGAGGAAAAGAGTTCCCTGCTGCCTTTCACCTTTTTTCGGCTTATGAAGCCAGGAGTCACATTGCTCTAGCTTTGTTCCCTGATCTCATTCCCAAGTAGTGAAAGGGAAGAGAAGAAAATCAGCCTGATGTTTTTTAACATATTTAGTAGCCGGTGCCCTTTGACTTTCTTCCCCAGTCCCACTGTGACTTTTCCCAAATCCAATTTATCTTTAACGAAGTTTGAAACTAAATTAGGGATAATGAACTAATTAAATTGAACTGGCACACAATTCTGCCACCTTCCCCCACCTGATTTCTCCCACTTGCCTTTGTTTCCAGCATGACTCCACACAATTCTTCATTATCTGGGTTGCATCCTCCCCTCTCCAGTTTATTTTCAAGAGCTTGATTAAAGGGGATGTCAGCAATCCATCTGCTTCAGACAACCTGGCAGATCACCTTTAAACAAGCTTCATTTGGATGAATTAGCTTTCATTTCTGCCATGACTTACTCTCACCCCTTGTCCATCTCCTATACACTTGTCTTCAGCTTTTCTTCTGTTTGCACATCATCTCTTTGATAAAATTAGGTGTGCTGCAGACTGCTTTCCCTCTGATCTGACCATATACTATACTTCTAATAATCACAAAAGAATGAGTTCTTACTAATCTACAAATGAAAAACCCCTTCTCAGGGTCCTGATGATTCCCCTGCTGTCGTCTCTGGAAAATCTGAAGACTCTTATGTGTGAGAGTTCAACAGGTACTGCTACAGAGGACTGTTTCTGCTATTGCTCAGAAGCAAAGAGCTAGTTAATAGCCTCTCATGCAGTTTAAACTAGTCTTGCAGCATG
>Ga0181612_124286_pt1 | contig 18543 bp, 13 predicted proteins | sample HoacroProtozoa21_FD_119630 | JGI IMG/M metagenome (GOLD analysis project Ga0181612, IMG submission 119630) | Hoatzin crop microbial communities from Cojedes, Venezuel. Combined Assembly of Gp0051906, Gp0051904, Gp0051908
AAGAAAGAAAGAAAGAAAGAAAGAAAGAAAGAAAGAAAGAAAGAAAGAAAGAAAGAAAGAAAGAAAGAAAGAAAGATCTGTACTTTACAAAGAAATTTTGCCAACTTCTTAGTAAAAACAGCTTTCCAGAATTAAATGGCAGATTCCCTGCTGTGAAAAAAATCCCTTTGGTTTTCCACAAGCATTTTAAAGAGTAAAGTTGAAATTATTGTTCAGATTTTTTTAAAATGAAAAACTGTAAAAATGATATTTTCCATCTGCTTTACTAGAGGTGAGAATTTGTAGCTACACACACCTCTTCTGTGGCTGCTCAAGGAGTCAGATGGAGATCATTTGGCTCCCTTGCTCTACTGTTGATGCCGTGTGGTTCTGGCAGCTGCCAGTGCAAGGGTGACCACCATCTGTTAGCACTGTTTGCTGCTGGGTGGTACCGCAGCATCAGATCTCACAGTTCACCACCGTCAGCCTTTCCATGTGGCTGAGAGGGGATATCCCCACATTGCTGCACATCACCTGCCAGCCTGGCCGGCCAGTGTGCACACATACCATCTACTCCAGGCACACCACCATCACTTTGGGGGGGGCCACCTCTGAGGGGTCCATTTGGGAAATCGAGACCTCCTGGATACAGACCAAAACCAGCCCAACACCTTATTAATGGTACGTGTGATTTGCATCGTAGCAATGTCGCAGGCATGAGGATGAGCTTCTCCAGGTGTCAGGAGCTCATTCTGCCTGGAGCCATAGGTCGAACTTCCTACCAGCAACCACATTATCGTCACTGGGTGTTACTGGTCCTGCAGGCAAAACAGCTTTGGCGGCGGGTTGCTGGAAACTTCTAGTCCTGACTTGACCTGAAGCACTAGAGCTGAACTTCGTACTCTACCATGTTGCATAGCTGTTAAACCCCTTCACTATGGCCTGGAGACTCAGAAATTATTACGAATCCTCTTGACTATTTCACATATTTAGAAAGCTACCCTGTCTTCACAGTATTTGTCATTTGCTGTGTCTGCTAGGATTTGATATCTCTGGAGTTACCATGGGGCTGAGGAAGAGCAGGATCTGGATGCTTATGGGAGCCCGGATGAACTCCAGTAAGCTCATGGGAAACAACTCATTCTGGGATCAAGCACACCGCAAAATGTCAGTACTGCACTTCTGAAAGCCAGGGTGTTATCTCCAGGGTACCACCTGAATTTTTCTAGAGCTTATGCTACCTAGTGTGAAGTTCCCATCCCTCCTGATTTATGGCCCTTGGACTCATCTCCGCAAGGTAGACAAGGTGGGCGTATATTAAGGCCCAGGTGAGCCCCATGTTTCTGTTTGGGTGTTGGCGGATGGTTGGGAGAGAGGAAGATGGGAGAGGTCCACTTTCAGAGTTGCTTGAGTATTCATAAACTTGGGATCAAGGAGGAAAATAGTTCTCTAGAAAGGAATCTTGGAATTAACTGAAGGACGTTTTGGGTCTGATTATGAAAAGCACAGGAGGTGACCGTTTCTGGTTGCTGTTAGCATGCAGCAAATTGAGGTATTGTAGTTTTATCTGTTACCAGAAAAGCCCTCTACTTAAAAAAAAAAAAAAGTAGGAGCCCCACCGTCTCATTTTTAACAAGGACCAGCTGAAAAATGAAGGCAAGCAGCACACAGACCATCTTATGTCTGCCAATTCATTTCCTGGCCCTGAAAGAAAAAAAAAAAAAAGAGAGAAAAAAAAGAGAAAAAAATCCTCTTGTTTCCTCTCATGCAGGCCAAACATGGCAAAGCACCAGGGGAATTCTGAATGGAATCAATTGCACTTGTTACTAACTGAGTTTTCTTTTATTCTTATATTACCAAGGCCTGGATATTCAGCTGCAAGCAATTATAATGAAGAGTTACTGAGTAATGGTTTCCAGATTGCTCCATGATGGGGCATTAATTGAAAGGGACAATTTAAGAGCTTAGGCCATGTAAATGCATTTCTTATTCTGTCAGATCGAGAAATTTCTGCATACAAGAGGCTGAAATGCTCAGAACTGATAAAGACTTAATAGTAGCCACTTAAGTGAACATTTGGAAAAGGGATTTTACATTTAAGAGATCAAGAATAATTAAAATAAAATAGAGAGTCAGGGTTTTATTAGGAGTCAGAATGTAAACGTTATCAGCAGCCTGGTAATTCTTCTTGGAGTTACACTGAATTTGCACAGAGGAAGATGACAGGAGCGTTTGGCTCCTTATCTCACTGTCTGATCTCACTTCAGCCCTTGACTCTCCTGAGTGAAAGGCCCCATTGAGTCCCAAAGAATCAAAGGCAAAATTCCCTATAAAGTCAGCAGGATGAGTTCAGAAAGGTAACACTGCATTGCTGGATATCTGCCCTTTTCTAAATGCCAGTTAAAAGACAGTACCTCCATACTGGGGACCTGATTCCCAAAACAACAATCAGCTTCAAGTATGACAGTGGATAAATGAGATTTTAAATTCTACGACAGTCAATCAAACACAAATGAAAAATATTCATTAGACTACACTAGTAAAATCCAGGGTTGTTTGTTACAGTGAAGGGATGAAGCCCTGGAGTTTGCAAGCTGTCCAAGCAATACTATTTTCAGTACGATATAACCAATGTTTCACAGGTTTTACATAACTATGTCGCTGCACTTAACTATGAAATCATACATTTCTTTTTTTTATTCGATCAATATTTTATTGCCTTAGTAATTGAAAAACACATTTCACACCAGGTTAATGAGTCTTCCTAGTTTTTTTGCTAATTCATATTAAACCAAGAATTGCTACTAATCAGGAGAAATGTTTCCTTTTCTAAAACACTGAGCCACTTCTAGGAATAATTCTGGGAAGAAGGAGGAGGAAGGGAGTTTCTGTCTCAGGCTTCTACCATTATCTAGCTTGAACAGATGGAAGCTCAACCACACGTGATTAAATCACCGGAATGAAGACGGATATCACTGAAATGGTGGGCTGTCATTTGCTCAGTCCTACGTGAAGAGCAGCCCCCCTGAAACAAGCCACAGCCTGCTGCAGAACTATTACTAAGATGCCTGGGGTTGAAAATATAAACACCTTCAGAGTGGGTGGTCAGCTCAGGTCAGGCTTAAGGTTGATTCACAGGCACTAAATTAATCTGTGAAAAGGGATGTTGCTAGACCGCAGTCTGGGGAGGAGGAAAGCGTGGTGTGTGCCAGTTGTTGGGCTCTTACAAATGAGCAGGCCAGGCAAGAGTCTGTGTTTCACCATCTGACACAAAAACAAACCGAAAATGAGGGCAGAAGTGAAATACTGGTCCTGCTCAACTGCATGGCAAAATCCCAAGGGTTTCCCTGGAGCACCTCCTCCTCGAGCCCCCTTCTCCTCTGCCGCCCCATGCCACCACTCGTCTTCCCCTCCCAGTTGCAGTGAGAGACATGGCCCGGGACAGACAGGGAAATGTCAATGACTTGGGGGCACCTGCAGAGACTGTGGCCAGCCACATAGGACCCTGCGCTGTCAGCACCACCCACACCACCCCCACACAGTCCTGAGACCTCGGTTGTGCAGCCAGTGGTGGCCAGCTGGTTGCTCTTCTCAGACTAGCCACAAGCTGTAATTCAAAACTCGATTGAGATGGCATCCAGTCCATCTTTGGACCTGACACGACAAAGAGTGAGAAGGCTCCTTCAGTAGAAAAGCCTTGCTACTGAAACACAGTGAGGCATCTACATGCTCTAAATCATGCAGAAACCTGGCAGGAACCAGGTACAGCCAAAACAGGAGACACCAAATAAAATGGCCTCGGTTCCCCCACATGATTTGCCTGTGCCAGGTGATGGAAGAGCAAAGACAGACTGTGAGGGATGGCTAAGTGGATACTGCCAGGAGCACAGAAGAAGGGGAACATTCCCTTGCCAGAAATAACAATTATGCCCACACATCTCTCCTGATCACTCAGCCTGTCTGTCTTGCCTCAGGACCTCCATCCAGCTCCACTGCTTCCGTGCCTCCTCCCAGCTCCTCATCTTCAGTGTGGCAAAACCTGCTGGGGAGCCCTGAGTGAACACTGCCGGAGGTGCACGTGAAAGCCCTGTGCAAGGGCAGCGAGGAAGACAAAAAAACCCAATGTACTCCATCCCCTGATGCGTCCAGGTCTCTGCACCAGGGTGTGCACCAGGGAGTGACCCTGGGGACAGGTAGCTGCACGTTTGGCCTTTTTGGCTTCTCTGCCTCTCCCCCTGGCACTGGTGGTCCCTGGCATGGCAGAGGTGCACAGACCCATGCGGAGAAACAATAGACGTTGTGGGAGAAATATCTGGGAAACGCAGGACAGAGCCAGGGTGGCCTTCCTTGGGCTCAGAAGAAAAAGGCATTATGAGTAATCAAACGGAGAAGAAAAGGTGTGTAGTGCTACTTCACAGAAGCAACAGAAAAGCAGGCTACTGCAGAATATGAAATTTAGGAATGGTTTTCTCCATTCCCCTCAATAATATGTATTTATGTTCAGTAGGAAGGCTTCTCTTTGAATCAATGGCATTACTTTCTTCATTGACTAATAAACTTACACTTGGAATTGCTCCTGTCTACAACTAGTCAGAAATTCATCCAGCAAACCCACACATACAGAAAATAAATGAAAATATTTTTTCTGCAATATTATTAAAAGCAGAGAAAAACATTTTTTGGGAAAAAATAATAACATCGTTAAAAATAGCTTGTGGGAGACCAGAGGTCTGGGCGGGGGGGCGGCTGTTATTGTTTATCCGTTTAGGTTTCCCCCCAGGTCCAACTCTGCTTTGAAATGTAACACATCATTAAGGAATTTGCAGTTACAAAGTACAGACACTTGCTCCTGACAGTAAGCATGGCCACTTCTGTTAACAGAGCGAAACCATAACCACTCCCTCCACCTTGCCTCTACTCCAAAACAGCAAAAAATCCTGATTAACAGCCAGGATAAATATGGCAGCCAACCAAAACACTGTCCAACACAAAGTTTGGTCAAGCCATAAAACTGCCAGCAAAAAGCCCAGAAGCAAAGCTTGACGCTGAATTTTAAGTTTAGAATAATAGTCTAACCCAAAGAAATATGAATCTGATAACCGCTAAGCAAGGAGCCTGGGATTTTCATTAGTCACTTGCATGGAGGGGGTGGTGTTGCTGGTGGGAGGTGGGATGCATAATAGCATAGTGGTGAAATGTAAAAAAGGGCAGAATGGTTCAAATCCTGAGAAGGAAAAGGGAGGGGGGAAGTGTGTTTGTTTTTAAAGGCAGTTTTACATGAAGTCACACAAGCGGTTGAAAGACTCACTGTTCTTGCAAGTTCTAGGCTGGTCCACTCTGATACAGCATAAAAGTTCATCTGTTTGCATAAGGGGAACGGGTGTGTGCTCAGCACCCACAGAAATTAATGGACTGTACACAAACTCATTTTTCCCTCAACCTCTCAAAATTAATTTTTTTCTTTTTTAAGGAAAAGCATGTGACCCCATCATATACTGGAAAGTCAAATGCCTCAAGGTAAATCAAATAATTAGAAGGATATTTCCTTTGCTTTAAAAATATCACTGGCAAAATAAAAAACAACCCTCAAGCCTCCCAAAAACTTGGAGGTGGCTTACTTCTTCTTTCTGGCTGAAAGGATCGTTGCATAGTTGGCCCTTGTGCGTCTTGACTTTGTGACACCCAGGTTTTATTCATGCTTAGCCTTTCTGAAAAATAATAGTAGTAATAACAGCAGTAGCAGATTTAACCACAAGCAGACGGGACGTTGCCTCATGGCCCCTTCTCTGTAATGAGCGTAGGTTATTTTGGTTGCTATTTTCTGCTCTGTGAAGGGCTTGAAAGCACTTATGCGTAACTCCTGGCACCAGTCCCACACCTTAAATGGTATTTCCAGTGTAGCCAAATACAAATTGCTCACCTAGGCAGGATTAAACTGTTCATTGTCTATCTGCTGCATGAATGTGTATAGATGTGTAGACAGAAGTGCAGATGTTGATTTTCTGTGCATCTACATATCTTTCACATGCTCATAACATGCCAGTGATAGGGAGTGTGATTGTTATCTGTGATTTTTGCAGTGAACCAGAGAAGTCCTCCCTTCTTCATGTTACACAGCATTGTGCCAGACTGTTTATGCACAATTTCCTAAAGTCCTAAAACTCAGCGCTGGTGTTCAAAGGCCAAAGCAAAAGCTGCTTTTAGTGGAAAGAAGCTGACAAAATCTTTTTATTAAGGCTCTTTAGCTATATTTTGAGGGTCTATTTAAAAACAAAATCCATTCACACCTGATTAGTGAGATTTTTACTTAGGAAAGAAAGGGGAAAAAAGTAATACAATGTATAAAGGCAAAAAATCAAATCAAGTGCTTTTATGTGTGTGTGATTTATATGTTAGGTAGTTTTCCTTATAAAACTAGACCTCACTGGATGCTCAGGAAGAGGAAACTTGGAACTAACAAGTTACGTATGTTAGATAACATGCTGAGTGCAGTTGTGCTGATACACAGTTGGTTCAAAGGAACCATTAGCTCCCTCTCACTTCAGAGATCCTCAAAGGAAGTCATAAACAGAACCCCAGATTTCTGAAGATGCCATTATTTGATGACTGGATGCTAGGCAAAGGTACCTGTAGAGCCTCTCTTTGCCTCACAGTGTCTGTTCTGTAAGTGCAGGGGTTACTTGCACAAAAGCCAGTTGGTTCTGAGCAATCAAAAACACATAGGCTACTATATTTGGATTTGTTGGATATAACCTGAAGGTTCAGAGGTCTCAGTGTAACTCCTTGTGGTATTTACTCATGCTAACCAATTCCATTTTTATAGAAAATTATTAAAACCTTTTCTACAGCATTTTCAAAGCCATCCTATACAGCTGAACAAACTTCCACTATGGACTGTTCCACATTAGTTTACAAATCCTGTTCATCCTCTACTCATTGACAGAGTATTTTTCAGTAAAGGGCTAGACAGTGGTTTCTGTGTCAATACAGTCTTCTAAGTGGACATTTCACAGCTTTACAGATGCAACAGGAATTTAAGCTGTAGAAGATGCTACTGCAGTGCTGCTGACAAAACCCTGACCATAGTAACTGCAGTCACCACAGGCAACACTCCAGGAAACGTGAGAAACAAAGGAAAAAGTGGAATATGTCCCAGGAAGATGGCTTCTCTCCAGGGTGTCATCTGGCACCATACTTGTCCTAGCCTGACACAGAGTGCAGGCAAGACAAACAAAATCCTGGGGGGTTATACTACCTTGTTTTCCTGTCAAACCCTGCTCTCAAGCCCATAGATGCTTTGCAGGAACGATGTTTTTCCTAGAACATCTGGATCCCAACGAAGGCTTTCGAAGTGGAGCTGTGACAAATACACTATTGACACTGGCAGCTACAGAGATGTGAGAGTGTTTCTGTCAGAGGGTTGCTGGAGATGACCAGCAAGATAAATTGTTTCTCATTATTCCAAAACAGAAGGAAAGAAGACTTTGGGTAAATGTTCTTTCATATCAATGGGAAAAAGGCACTAGCGTGAAAGGACTAGCAATACCAAGGACCAGTAAAAGTAAAATAACAGTACATCTGTCCACTCATGCTTTGGCAGTGAGGTTACTAAGGCACCAGAGACAGTCGGTGGGCATGGTCGAGGCTGGGGCACCATGAAGCAGGTGCCTATGGGCAAGATACTCTTTGACCATAGCAGCTTTGGAAGCCATGGATCTTCAAGATCGTCATTCTGCAAGAGTTAGGTGTGAGTCAATCCAAGGATTTGTGGAAATCAGAGCTTATGTCTCTGACCACATGAGAAGGCTTTCCCACAATATCATCTGTTCAACGAGGCTGTTTGTTCAGGTGAACTCACGTCTTGTTTCAGGAACAAAAATCAAGTATTTCTATTTTTATTTTAAAAGCAGTTTGGAAAATATCTCCACTAGTATATAAAACTGCAGCCAGCAGAGGCACTAATTGTATTAACAGTGAGGGAACAACTTTCTTGGAAAACATGTGTGGATGACAGTCATTCCACCTTACCCCCTGAAAATCTGGCACTTGGATGGCTACTGATCAAATATAACCCAACGCAGCTGCAAACTCGGTAGACTGAGCTGAACGTGAGCTTCTGCTGAAGCTACTGGAAACTATGTCACTTGAGAATCGCCTGGCTGAAGGTAATTTTATGGGGGAAGCTGCCAGCTCAAGTACACTCGCACACCGACTACCCTGGGGTCAACCCTTGCAAAAGGTGCAGCATCTGAAGTTCCCATCAAAACCCCTGTGGCACCAGGGGGTGCAAAGATTGTTAGCGTGGTCTTGCCTTGACCGTGACAAGACAGGCCTTTGTCTGCATTCACACCTTCGCTCTCTCTGATTCTTATGCAGGGTACACAGCCATGACAGGAACCTGAAGCCGCGAGCTAGGAGGCAGGGCTCTGCCTGGGGCTCCTGCAAGTAATTCAGAAACTGGGTCTCATTTAGCATCTCCCAGGGGCCTTATGTGGAGACGTGCCACTGGAAGGTGATGGCAGAAGCTGCCTCTCCCCTCGCTGTCCCCCTGTGGGGAAATGAATGTCTCGGGTGTGGGGAATGAATGTCTCGGGTGTGGATCCCTGACTTGTGCTTGGCCTTGGAGCTTTTGTGCTTAATGGAACAGTGCAACAGAAGCTTACAATAGCCCATATTCCCCCTTGAACTACAGAATCCACCAAAAGCATTAGTAGGATCATTCAGGAACAGCTAGAAAGGCCAGGATTTGCTAGTGAGTGCTGGGGTCTGCTCCCAGACCTGGGGGACAGTTCCTGCTCTCCTCACAGTGCCCAGAGATCTGCTACAGGCTGTTTTAAACAGCACTGTCACAGCAAGGTCCACTCCCACGTTTCTGCCTGGCTGCAGTAACGAGAACTGCATTTATCCAGAGGCAAGTGTCCTTCCATAACACACATCTCTGCTTTTCAGCTGACTCAAGCACAGGGTGTTCAGAGAGCAGAGAGGTGGGTACAGAATTTAAACCCCTCAGCTAGTCATACCCTTGACGGACTATATGGAGCTTCCTAGGTAGTCTTTGTAACAATTAGCCATGGTTGAAGCTTTTTATTCCTTGCTCTGTTCCCCCTCAGAAGCATCCTTGAATCGGGGACCAGAAGATGTTCAACTGCCATTGATCCTGACTGTTAGACGCAGGAAAAGACATACAGACTTTTAATCTACATATGTCCATAAATCCACCTGCCCTTAGTAAAACTGCTGATGTTTCACTTGTTGACCAAAGCCAATAGGGAACTCCCTTTCTCTCTTGCCTCCATTTTCTATTTTCTTTACAAAAGCATATCTTGTATCTCGTATACATACCTGTATATGTTGATGATACTTCTTTGCAGAAAAATTCCTACACTATACTATTTCTTGGTAAAGCATACTTGCAGTACAGTCCTTACATAACCCTTTAGACCCCACCAATCTTTCAGCTAAAGTAATTTCATCCTGTAAATTGTGACAGAATTGGGATAAGACTCAGTGTTACACATGTATTTCAGAGGCTCCTGCAAGTACAGTGGTGGATTTAAACTTTTGCCCTACAAAATCTCAGCTTTCTTGAAGTTTTGCATTGCAAACCTTTCACCAGAAATCCAAATTCAATCATGTATTTTAGTAGGTGATGACACAACTTGAGTAATATACCTTTCCAATGTGAAAATAGTGCAATAAAATAAAATAATATTTTTAAAAATTCTTGCTATTGTACTTCATTCCTCCCATGGAGAAATATATATTAGAGCTTTCCTTGCCCTGCTCTGCACCAGGAATCTTGGTTGGAGTCATACAGGTTACAGATTTATCAACCTCCCTCTGTCAAATGTTTTCTCTGATTTTAAATTTAAAAAAAAAAAACATTTTCAGCAGATGAGCTTGTGAAGACCTAGTGAAGTTTAAGAGAGATAAAAAATGTGTGCAAGGATATTAACAAAGTAACTCCATACGAAATCTCAGATATCTTCCACTGGGCTTGGCTGTTTACTGATGCATAAACATGCACAAGACCACAGTGGGGCACTCAGGGGTGCGAAGCAACCATAGACCAGAAGTGACTAGGATACACAGCTCTTAGAGTGCTCTGGATCACCCAGTCACTTTCTGTTAGGGAAAAATAATTATTGTTATTATAAATAAATAAAAATGAACAGCTTGGCTTCTTCTCATTGTATTTGTATAGCATCTATATCATCCAGTGTACAATCTGGGCATGCCCATACTTCATTTTCCTTTGGAAGATGCCTACACAGACAAGTTTTAGAAATATTTTTTGAGAGAATAATAAACTGCCTTGAAAACTTCTTCAAAATGCAGGCATTCTTTGTTAAGGCCATTTGATGATCCTTCCAAACTGAGATTTCCCTTATGGAAAGTTCATTTAAGGAAAGATTAAGACTGTACCAGAATTCTCCAGGCACTTCCATATCTCTACAGGAGAATTGCAGCCCACAAGGTCAGTCTGGCCCTCCAGCTGTTTACAGGAATTGTATCATCTGACTATGGCAGGGAAGAGATACGCTGTGACTAAAATGCATCCATTCTACTGCAAATCGAAATACTCAGACAACTACTCACAGGGATCAGTTTTTGCATAAACCATAAGCCCTGCTTGCACAATGTGTTTGCCGAGGACCTGCAAAGAGTGGATCACCAAGTGCAAACTAAGTCTGTTTTGTCAGCATTTGTGAAGCAAGACCTAAATATAGCAGATAAAATGTTATTCACAAAAGACTCACCATGCTGTGATTACAGATCACCTCACTCCAAGCATTAAACCAAGAGAGCACCAGGGACTGTTTTGCTCGTGCTTTATCCAATCTGCTCATCTGACACAGGATTCGCAAAATACACTTTCCAGTCTTGACATGCCAACAAAGCACTTTTAATTTTGGCTCCAGTCCAAGCCCGGTGCTAGTTATCTGATACCTTTCATGGAGTCATCATATTTTCTTCCTTGTACACACTTCTCGTTCCTGCATAAGCTTTAACTAACCTCTTCATTAAATTAGGATTTTGGAGAGCTTTCTCTTTCAAACCTTGGAGTCTGTAAGTTATTTGACAAGTGTTCTACACTTGACAGCACCTTTTTAAGTCTGACAGCTTCAGCTTACAAAGATACAACTCTAAACCACTGAATTCACTGGATTTGTTCCATTCATTTCAAGACCATTTAATCAAGCTTGGCAAAAACCTCTAAGAAATAAAATTACCAGGAGACATATACAAGGCAAGCAACTCACATTCTGCAGCTTATTTACTAGTTACCCCTGAGCAGTAGCTAGCTAACTTCTACCTAATCCCTAATAAGGTTGTTTTTTCTCCCTCCCTTCAAAAATCCAGCACTCTGACCTTAATGCAAAGTGATGGATTAATGTTACGCATGCTGTTCTTAAACCTCAGTCACCTTCTGCTATGACAGCAGGATTAGAAGGCAAAGTATGGACTGAAGGCACCCAGCAGATTCGGTGATTTAATTGTCTGAGCTTCTGGTGTGCAGGCTTAACTATGGCTTAAATAATGTCTTTTTCCCCTCAAAAGAAGTCTGTTTGAAATTGATTCCTTTTACTGAAACCCCAAGTAGAACACTTTCAGTTTTTCAGATACTGTGTGCATGGCAGAGAGGTTTGTTTGCCTTAAAGCTCCGCAAACGTTAATCTGAAGCTGTTTGCTATGGCCACTTTCTGCATCTTGTTTTGGAGATGTCTTGATCAATTAGTGCAACGTCACAGTTACATGTAGTTATTGTATCTCCAGCTGCAAGCTGTTAATAATAAACTTACCCACAGGACAAACCTGCCATATGGTTGATGGTCAAGCAAGGCTAAAATATGCATTAGGAAAAAAAATGCAACTGTCAACATGAAGCTGGATATGGCTTATTGGATTTGATGCGGGCATCTGACAGCAATGTTTCTTTTAGCAACATTCTGTATTGCAGGTCAGGAATCTGCCTACTGTGGAATATTTGTCATAGGAAGACGGGAAGAGAAAAAAACAAGGAAACATTTGTGCAATGGAGAATACAGGGTAGGTTCGCGGTGGCTGGATTTTTTTCTGAGGAGGGAGTGTTGATTCAAGGGGGATTTTGTAAGAATGATTTGCTAAAGAAAGCCTTGTTCAAATTTTTTTCACAATCAACAGAAATCAGCTGCATATGGCAAGAAAACAAAATGTGGGGGTTTTCTTGCAAATATAAAGAAATATGACTGTCACATAAAACATGAGCTATAGAAGAAAATATCTGAAGTCTATCTGGTGATAGTTATATACCCAGGTTATAACTTCTTTGTGCTAGGAAAAAGCTCAGTGTTTGGATATTTTTTGTAACTCTTGACTTGACGTCTATTCCAGCCACTCAGTGAATGGCAGTGGCAGGGTTCCTTGCCTTATTGATAACACCAGTGCAGAAAATACTTCCTTTAGCTTTATAAAAACTGAAGGTACCACAGCTGGGTTTGCCATTAAAGAAGACAAGTCAAAGAATGACATGCAAGTAAAAGCAAGCCCTCCTATGCCGTGGAAGCCTTCAAGTCCTTCCCTCTTGCCTCATCAAAGGCCACCTCCCAGTAACTACAGCTCATTTATGAATTGGAGAGTATGCAAACAGTTTCATTCCATACTGTTCCATACTACTGTCACTTTTATCAATGGGAGCAGAAACCAAACTAATTGCTGTTCTAAGAGCAGTCGTGCAGTGAAGACCTTATTAAAAGTCCCAGAGTCCTGTTTACATGTGGTAAGGCTTGATTTGATTAGCTGGTAATTAGAAGCACACTTAATTACACAATTTAAAAGGGAAAGCTGGGCATCACAGTTCCTAGGAGATTTCTCCAACATATGGGAAAGCACTATTTCTTGTTAGACTTTGCCATCAAGGCCTTGTTCTTGCAAACACTTCTGCATGTGCTCAGCTTTAACACGTGGCGAGCAGTCTCTCTGACTTTCATGAACCTCTCCCAACCTCAGGAGCAGAAGCTCTCTGAATGCATCTCTGAAAGGATGTTTCTCAGTTTCCAATTGTGTCTCCAGATTTTGCAAATATATTTCTCACAGAGATGATTGCTCCATGTTATGATAAACATAAAAAATAAGGACATGTTTTCCTGATAGTTTGGAGACATTGGGGCTTTACTGGGCAGATCACTAGATAAACAGGAGTGCTTTGATGCAAACCTCAGAACATCAGCTCTCGGTATAAAACTGGTGACATTAAAACACTGTCCTTCTAAACATGCCATCATTTTGCATTAGAGTGATGTTCACTCTCTCTCTCCATTCAATGCAGACTGATATTCAAGCCAGGCCAGGTATTCAGCCTACTGTCTTCGGGGGGGGGGGGGGGGGGGGAAGGGGCATGCTGTGTGTTCAAAAATAGTTTCTTTTTTTATCACAAACTTACTGTGAGGAGCTTGGTATTCTACAAAAAACATTAAGTCCTGTGGATGTTTTTCTGGGCTCAAGAATATTTTTGGTGGAAATTAAGATTCTGGATTAATCCAGGCCCCTTCATTTCACAGTTTTAAAAACGTTGAAGAAAAATCAAGGCTGCAGATTTAAACGTATTTTGAGCCCATATGCCACCATCTATTTCTGTGGGGTTATTCCTGAACAACCTATATGTTAGAATTTTTTTCTTCCAGCTTGCAAAATTTGTACTGTGGCCTAAACAGCAAAGAAAACTCCCAATAAGACAAGCGAAACAATCAACAAGAAAGGGCTCAGAGTCAGAGATCAAAAAGAAGAAATGAAATGTTCAATACGTGGTGAAAAAGGAGTCTTTTTGATGTGGTGCAAGGTACAAAGTCAAAAGCAAAGGAAGACAACAAATTAGGGGGATAGTGAGGATTGAGAAGAGAGTAGAATATGAAGAGATAAATTATTGTGTGAGCTGAACATACCTGAAACCAGTGGAATCCTAAGAACAGGGAATTAACCCTAATTTATGTTGTACAATTTTTTTCTTGCTATTTCCAACGTAAGAAACACGCTTACTTTGATCATAGAAAGTTTATTCAATGCACCAATTCTTGGTAGCATATTTATGCACCATCACTTATGTTAACAACAGCTCCATGTATATACACAGTGACTCACTTGTAAATCGCTGCTTGCTTATTGTTGCTCCATATTTTTTCATGATTTCATCCTATCTGTTTTGTCTGAAAGGAGAGTGTGTCTGTAACACATCTGACTTTTCATGATAGCCCTAATTTAGGTGTTATGCATACATATTTTCTGCAGCTTTCTGGGCCACCCATCTATTAAATGTCCTGCCACTTGGCTGTTTTACATGATGTCAGCTCGTGATCTGGCTTTTTTTACTCTGTTACCAAATCCTGACTTCTCAAACATTAAATAAAATGATTCTTTCAGGGTTAATTATTTTGGAGTGTGACAGAAACCAGCACCCATAAAGTTTGTTGACATAAAAAGAGTAGATGTGAAAATAAAAATGTATGCATGTCTACACTGTGCTCCTGAGCTAATGCATTGAGTTTCAGATCTTGACAGAAACTTGGCCTCCATCAGTCTTGACTCTGTTTAAGTGACAGGATGGCTGGCAGCACTCACCAGTGCTTGCAGGATGTACTAATATTTACAAGCAAAAGAAGGTCTCTGGCTTTGTTGAAATAACACCACTTTCTTAATTTGACTGCTGCTCCATAGCAGACCTTAACAAACAGCTACCAAGGGAGGAGGTAAAGGACTGAGCTTTCATCAAATGCTAATGTTTACCTTAACTGAAAAAGTCACAATTATATTAAACAGATTTCTGAGGGCAAAATATAAATAATGATATCACTCTTCTGGAATATCATGCTCAGGATGACAGTGTAAACACTGAGGAGTTCCAAAAGCAAAATGCAAAAAAAGAAAAAAAAAATATATCAGACAAGATTTCTTCACATAAACAATCAAAAAATGGTTGCAAGTTGCGTGTCTGGTGCTGAGGTGTACAATGCAAGTGCTGTATGAGAGGGAGAGGTGGAAATGTATCTGGCATTTCCTTTAGACTCGTTTTTAAGGCAGAGGCAATTGTGAAGTTTAAATTAGTTTTCAACTTTGGATTCAAAGTCACCTGAAGCTTCAGAGCAATTTAACCTCACACTTCTATTTCTGCTTAATCTTTTAAATAAGCAGGTAAAATGTACAGGATTAATGTAATTGTTTTACACTGATAACATTTCCATTCATCTGAAAGGACGGCAGTATTGCTTGGTGGATTGCTATGGGATTTAGACTGATATGCTACTATCTGTGTTTCTATATACATCTGTACTGAATAGGTTAGTAATATCTACAATAAATCTAAATTATACATTGCTGTATATAAAAGTTATCACTTCTCTAATGAATTTGCATGACTCCATCAATAGTGTGATTCACAACTTGTAAAGCAATTGCTCTCTTCACAGCCCTGTGCAGTAAAGAAACAAAAAAAGGGAAACGAAGACTGTGGAGAATCTGAGTGAGTTTGCCCAAGATCATGCAGTAAAACAACAGCAATATGTGCAGGTACCTCTAGACTATAAGCAAACACATACACTACCCTGAAGAAAACCTGGGTGAAAACCAACTCTGTAGAAATTCAAATGACATTGCATCTGCTGTTGATGGGACAGCTTAATTTTGTACCCCACGATGCACACATAGGACCCTTGAAGTCACTGGAATTCCCTTCACTGAAACCAGCATGAATTTGGCTTTTTGTGTCCAAAGGGCAATTTTACACTGAAAGCATTTGAATTTGATACACATTAAGATGGCAAAAAATCTGTGAAAGGGTACTTTTGCACTGATATATAGCAACAGAAAGTAAGAGTGGAATAACAAACCAACAAAAACCCTACTCACAGTGCCTGCGAGGCTCCAGCTCCTTGTGTATAATTGGAAATGTGTACTGCTAAATAAAATAATCAAATAAGTCTTCAGCTGCCATTTATAGCAAAATAGCTAAAAGGACCTTTTGCTTTTCTGTACGGGGAAGTCAGACAGGGGAAGAGGCACAGCCCAGGCAAGGGAAGCGTGTGGTGCTTTACTGTAGGGCACTGTCCCAGACGTCCCCAATGAGGATCCCAGGAGCAGCGCAATGTCAATGGGTACCTTGTCTTCCACATTTCCACTCACAGCCAGAAGTTTTCATCTTTTATCCCAGCATTCAGATTTTAATGCTTTCTCTGCTGGGAAAAAAAAAAAATCTAAAAATGGAAAGGGTATGATCTCAAGTATTGAGGTGTTCAGCCAAACACAGCGAAATGCACAGCCTGAGGAATGAAATAATGAAGCTATCACTGCTGCTGAGGGTGAGATTCACAAGTTACCAATCTCACTGGGTGTTGCCAACTATAAGTTACTGAAGTTTCATCCTCCAAGTGGAAGTAATTTTAAATTCCAACTCTTCAATGCCATTTGATACTCTACTATAACCATTGGCATGTATACTTAACACTATCTGCTTGTTTCACCTTATCAGTATTCAGACACTGTCAGTCTAATTTTTATCCCAGCTTTTTTCTGTTTTCCTCTGATAACTGGTAGTAGCTTCAATGCAAAATGCCATGAAATTGTGAAATCTGTTAAACCTTTGTGTAATCACCCCCAGGGAAGTCGTGGACATTCTATTGTATGAACATTTTAAAAGACTAGTTGTGGGTAGGCAGAGGAGAGAGTGCTGGCACTAGCAACACCGAAATGAGTGAATACAACACAGATGCTGCACATAGGGACAAAGACACGACCACAGCAAAATATCACCTTGTATATTGGCTGAACTGGATCATCAGGACCTCTAGAATGCAGATTATTTTCAAGTGGGTACACCTGAATTTAGATGTTTAAATCTCTCAACTTTAAAGTTGTGAATCAGGGCAATGAGAAGAGTATGACCTTCGTAGAGGTTTGTAGCACATTCACTTTTAAGACTTTGACCACTGCTTTGGATGACCTCTTGAATGCATCGTCAGTCACACATCTCCCCGACACAGAACAGCATTTTTACTTTTGAAATTGCTCTAATTTCTTCACTTTCCCCTGAATGGAAATGAGGGTCCTGAATGGCAGTCAGAGACAGCAGCCTCCAGTGAAGCTTCCTTGTGACACTGACAGCTCTGTGAAAGCAACAACACACTGGAGTTTTCTATGTTTTCCTGCTGGTATTTTCAAGCCTTTTTTTTTTTTTTTATCTTGTATCTTATTTGCGGTCATGTCCTAGTTTTGGCTGGCGCAGAGTTAATTTTCCTCTCAGTAGCTGCTGTGTTTTGGATTTAGTACCAGAAGAATGTTGATAACGCTGGTGTTTTCAGTTGTTCCTATGAAATCAAGGACTTTTTTCAGTTTCTCATATCCAGCTAATAAGCACGTGTGCAGGAGCTGGGAGGGAGCATGGGCAGACAGAGAGCCAAGCTGGGGAATGGAATATTCCATATCAGAGACGTCCTGCTCAGTTTATGAATGGGGGTTGGCCAGGTGGCAGGAATCTTTTCTTTCTCATTTGCATGAGTTCAAATCCTCTCTTGGCTGGGAGTCTGAACTTTTTGAGGAGCTCGGTCTTTTTCACGAGTTTTGTGAAATTCATGAAACTCATGATTTTTCAGGTTCTGCAACCACTTCTCAGGGACTGGCTGCAACTTGGTCATAGGGTGGTGAGAAAAATTGTATTGTATAGTTTGTGTTGCATAGTCATTATTATAATTATTATTATCATTATTAGTATTAGTTTTAGTATTTCCTTTATTGCCTTATTAAACTGCCTTTATCTCAACCCATGAGTTTTACCTTTTGTCCATTTGTCCTCCCCATCGTGCTGGGGGGAAGGGGAAGGGTGAGCAAGCGGCTGTCTGATGCTTAGTTGCCAGCTGCCGGGTTAAACTACAACAGGTCACCATAGTGAGCTTTTGCTGCTTTCCAGGAGAGTATTGGCAGAAGCTGTTATGGCATGAATTTAAAAGGGGCTTTAACACCTGGTCTTTCAGCAGTCTTTTTCTCTGTACTTCCAGGTCCTTCAATCACAGAATTACAGCAGCTGTAGCTGAGAAAGAGACGCAATTTTTCCCTTCTGCTTTTTGTGATGTAATTTCAAGCCAAATCCTGTGACACTGAAACTTCTGCAGTTCCTATGGATTTCAATGTTGAAATACATTCTCAGTATTTCTTAATACTTCAGAGTTAATTTTGGTAACTTGGAAGTTGGTGGATCAGGAATTAATATTCAGTGTGCCTAACCCAAACTTGGAACCAAAAAGGCTCTTCATGTTTGTATGGCTTTTTTCTAAGTTTTGATTAAGAGAATCATTAGGAAACGAAAAACTAACTCAAGTGGTCCCACACAGTCCAGGGTTTTGAAGGGTGGCTGCTTCTGTGAAATGAAGAAGAAGGAATTGTGTGAATATAAACCACAGCCAGTTAATTGTGTGACTGCCGTCAGCACTCTGGCAGCACTGCCTTTCAGATGCAAAACACTTCAGTAAGAGAATAATGCCTCAGTCCAAGTCCAGGACTTTGTACTCTGTTGTTCTATGCAAAATGTGGCGCTTCCTTATG
>Ga0181612_112192_pt1 | contig 18541 bp, 10 predicted proteins | sample HoacroProtozoa21_FD_119630 | JGI IMG/M metagenome (GOLD analysis project Ga0181612, IMG submission 119630) | Hoatzin crop microbial communities from Cojedes, Venezuel. Combined Assembly of Gp0051906, Gp0051904, Gp0051908
TCTTAACAGCCTGTCAATTAATGGCTGAAGAGTTTTGGTCATCTTTACAATCTCCTTAGTGCTTACTTATTGGGTTTGTGTCTCTGTGGTCTTTATATGGCTGTCCCTGTTACCTCGTATTCCCTTTTTGCTGAAAAGGTCCTTTACCTGATAACGTCAATGAACCAGGTTCTTTCACCTTCCACATGCCCTTATGCTCTCTTTTTAGCCGTATCATTGAGGGCAGTGATGATGAGGCAATTCCAAGTAGATGCTGTGAACAGGAAATCGAAATAAGGGAGGCATTAGACAAAGAATACTATGGTTTTAGATAGGCACAGCATGTAAAGTAAATAATAGACAGGTAAGTTTTAAAGTAGATTTTATTATGAAAGACACATTTCAAGCTAAGTAAGGTGAAGGGGTGCCATCAGACTGTCTGCAAATAACTTTTGTCAATTTGAGTAGTGAAGGCTGTCACTGTACTGAGTTGAGGGTAGCACAGATTTAAACTGTTAGAAAATTACGTGTTATCTGTATCCTAAATTTGATTTCTGCAGGATTTCTATTTTACCTCTATGAATGTGCAGCGGGGAGAGAGCTTGTTTCGAACCTGCTGTCACAGGGTGGTAGGGAAACTTAATCTGTACAGTTGTGATGATTATTCATAGAGAAGTTTTTTCCCTTAAACAGAATGTAATTTTAAAAAGTATGATTATGTTGCAATGCTAGCTAAATAAGCTACACTAAAACGATTCTTTTATTGATTTGGGGGATTTGTCAAGATAGAAATAACTTGTCTCACTGTTTATTTTGTTTTCTTAGAGGAAATTGCTGTAAGCACACTGTGGATGCTTAAACAAGTGAAATTTTCATCCCTTTTCACCACTGCTGTATTTTTTTTTTTGTTTGCAGAATCCAGTTGTGTCTGGTTGCAGCTGGTCAGAAATAGATGTGCTGATTCTGGCTGGAACAATTGGCCATGTTTTGAGTTTGGGGGCAAGCAGTTTTATAGAAGAGGAGCATCAAACCTGGTATTTTCTTATCAATACACTTTGTTTGGCGCTCTCTCAGGAACTTTGTAGAAATAATTTTCTTCTGAAAGAATGTCACCCTCAACATAGCACCACTGTGAAACAGAACTTTGATAGTATGGGGGAAGCCTCTGAGTACAAGAATATAGACATTCCAGAAGCAGGTGATTCAAAACTGGGCAAGGCCACCTCTTCGGCTGATTTCGTAAAAAGATCAGATAAGTGGATAAGCTTAGCAAGTCCATGGATCATCCTTATTTGCTGTCGGCTACTCCGATCCTTGAATCAGACAGGTGTCCAGTGGGCTCATCGACCAGACTTTGGGCATTGGTTGACCAGGTGGGTATCTGGTTTATTGTCTTATTTTCTGTCTTATTAAAAACTAACATATGTGTCATTTGGTGAAATGTGTACATTTCTATGCAGTCTATGTTTAGAAATTGCTGTAAACATGCCAAGCGGGTAAACAGTTAAGTAACGTGAAGATTTTTTCACTGCGGTTTCATGCAGAAGTAACCTGTACTACCAATAGTTTATAATCTTTGCCCTGCACCCCATGACTTATCTAATTAATGCCAATTATACACGATAGGCTTATCAGAGGCAAAAAGTAAATATTTTCCGTGTATACGTCAACAGTGTCTGGTTTGGGAAATTAAAAATCATTTAATAGAATTAAACCCTTGACATTAAGGTGGAAGGTTCTGCTCAACTCCAAACTTTGTGAAATTGCAGGAGAAGATACTACATGTAGAATTCTTCCTTGTCTATCACGGACATTGAATGTGTGGGTGGAAAACTGAAGGAATTTTTCAAGTGCAGTATGATAAACAAGAAAGGGAATTTTTTACATCTGGAAGTACACTGGAGAAGGGCTTCTGCTTTTTCTGCTACCTTTTAATATTGTGAAGAACTGCAGTCATTGTTCAGTGAAGAAAAGCACTTGATATTTCAGCTGGTAGATAGAGAAGCAATACCTTGTGACTGAGTAGTTAAAGTTTTGTAGACAGCAGATGGGGAGGCTGTGCTGTGCAAGATAAAGAAATTTCTTGCCAGTATCTTACAACATGTGGATGAAACATCATTCATCATTCGTTAATAGTGACATAGTAACGAACTAGTATGAGACCTGGTACTTATTGGAAGCCTCACAGATAAAATGCTAATTGCTGTGACAGGCATGAGTGCTGAAAGGCATGAGTTACGAGGGAATTTATCTCATTGTAGCAGTTGTCCTATACCAAAGCTTTCACCGTGTACTCCTCCTCTTGAGATGAGGTGAGGGATTAAGGAAGGAATGCCATATTCCCAGCATCATCTACATGATAGAGAACTCCTTCATTATGAGCTAAGCCAATGTGTGAGCAGGATTAGCTGCGATTTGGTGCAACTGCGGGGGATTTTTATAATTAATCCTGAGCATCTTCCAAAGATTTATTTGCCCAATAACTTCTTGAGCCAGGTGTCTTCTTCAGACTCTCAGTCCTTTTCTTTGAGGTGTACTAGTGCCACCATGCCAGGAAACAAGGACTTTATATTCTTGCAGCTGAAAAATGGTGTTTGTTTCAGAGGTATGGTTTTGCTAGTATGGCGCCCCAGGAATGTTTACTGACCGTTGGAAATGTTACCAGCCTTCTGAGAATTGCGTCTGCGTGCCTGGACTTAACTTCCAAAGATCCTGTCGTGGTTAAGCATGCTCCCACCTCTGGTTTGCTGGTGTTAGGTATGCCTATAGAGCAGCAAAACCTATTTTAGCCTTGGGCTGTGGGGACTCAGGGAGGTAGCACAGGTAGAATGTAGTCTGCAGCTGGAGCAGGTGCTTGTGGGGCTTCCTGATTTGCAACAAAGGCTGGGAAATCCTGTATGCCCAGTTCTAGCACTACTGCCTGTCAGGAGCTTCCAGGCAACCCACTCAAGTAAACCATGGTTCTTTACACCTGTTCTGGCTTAGTCTTTTTTTTTTGTTGTTGGGTAGGTAGGGGAGAGGAGGCTATTTTTGTGTTATTTTTTTTCTCCTATGGATTTGAATTGGTGTGTTTTGCATAATTCATATATGTCTTTGAAAACAACAGAATCACAAGCTGGTTGAGGTTGGAGGGGAACTCTGGAAATTACATGGTTCAATCCCGCTACTCAGAGCAGAGTGATCTGGAACAGATGGCTCAGATTCTTGTCCATCTCCAAGCATAGAGACTCCACAACCATTCTGGGCCACCTGTTTAATTTTTGCCCCCCAGAATTTCCATCTATTTAAACAGAATTTCCTTTATTTTAATTTGTGTCCATTGCATGATGTCCTTTTGCTGGGCACCACTGAGAAGAATATGGGTTTACCTTTTTGCAACACACTTCACCTCCAGTCAAGCTGGTGAGATCTGTACTGAGCCTTCTTTTTTGAGGCTAAACAGTCCCAGGGCTTTGAGCTTCTCTTTGTAGAAGAGATGCTCCCATCATCATTTTCATAGTCCTTCGCTGCATTTGCTCCAATATGTCCATGTATTTCTCTGTGCTGGATAACTCATAACTGGACGCAGGGCTGAGGACAGGTGAAGAAACACCTTCCTCAGCCTGCTGGCAGTGTTTTTCGTAATGCATCGCCAAATGCTGTTGGTTTTCTCTGGTGCGAGGGCACATTGCTGGCTGATAATTAACTCAGTGTGCACCAGAGCTATCTCTGAAAAGATGTTCAGCCCCAAGTCTGTCCAAGTGTGTAGCTGTTTGTTGCAAGGTGCAGTACTTGCCTCTTCCCCTTGTTGAACTTCATAAGGTTGCTGTCGGGCAATTTCTCCAATCTGTTGAGGCACCTCTGAATGGCAGCAGACCCACCTACTGTATCAGCCACTCCTCCCACTTGTGCACTGTGTGCTGACCTGCTGAGGATGCGCTCTGCCCCATTGTCCAGGTCATTAAATGAAGAAGTTGAACAGTATCAGCCCCAGTGTCAAGCCCTGGGGTTGGTCCTTAGTGACTGGCCTCCAGATGGACTTTGTGCTGCTGATCACAACCCTGTGAGCCACTTTTCAGTGCACCTGACTGTCCGCTTTACCTAGCTGGGACTGCATCAGTTTGCCTGGGATGATGTTATAGGAGATGGTGTTAAAAGCTTTGTAAAAGCTGAGATAAACAACATCGCCTGCTCTCTGCTCTTCCACTGGGCTGATCATCTCATCACAGAAGTGTTTGAAGTTGAATAAGGATTACTTCCCCTTCATAAAGCCATCACAGCCCTATTTAAATGAAAGCTGTCTTCCTCCCCCTTCAGTAAGGCTGAAGTACAGCAGCTAGGTATCAAAACCAAAACTAAAGAATTTTACAGGTAAATTGCTGCCTGCGCTTCTCCACCAAACTATACCCTCCCATTGGGTATGTTTGCTTGGCTCTTGAAGCAAATAGAAGAGACAAAGTCCTGCAGCTGTAGTCTTAGGCTACGACTGCTTGTTTGGCTACAATAGTAGGTTAAAGGAGCTCTTGCCTTACAAGGCAAGGTACCTGCTGTCTTGCTCCTCCCCTCCCTGGCCCTGTATTTTACCAGCACAGCTGTTGCTTTGTCGGTGTGGTGAGCTAAATCATTGAATAGATGTGGCTGGAAAAGTAACCCAAGACAGTGTGGGGAACTCTTGGCTTCCCACTCTGATTTACCATCCAGCTTCACAGGCAAATTGGCTGGCTTAGTAACGGGAATGCAGGAAGGGAAGAGTGTGCAAGGCAGCACTGCTGCTGTTGAAATTCCTATAGAAACAAAATGTGCAAGTATCTTCATCTTCTGAAGTGCTGCAGACATAAATAGTTTTTTCTTTCTGCCATTGTCAAGCATTCCTTACAAAAACCCACTTGCCATTCCAATTTGATTGAGGAGGAAGCAGTAATTCACAAAATTGTACTTTTGGGGGCTTTAAAGACATTGTGGAACTGTCCAGATTGCCATGCCATGGCAGGCTAAGAGGATGTGTCACTGAGGCTGCCGCAGTTCTGCCTTCTCCCTTATACTGGTGTAACTGCTGCTGCTGTGTTTAGGGAGCAGGTGATGGAGCAGAACCCTGGCAGCCGTGGCACAAGTTGGCTTGGGCTGCTGGGGAGCTACATCCTGACTTAAATCAACAGAGCAGTTTTTAGCCAAAGAGGAGAATACATGTCACCACGCTGACATATACTTTGGTTGCTTTATAGGGTTACAAGATTGCCCAGGTAGCAGCATTTGAAGTGCACAATTTTTGGACTAGAGTGGTGGCATGTAGGTGAGTTCTTGGGTCTGAAATGATTCACTGGACAAGCTTCAGAAAGATCAGTCAACAATGCAACTAAATCTTTGCTCATCCTGTGGCCTATAGAGTGTCTGTGAATTCCTATTTGGCAAGCATGCTTGCACTTTCTTTGGTTAGAGGTTTTAATGCCTTTGTTGGTTCTTCTTCACAAGAGAACAGGGTAGTAGAGATATCTGTTTCCCTAGTTGATCAGGATTGAGATGATGTTTTTCCTTATAGCATGAATTAATAGTTGGTGATAAGCTGAGTTGCATAAAGCAGTTATTTCTCTTCCCAAAATGCATTGCTAGTCTGTAAGGTTGATTGTTATTCTATTTTTAGGATGCGTTTAATTTGCATAGTTATGTCTTAATAGCACATTTTTTAGTAATAAGAAATTAGAACCTTACTTAGATCATGTGTGCCCTTGTCAGTTTGAGTTAGAGCTACTCAGGCTTTTTCTAGCCAGCCTTCTATTTTATCTCTAAGATAAACTAATCAACAAACTACCCTCTTTTCTTCCCTCTGTATTAACCTTTTGGACATCTGTGCTCATTCTCAGGCTAGTATTTTGCTTATCTGTGCAGTGCTTAAGGGGCACAACATTTGAGGTATAGACTGTTGTGCAGGTTTGTGCATGGAAAAATGTAAGCAACAAAACACAGAAAATCCACCTGTAGTGTGTTGAATTTGGCTACTAGGGATGCATTCAACAGTGCTGAAATAGGGAGAATGTTGTTTGTTATTTGCAGAGAGACTCTGCAAAACCTGCTACAAATTAGAAAAAAAAGACTGGTGAGAAAAAGAGCACAAAAAAATTAGACAGTAGATGAAGTGGAAGAGAACATGCAATCCCTAATTTTGCCTTGAAGTCAGGTTTTCTTTTTAATTAGTTGGTATTTGGTTAGCTTCATTTCGCTGTTAATCTTGGCCAGACCTGATATTTGGAAGGTGTCAGACCTGTTATATGGCTCACTGTGGAAGGGCTGAAGCTGTCAACGACAGCGTCAGCTTGAAGAGAAGTGATGAGAAGCAGCAGCATGGGAAGATAAGATTTGCTCTTAATAGTGTACTTAGCCATCCCCATATGCCTTCCACCCAAAGCTAGCACACTAAGTGACTCCTGTGTATTCTGTTGTACGTAGTAGAATGAAAGTAAACTATTATAAAAGGCTTTATCCACATAAAATGTGAATTGTGCACATTTGTAATTCTTTTTACTTTTACTCTAATTGTATTTGCAGTAGAGAGGTGAGGTCAAAGCAGTGGCAGGAAACACCTTCTATCTTCATTCTGATACCAGACGTATGAAAGTTTAGAGTACAAGCTGTTACAATAAGAACGTAGAGCTGAAGCTCTCTTTTTTGCCTTCCCCCGTCCCCAGGTGTTCTGTCAGGAAACTGTTGGTTCTTCATGGTCCGTTTTGTGGTTTGAGCAAAACCCAGTACATTTCAGCTGAGAGCAGAGTATCGCATTCATGCTCGTATTTCTGAATAGAATATCAAAATCATTTAGAACTTTCCTAAATGGCTGGACTCTATGTTGAGCAACTACAATCCCCTTCCAAAATACATGCTAATTTAATATGCACTTAGCTGCTTAACTGTAAGAACCTTAGCTGGAAGACTTTGAAACTGTAGGTGATTTATGCTGGCCTGACTTCACTTGCTATAAATACTTTTATTGTTTCTTCAGCAAACTCTATGAAACACTGGCAAAAGTTTTTTTGCAACAGATTTACATGGTTCAGAAAAATCTGAAGCAGAAATCACAGAGGAGTGTTACCAGAAAACCTGGATGTGAGTTGGATATAACCCCTGTGCTAGCAGTCAGGAAAGCACCATTAGTAACTGATGTGCACATGACAATTAACATATCCTTGCTCTCTACTAGGCCTTCTCTGAGAATTTTCTTTCTATTTTGGGAGCTTAGAGTATGATTTCACATGTTCACTGTAGGCAATTGTAGCTGTTAGTGAGTGTCTTGGTCGATGTAACACCAGCAATTACTTCTTACAGGTAGGAATATTTTTTAAATTTTTATATGTTGCTATGTTAGATTTGCCTGCAGGAGTCTCGTAACAAAAGTGCATTGACTTTTTTAGATAAAGAGACAAAGATGATGATATGCTATTATTTATCCCTGATTTGTTTTATCTCACTCTCATACAATGAGCAGCCAAAGAGAATGTGTCCTGAAAGCTCTTAAAATTTTCCGCAGAGGTTCATTTGAAAGATACAGTGGCTACTAAATTAGTTCTTTATGTGTTGGTCAGAAGAGATGGTGCGTGCACTATCTTCACAGGTTGCTGCAGCAATCCGTTCACTGCTTCTACTGTCTCCCTTCTGTAGAGGAATAACAACAGTGAGGAGAAACATCAAGACTGCATTTTCTCTCCCATATATTCCTCTTGCTGTCCTCTGCGGGCCTGCAGGGCGCAGTGCATCTCGTGAGAGTCTCGTTAAGTTGTATGGGGTGCTTGACTGGGTCCTGCAGAGAGGACTAATAGGACAATTTTTCTGCCCCATATCCTTTCCTCTGTGACTTTCCAAGCATAACAGCTGAAACATCTATTGGTCGGACTCCTGATGAAGCATATACTAGGGAACAGGAAAGCGAACTTGTTTGAAGTTCTATAATTTTTATTAAATCAAAGATAAAATTCCAATCATAAGTGCAGTCGGAGTTAATGCAGATAACAGCCCAGGCTCAGTCAGTTTTCTGAAGTGAGTGATCTTTTATCATGGCATTTTGAAATGTGGAAGACAGAAGATGGAGCCCTTGGCTTTCACACTCTATGTGATGTTCTTAACAGAAGGTAAATCCAACAAAACTAGTGGTTCTAGGTCATTTGGGATTCTGGGAATATTTACAGTAGGCAAGGGTTAGCAATTCGTGGATTACCGTAGGCTTTCTGGAATTGCATAGCTAGTTATAGTAGGGGTTGATTGCAGATCTTTACCTTACCCCGTTACAATTTGAAGTGCTAATTGATATCACTGTATATTTAAATACATCATACTGGCAGCACGTTCAATGAAATGCCTTTGATTCTGGAATAAGTGTTACCTATTTAGGATGCAGGGGAACAAACAAACTGTGTCTGTAATTTTCTTGGCCATGATGCAAATTTTGTGTCTTTATATCTGCTATGGATTAATCCAGTACAAGATGCTGTAGTTGCATAAGGGAATCATACTGTGGTAATGTGTTTGTGTGTGTATGTTTTAAACTGTGTGTTTCTGGTCATTTTGGCTAGGTAATCTTTTGTATGTCTAAAATGAAACATACCAAATACAAGTGCATTTATTTAAAAAGAGAGAAGAGTTCTAATTCTATTGTGCAAAAATCTTTTCTGCCTTATGCTAGAAAATGCAATGCTGTAGTATAAGCAAAATGCACTGTTTCAAGATGTATAAATAACAAAACCCTAGTTTAAAAGCATTAGATATGCAGCTCAGTTTTTATAAAATTAACAGAATAACTAGCATGTGGTGGAACATAATCATTACACTTTTAAACATGCATGCTTGAATAGAAAACCTCATTAATAAAGCCGCTTTTCTGCAAATACTGAAATATTTTACCATGCCTCTTGGAAAGTTCATAACAAATGTCAGTGCAGTGATTAATATGGGAATACAGTGCTGTAGCTAAGGCTCTGTCAAATGTGTTTAGCAGTAATTACAGTGGTTTGAAGGTTTGGGGCTTTTTTGTTTTTTTTGTTTTTTTTTTTCCCCAGCTCTGAACATAAAACTGAACTCTCCTTCTTGGCTGCAGTCTCTCTTCTTATGATCTTCTCTCTGGTTCAAAGAAGATGCTCCCTGGTTTCAAAAATTGCTATGGCACTTGGGCTCCTGGGAGTCTACAGTTACCGGGCAGCTATTGGAAATGTCATATTTCCATGGCAACATGACAGCAAAGATATTTCAAAGTAAGTTAATCAACAGATATGTAAATCTGTTTCTAGAGAGGTGCTAACACTGTGGATATCAGAGGATGAGGTGGGTGGGAACATTATGTCTAGGCTGGAATCACATTCTTATGAATAAAACTCTATTTTGTAGGTGGCCAGCACTCACTTTTTTTGTCATGTGTACATAGTTTTGAGCCCCATGAAGTGTCTTTTGACTGTGGTAGATCAGAAGCCAGTCAGATAAGAGTTAATATGAGGAAAATGTAATAGTCATAGCCTGTATTTTTTCTACAAAGAAAGTCCAAATGCACCGTCTCCTCTTGCTTTAGATGGACGTGCCACATTTAGCAGAATGCATCCCAAACTCATTTAGCTACTTCCTAGTTTTGAAAAATGCTTAGGCAGTAATTGGGAGAGTTGTTTTTCCGTATCTTTCTTTTGCAGGTGACTGTTCTGTAATGTACGACCTTTCGAGATGTAATCAAATCCTTCTAAGCTGTGCTGCAGAATGCATACTAAGGATTTTTACGTGGATGTTAAGTTTCTTACAGAACTAGTCTGTAACTGTAAGGAAGCTGTGCACTTTCACCAATAGCTACTTTTGGAATGTAGCCAAGTGGCTTTAGTTTTCTTATGACACCTTTTACTGTTGGGTTGTGCCTGGCGCTGCAGCTTCAAGTTTTTCCAAATGTCAGAGCGCTGCGGGAAACTTCCAGAGTCAGTTAGGACGTTTGATGAGGAGGATGTGATCATGGAAGAGAAGCTGTAAAACAGTTTTCGTCTGGATGTAATAAACTTTCTCTTGCACTCATTTTGAATCTGATGTGGATACAAATGGTTTCTGTTGGAGCTTCTTAATCAGGAGCCAGAGATTCACAAGATGTGCAGAGATGGAAAAAATCGTGCAGAAGATCTTTGGACATACAGAAGATCAGATTTGCTAACGAGGCATGTTTTATAACAAATATTTGAATGGATGTATATCTAGGTATATTTACATACATTCTATCTCTCCAAATATTGAAGATAATTCTAGCTGTATACTAGCGTTAACATTGTGTGCTAGTTTTGCCGGATGCAAAAGTAATGGTAATCTTTACTTAGTCTGCAGGATTTGGCTCTCTGTTTGAACATACCTGATTTCTGAGTGTGACCTCTAGTTTTGCTTTGTGTTTGAGTAAAATCCTTGGAGAAGAATACTGTCCTTGCAGTAAGAAGAAAAATATTGCAAAGTGGGACAGAACATTAAATACAGCAATTGAGCTGCAAATAAAATGCAATTAGAAGAATAAGTGGAGTACTTAAATACTAAAGGCAAAGCATTTACTGGGAACTTGTTCAATCTATAGTCAGTGTTATAATTGATTGCAATTATAACAAGAAAGATACAGGCTTTTTGTGTCATTTCACCTTGAATAGTGCACATGATGATTTGCTTAAATTATGTCAGTCCTTTATAAATTTCTGATTATATACTGGTTTAAAAGTTACTGTCATGTGCCAAAGCTTTACGCCCTTTACATCCTCTGTGTAAGGTGTTTGGTGAAAGCTGGCAGGGTTAGCAAACGCGTGTTCTGACCCTTGTGGTAGCACGTCTTCTGCACCTGGGCCGGGAATTGGGGTGCAGGGCTCTTTCCTGATCTCAGTAAGAAAGGACCAACAACAAATGTGTAGCAGAATAGATGTTTTAATAATATAGAGTAAAAAGGCGAATATAGGTAGCGAGTGCCTTCAGATGCTGGGAACCTTGGCTGCGTGCACCATCAGACAAGGCCCAGACAAATCTTCCCATGGCATGCTGTGGCACACAGGTCCCATCTGTGGAGAGGTTCTGCCTCCCTCCCATACCATGGTGCCTTTTCTTTTGTGATTAAAAAAACCCTCAGACACACCGTAACAAACCCATGTGTCTACTCCTGCCAGGTCAGAACATTCTCTCTGTCATAACACCCACCAGCACACAACACAGGCCAGCACAGAGCTTCCAACATGGTCCCTTGCAACGGCTACTCCTGCTAACATGGGGACTTCTCAAGCCTGAAGTACAGGGCCTAACAGAGCAGACATGGTTTGCCCAAGATCAGTAACTCCTCAAACACACTATCTTGCACAAGGCTCCCAATACAGCATGTCGGAAATGACGGTAGACACGTTAGTAGATTTCACGTTAGCTGATGCATTGACATGGTTATCCTCGCTCATCTTTATTGGATGGCTGATGTGATAAATGGTAAAGCCTGTTTAAAATGCCACCAGGAACAAAACTAGGACTTTCTTTGAAAAGTGTCTAGGGGTTTCTTTACTGTATTTGTGATATGGAGTAGCTCCACATTCAGGTGCAAGGTAGAGGTAGTTTTGTGTAATATGAGAAAAAGCTGTAGACAGCCAGTGCATTTTTTTATGGATAATGCTTTCTTCTGTAAGATTGAGACTCTTTGCTCTGGAACGCCCCCTCTCTGTACCCTTTACTGAAGACAAGTGTTTTCTCTGAATGTGATGACTGCTGGGAGGTGGATGAGGGAGAAGAGCCAATTGAATTGTGTCCCATCTTCTATGGCTTACACTAAGATAACCTCTAAATTAAAAAATGCAAGGAAGTAATTTGGCCTTCCATTTTCCTCAGAGTTCTTTTTAAAAAATGATAGTTTGTGCCATGAAGGAGTATATACCATACTGACACAAACAAAATAGTAGTAGTGCATTTGCTGAGAAATTGTTTTTTAAGTTTGAATTTTCATCAACAGGTTGATTTCAGTTTTCACTTAACTCATTTAATAGTGACAAATACCCAAAGCTATTTCTGAAAGTTTTAGTTCTAAGTCACATGAATATATTTGAATATTTTATGGTGATAATTACATCAGAATTACCAGAGACACTGAAAAGGTACACTGAATTTCTCCATTAGCCAGAAACACAGAAACTGTCTAAACTTTATTGGCTTTTATTTTTTTCCTCCTAAAGGAAAAAGCCAATGGGCCTTACAGGGGATTTACAAAGGCTTGCTATTTAAGGGAATGAAATAGTAAAGCCCATTTGTATAGATTGTTAGGTATGAGTTTGAGCCTTTGAAAGCTAAACCACAGAACCAACCACTGTATTCAGGTTTAGGAAGGCCATATCACTATCACGTGGTAGTTTTGCCTTTTTTCTTAGTTTTGTGGGTGCAAAATGAAAGCTGAACTTGTAAATACTGTTGCTTATTATTTCTCCTCTTGCTTGTTGGTTCTCTGTTCTGTATGTGGAAAAGAAAGTTTGAATTCAAGCTCAGTTGGTAGTAATTGAGAAGGAAGGTGACCTTCCAAAGACTGAAAAAAATAATTAAAGTTAAAAGGAGAAATTTATTTTTAGAAATTTTGACTAGTGGTGTTTTCTGTGGTCAGCTAGTTACGCTACGTACACCAACTATAACTACACTTTTACTATTTTTAGTGTCATGGTCTAATCCTCCATATATTATTAAGTCCAGATGACTCAGGAATCCTCAGTGCTGAGTGAATTGTATTAATTTGGTAGCAGATCATGTTCATTCACCACTTGTGTATAAAGTGACTGGTAATCCCTAAGGATACCCTGTATTAAATTATGGATAAAATGTGTAGATAACTTGTATTTTTCTCTTTTGCAAGATAAAAAAGAAATTTATAACCACAAAATTTTTAATATGCTTATTTGGTGAGTTCATTGGATTATTATTATATCTTAGCTCATACTAACATAATTTGTGACATTTTTTGCCCAGTAAACATAAGCATATCAGTGCATTCTGATGGGTGTCTGCTTTCACTTTCTTTTTTCCTTGGGCCTGGCACTTCTAGAATAGCAGGTCACAGTTTTTCAGCCTGCTGGTCCTTGTCCTTGTCAGCTTTTTGGACGAGATGCTGTGTTTTCTTCACAAGCTGACTTTCACTTGAAATGAAGAGGCCGATGAATTTATAGGTGCAATGAACACGGCAGTAGACGCTACATATAACAGTCATTATTTTTGTGATGAGATTGCTTAGGCATTTGAAAAATGCGTCCAATTACAAGGTAAAAATGTGCTGGTGTAAACCAGCATATCTGTATATCTGCAGTTACGTAAGGTGAGAAGATGTCTGAAGTATGCAGAAATGTTACACTGCAATAAGAATCTTCAAATACTGTCACTGGCGTTTTGGTTGGCTAAAAAGGAATACATGCTTGTGTGAATGAGTTGTGAAAAATTACTGAACAGCTTAAAGGGAATAGTAATTTTAAAGTAAATTTAGTTCCTGAAATAAAGTTTCTTTATCACTCTAAGGAGTATTTTTGGGGAAAATCGTAGTATATAAATGGTGTATTTATATGAATGTATTTGTGGATCTAGACCTTGATTAGTGATAACATAAATTTATTTTAGTTACATTAATTGACAGATAATCTTTTTAATATATTTTATGTTAGCTTAGTTTTTAGCACAAGCTGTTTTCTTTGCTAATGTTGATTTGGAAGTGTTGTAATTTAAGTGTGAACTGTTTTTAGACTTTTTTGTATTTGAGAAAATGCTGTCATGAAATTGGCCAGTACTAGCTTTAGAATTTAATCTGTTTGGCAGAACTGCGTTGGTCTTGCATCGCCCTTGAAAGACTTTTTGATCTGTGAAATAGGTATTAGTAAGTAACTAATGTTTTGTTTTATTTATTTATTAATTATTATTACTTTTTTTTTTTTTTTTTTTAAATTTCCTCTTTAGGGGAATTACTGAAGCTCGTTTCGTTTATGTCTTTGTTCTTGGCATAATCTTCACTGGCACTAAAGATTTACTAAAGTCACAGGTTATTTCTGCAGACTCCAGCGTGAAGAGTACAGGATTATGGGAAATGTATAGTGGCTTGGTTCTACTAGCAGCCCTTCTGTTTAGACCTCACAATTTACCAGTCTTGGTGTTTTGTCTGCTGATTCAGTCAATGATGACGAAATATATCTGGAGACCTTTGAAATTTGATGCAGCACAGATTACTATCATGCACTACTGGTTTGGCCAAGCTTTCTTCTATTTTCAGGTAAGCTGAATACTCTCCCTGCTACAGAGGTGGGGGGGAATAGTTTTTGAAACAAATATCCTTTGTGAGTAAAATGGCAACTAAATCTCAGAGTAGATGAGTTTGCTGAGTTCTCAGAAGGGTTTACTTTTTAACTTCATTATCAATGTTTTGTTTTCAGAATCAGGGAGAGATACATACCTTGATAACTTATTCTCAATATATATTTCCAAAAGTGTTAAAAGTATCATGTACCTGTACCAGGGGGGATTTTGGTCGGTTACTGCGCCTGATACGTACTGTTCTGGTGATAATAAATGTAAAAATTTCATCTGAGTTGATGAATACCAATAAGAGGCAGGTGGCTTTTTGTCCCTGGTTCTTGAGGCTTATAAAACCTTTGGTAACATCATGACAGATCTACATACAGTTGAATACTGAAAGGAAGTTCTGTGATGAGGTAATGTCTCATGAGAATCGGAACTAATTGCCATTCTTACTAGATCAAGTGGTATCTTCTTTTCTGAGGAGCCTTACTAATTTCAGTAACACAGTTCTCTGCATTGCAAATAAGGTTGCAATTCCGCAAAAGCTTTCCTTAGCATGGAGGCTGGAGAGGTTCTTTCAAATCCTAATGGTGTTGGAAACTTAGTGTAGCAGACTATCTCAAGAGGGCATTTGTTAAGTTGGGAATCAGGTTGTTTCTGGTTTAGGAGGACAGGCTTTGTGATTTGTTGCAAAATTTCAAAGTGACAATCATGTTGGCTTTGTTTTTGAGGCATGGCTGAGGATGTTAAAACCCTGGTCAAGGTTAGGGTACTTGCTACTGTGTTTCTGATCCAGTTAGTACTGACTGAGGATTGGCTTGACTTTGCTCAGAGAGTGTATGTCAGGACAGGCAATTTCTGATGGGGACAAGATTGTCGTGATTCATCCCTTCCTACCCAGTTTTCCTTCCACCTGCTGCTCAGAGGACATAGTATTTCTTAGTTGAATGGCTTTTGCATGTCTTGAATGTTACTGTTCAGGCAGTCAGCTCTGATTATGGGCTTCTGGGAGCAGCCCTTAGTGGGGCTGGCAAGAGGCTGAAGGCAGAGCTCTCTCAGTACTGAGGTACCAAGCAAAAGCAGCTGCCAGAAATTTAGTGGTGGGTAGGCTGGCCAGAAAATCCTGGTTTTCGAAAGAGGACCAATAGAGAATGGTTTGAATGTTTTCATGATGATGATACTATTGGCTGAGAGTTTCACAGAACAACCACGTCACAGAAGATTTGAGGCTAGAAGGCACCTCTCCAGGTCATTCATTCCAACCTCTCCCTGTCCAATGGCAGGTGAAGCACGTGTCCACTTTGATTTTAAAAACCTGCAAGGAAGAAGACTCTGCAACCTCTCTGGGCAGTCAGTCCCAGTGGTTGATCTCCCTAGCCAAAAAAGCTTTTTCTGATGTTTAAACAGAACTTCTTGTATTTCAGTTTGTGTGCATTGCTTTTCACCCTTTCGCTAGTCACTACTGAGTTATGGAGAAGGCCAGAGTCTGACTACTTCTTCTATACTCCCCTGATCAAGTATTTGTACACATTATGATCCCTGCTGAGCTTTCTCAGAGTAAACAGACCCAGCTCTTTCAGATAGAAGTTTGTATGACAGATGCTTTGTACCCATCATAATCTTTGTGGCGCTTCAATGGACTTTCTCCAGTACATCCATGTCTGTCTTGTGCTGAGGAGCCCAGAACTGGACCCAGGAGCCCAAATGTGATCTCAGCACTGAGGGAATGCAGCATCTCCCTCAAGTGGCTGGCGGTGCTCTCCCTAATGCAGTTCCAGGTTCTGCTGGTTTTTGCACAAAGGTCAGATAGCTGGCTGATAGACAGCATGGTGTCTACCAAGACCCCATGTCCATCTCTGCCAAGCAGCTTTCCTTGTGACTAGTCACTAGCCTGACCCAGGGCATAGATTTATTCCTCCCCAAGTGCAGAATTTGACATTTCCCTTTGCTGAACTTCATGAGTTTTTTGTCAGCCCATTTATCTAGCCTCTCAACGCACCTCTGAGTGGCAGCAGACCCACGTGCTGTGTCAGCCACTCCTCCCACTTGTGCACTGTGTGCTGACCTGCTGAGGATGCGCTCTGCCCCGTTGTCCAGGTCATTAAATGAAGAAGTTAAACAGTGTCGGCCCCAGTGCCAAGCCCTGGGGTTGGTCCTTAGTGCCTGGCGTGCAGGTGGACTTTGTACTGCTGGTTGCAACCCTGTGAGCCTAGCCACTGAGCCACTTTTCAGTGCACCTCACTGTCCACTTTCCCTAGCTGGGACTGCATCAGTTTGCCTGCGAGGATGTTATGGGAGATGGTGTGTTAAAAGCCTGCTTGTGAGGTGAAAGTGCGTTGGATATGTGTAGCCCATGTATCTTCAGGCCAATATGGTATGGTGGAATAGAAAATGAGGTTTTGAAATCATGCATTTTCTGTGGAAATGCAGTTAGAACTCCTTAAACATTTTGCTTCTGTCTGATCAAACATGTGGAACTATAAAATACTCTTCTCACATTGAAAGGTAAATATGTTTCTAAAATAATTAAGTGGCATGTGATAGACAGTGACATAGATATTACTGCCACTTTTAGTCCTTCAGGATCTCCTAAGAAACTTGGCACCTTAAATGTGATGGGATTTTCACAGACAGAAATAGCAAGAAGAACTCTGGCTTCAGTCTCCATGGAAACTATGCAAAAACTCTTGAAACTATTTTTGAGACAGGGAGTACTGATCAAACTGATGCCTAAACTTAACGAAGTATTCTGTGTGTGACTTGCATAAATTCCAGAGAGCGCCTGATTCATGTAAAGGGTAGTTTTTACAGTGACCGCTGTGTTGCTCTGATCTGAAGAAGAACTTTGGATTTTGGGATCCTTATGACTGGGAAAAGGGCCATGTGGTTGGGTAATCTGACCTATATTGTATGACCTCACTGTGCAGTACACTCCAGATGGATTCAGTGTGCAAGCTCCTACCCAAACAAAATTGTCATGTAGGTGACATTCGCAGTGTTCTGTAATTACCACTCCTTAGCTAGGCATCGTGATAGTTCTCAGGTTACGTGCACTTTGGAATCTATGTTTTAATTGGTTTGATGAGTCAGGTATCAGGGTGAGCTGGTGGACATTTCCTAGCATTAGAAGGCTGTACGCTTATTGGCTTTTCTTCCCATGGTGATCAAAAGTTAGAACAGTGCTTTCGTGTTAGCAAATGGCTTCCGGGTATTGAAAATGGAAGTTGTGCCCAACAAGAGGGTATTAAGAGTTGCAAAACTTTTGATGTTGTGCCGTGACTTTGTTAATGCACAGTGCCGGCACAGCAAACTGAAGTTTTGCTGTGAATTCTTTTATAATGCTGATCTAAACAGAATTAGGAAGGCATGCTAGCTGAAGGAATTTCAGCAGTTAATATCAGCTTTTGCCATCTTCAACCTAGTGTGTTTGATTCATGGAAGCCCCTGTTCACAATCCATGTTAATACAATAATCCTTTTTCTTTCTGACATAAGATGGACATGCAGTGAGTGTTTCAATATACTTTGTTTTTGAGTCCCAGGAAGAAAGTGCAGCCCTCCTTAAAGACACAGGAACAATCTAAATGTTCTTCCCTAACCCTTCACTATTTTACAAAAGTAGTTTTTAATTCTTCTGGTTTCACTCCTTTCTCTCTTCCTTAGGTTAATTAAAGCTGAAAAAATGTTTGCAACTAAGAATATACTGCTGCTGCATTCTCTAGAATGGTAATAGCTGTTTTGCCAGCAGTCCCATTCTCTAAATAAAGATGTAAAATGTGTAGAAGAAGATATCTACTTGTTCATTGATGTGCATGGAAATCTGAAAGTGATTTAATAAAATTAGAATGGGATTTTATTGCCAGTAGCCGGACGAGTGTTTTACTCGAGTGTCTCCTGACGTGCTGTCATTGCCGTGATGACTAGAGATTCCTCTTAGACATCATTAGTGCTCTGTGGTGATAGCTGTTCATTCATTCCTTTGTCATGCTGGTGAGACATTGACTTTTCCTATGATGTTTTCTTCAGGCAGCCGTGGCTCTTAGTATTGAAAAGTATTGTCTTAGTAGTGAAAAATGAAACAGCAAAGTGGGGTTGCCTGCAGTTGCCTCTGTGTTATAAACAAATGACATGTTGCTTCAAAGCCATTTGCAAAATAAATGTCATCCTCTTGCTCCATGGACCAGCTATGTGGCTGTGTTTAGGAGCTGAAACACTTTCTATGTAAATGTTAAGGAAAGTTGTGTGCACAGAATTTATTTATACACAGATTTGGGGTGGGTTAGGTTGTTTTTGCTTTGTGTAGATAGAAGTAAGCATCTGAA
>Ga0181612_128412_pt1 | contig 18541 bp, 7 predicted proteins | sample HoacroProtozoa21_FD_119630 | JGI IMG/M metagenome (GOLD analysis project Ga0181612, IMG submission 119630) | Hoatzin crop microbial communities from Cojedes, Venezuel. Combined Assembly of Gp0051906, Gp0051904, Gp0051908
GGCCGCCCGCGGGGAGGGGGCCGGGGCCCGGCCGGTGGCCCGGGCCCCGCCCGGGGACGAGGGCTCCGTCTCTGTTCTCTGGTCTCTGCACCCTCTCCCGTGCCGGCGCTGGGGTGGAGGGCGGCCGGCATCCTTCCCGTGGAGAGGCAGAGCGCGGTGCAGGAGCCGAGTTGTGAGACCGGAGTCGTGAAGTTGTAGAGTTGAGAGGAGGAAGAGCGTCCAGGACACGGCACTGGTGAGAAGCTGCTCTGCTGGAGGTCCTTAGCTCGGCTTTCGGAGGAGGACATGCTTCCCAGATTGAAAGATGGTTGTTAACCAGGGGTAAAAAAAAGCAACAAACACCTTCAAAGGCTAAAACCAGCATTCAGGGTGTTTATTTGTTACTGGTCTAAATGCTGGGCGCCGTTTGTGTGGGCACTGTGGGTTGTTCACCAGGTGACACTTCTCGGGGAGGTTGTTCACTGTGATTTGACTTTGTGTTGAGCTAGCTAAAGCTTTAGGATTTTCCTAACTTGTAGTTTGTGCATTGCTGCTAGATCAGATTTTTGCTGAATGCCTAAGTAGAAACCAAAGTCTGACAGTGTCTGTGTTTGATCGTGTAGCTAAAATAGTAGAAACCAAATTCATTGTGTTTGACTCTTAGGCAAAAATAGTAATAGTATCCAAGGGGAACTTAGCATTCTGTCATACAGAGATGGCAACTTAGTGTTACACACTCTGGAAAAAGACGATAGTTAAATATTTCGCACATGCGTGTTTGATGCCAGTGATTATCTTCAGGCGAAAGACTTGGAAGAAAATGCTCTCTTCTGTGTGGCCCACGCAAGGGAAGTCGTGAGTAAAATGGCAGAAGCTGCCATTTAAGTAGCCAGGAGAAGTAGTTGTTTTATATAAAAAGGGATAGCTCAACTTTTTTTCTGAAAATGTAATCAGAAAAGATTAGCAACTGAATTTACTTTGCAACAGCATATATAAAACCCAGCCTGGATCGTTGTTAGGCTGCTGTATTTTTTTTGTGTTAGATTGTGAAAGAAAAGGTAGGAAAAGAAAGTCTGTGCTCGGCAGCTCCTAGTCCATAGTTGAAGGTGTGAGTGCTGTATGCTGGCGTGAACTCAAGATAGTTTTGTCTACCTCAGCAAACCCCACATAACTCAGGTTTCTGTGGATTACGCAGAGACGCAAGGGTAGTCAGCGCCACTGAATGCCACTATTGATGCGCACTTGGTGCCAGTGGCATCCAGGTTCGTTCGGGTACATCTGCCAGCCTTGCAGCTGTATTTGCAGTTGTGCTGGAGTCAATAGCCAAAGATCTGGTCTTCAGGGAGCAAGATCTCCTTGCTCCTTCTGTTAAGATCAGAATTATTTTCTCTTCTGTCTTAGAGATGAGTCCAAGTTCATCCAAAGCTGCCTGGGGACACCAGATGTGTTAAACGCATATAGCAGAGGGTTAGAGTCATTGCTCCTTTCCACTGACTTCAGAGCTCCTGCTTAACTTTGAAATTATTCTCGGTGGGGAGCCAACTGGATCAATCTGTTCAAAGCTGGACTTTGTTCTTAAGCAGACATTCAGGCATCATTGTCTTCAGTGACAGCGAAACCAATGCCTGACATTGGACCTACGCTGAATAATTTGAGTCTGTTGGTTTTTCTCAGCTGTGCTAAAAAAATCCCTCTTCAAGGCTCTGTGGATTTAAAAAAAACCTCAGCCTTACTGAAAGGCCAGCAGGTAATACAAGTATATTAGTCTCTAAAGGTTGGCTTGGAGGGCCTGACATCTTTCTGAACACTCTTTTTTCATAACTCCTCGTAATAAATACCATTTTAAGGCTGACTCTGGAGGCAGCATTCCAGCAGCCTTACCTCGCACGCTTCCCAGAGTTACAGGGTTTCCAACAGCATCTTATACCTGGAGGATCCCAGAGACATTGGCCTCAGCAGCCCACGGTGTCTTACTGCCTGCTTTAGTCAGGAATTTTGTGTCACTCGGCCTCATGCCAGTATTGGCACGAAATGAACATACCATGGACCTCCCACCTTCCCAGCTTGACAGCCCCGGAGCTAGAAACTGGTCACTTCTACTGACTGGCCATTTTAGAGGAGTCAAGTGTAAATGACACCTTTGTAGGCAAGACAGATGTTGCTAATAGGCCCAGCATGCAGTTTTTCAGAGAAGAAAAGTCGAGAGGAAAAGGCTGAGATCTAATCCTGCTTCTGGAACGTGAAACATTGGCCTCCCTGGAGCCACCCTTCCCATACACAGTTTGTCAGGGCGATCCTCCCTCCCTCCAGAACACCACCACAGCACACCTTGGGGGCTGGCTGCAGCTAGCTTGCTTCCAGGTGGGAGCAGAAGCAGACCCAAAACTTCTTTGCCCTTGAAGAGCATTTCCCGCTTTCTGCCATGTGAGCAGAACATGACATGCGCTAGATGCTGCCTCAAGCTGCTTCTCCTCAGCATTCAGAATTTTTGTTAGGATGGATTTAAGGTAGTAATGTCTGACAAGCTCTCGTTTTCCACATGACACTAGGACAGGAGTGTGCACATGCAACGTTTGTACTGATGCTGAGTGTTAACATTATTATTTCATGCAGAAGTCTATCATTGTAATTGAAAATCACGCTGATCGTTGAGCACATCTTCCCTAATGTGGCAAAAAGCAGTACTCAAAAGGAAGGTAAGGGTCCAGAACTGAATATGCTTCAGTAATACTGGCTGTTGCTTCCGTGACATCTGATGGTACACTTCAAACGTGTGACATCGGGTGGAGATAGACTTTGCACAGTGTCACAGGTGGGCAGCTACAGTCAGCTGGATACCTAGAGTGTTTTCAAAAGTTTTGTGGTTGCTCGAGCATCTTTGAAAGTCTGTTTGTCATTAATTTCTTCTCCCCTGAAGTTAAAAAAAAAAAAAAAGGCACAAACAGTCTTCCTTCACGACAATTAACGGTCACAAGACAACAAACATCACAAAGTGTGGTGCAGCATTTGTTCTCTCGCAAGCAACAGATTTTTGCTGGAGGTTCATGAGTGTGTGTGGCAATAACGCATGCATGGCTTCAAGGGATGCTACACAGAGTAAAATGTGACATACTTTTTTCATTTTCATTTGTGTATGTGATTTAATGACTAACATATACTGACAGTAAATCCAGACACTGTTGTGACCTGAAAAAAGCTGTTTACTTTTCCAAGTTTACTGTCACTCCAGTAAATTTTCACACTCTCGGTAAGCAAAAGTAACAATTTATCACTATCATTCAGCAAGCAAAAAACCACTGGATTTCTTTACCACTAACAGAAATCCAAATTGCACTGAAGCTTTGACAGGTCATTATTTTGGAGGCAGCAGGTCACAAGCACTGATGCCACTGAGGCAAGGCTCATCACATCACATATGTTTGTGTGAAGAAACACGCTCTATTTTTTTCATTCCGAGGCTGCCAATGTCATTAATAATTTTCCGAGGGACTGAACAGCGAACAGATCCAGGGAACATGAACCATAAATAAATACAGTGATACCACTTCTAGTACTACAGTTCTGGAGAGTAGAACTCACCAGAGTTTGGGATGAATAGCCCGTAATACTCGTTTTGTAGGTGAAGTATCAGCTTTTCTTCACCTTTACCTTTTGTAGGTGAAGTATCTCACAGGGGGAGATCGTGTTTGCGGAAGAGTTCTCTGAACTTCAGAAGTTAGGTGGTATTTTCAGTGGGTCTCAGGTAAGTCAGTAGCTCTGATGTCTTTTAACATGAAAAGGATTCTTCTCAGAGCAACAAAATAGAACAAAGTAAATCTCAGTCATCAGTCCCTGCATAGCCAGTCTGTGCTTTGTTTGGTTTCCTGAGGAACTGGAATGGCAGCACTGCTGATTACTGCTATGACTCAGAGAGGGTCAAAAGAATAAATAAGTCAGAGTTTTAGGTTAAAAAATGAATTACCTGGTGAATTAGCAAGCTCAGCCTCAGAACAGGTGCTGTAAAAAGAATCTGACCGTTAATAGTCAACTTTTTGTTTGCTTTTAAAGGAATTAAGCTTTATTTTGAGAAGAGCTTTATAGTTTATATATATATCAAACTACTCTGGCTGAGGAATGATGCATCTTCCCATTTTGGAAATAGCCAGGAATACCACTGGGTGTACCGTATCTACAGAACTCATACTGACCTGCAAGACACTAGCTATGCAGAGCACCAGCAAGGGCAGGCAGAAATTACAGCAGGGGAGTGGAGACATGGAAAAGCTTTTGTCCAACTAAAAGCCCAAAGACAATTTTTTTTTCCTCGTTCAAGCCAGAATTGCATTTTTGCAGAGAAGTAGTTTTGATTGAGGGAAGAATAATATTAAAATCTCATTTTCCAGTAGAGATTGCAAAACACTTGCTTAGCTGTAGGCTCTGGTAATTCAGACTACCATTGCTAATCTGATTTAGACCAAATGTTGAAGTTTGTACTACTTATGGTGAAGATGAGGAATATGTATTCAGTCTTTCCCTCTGATCACCAGCCCTCCTCACCTCACGCTGCTTAAATAGTATGGCACGTACCTTTTGTGCAGTTGAAGAGGGTTTATGAGAGGTGCCTTGGGGGAAAAAAGGATGGAAATTGAGAGGACGTGCAAGCAGATGTTCTTCTGCTGCTTTTTCAGCCAGAGGTCTCTGTGCAGTTTTGCTCATAGTGAGCTTTTGAAACTGACACAATTTAGGCCACAGATCTGTTATAAAGTAAAAGTCCTTTTACATTGCCAGCTAATATAAAAAAGCTTTCCATAACTAACAGTTTTGCTCTGTAGCCACGTATCCTGTAGAGTCATTAATTCTTGTAAACACAGATGTCAGAGGCACAACTGACATCTTGCTGGCAGCGTTGTGATCCTAGCGTCTTGCAAGAGGTCTCCTCATTGTGGATGTCCTCCTCTGTTAAAAAGCAATTATGCAATATTTGCTAACTGATCCAGTCTCCTGCCTCTCACACGCTTTTCCCCGAAAAAGTTTGAAAGTGTTTTTTACTTGCGTTCCTGTGCTGTGCTGAACATTGTCAGCTGTGAGCGTAGCACAGTTTTTATGGTTCACTGTGTTGTCATCTGAAGCCAGTCAGCCTGTTGATAGATGATGTTTGTTGAAGGGAAGGAAGTCCTTGTTTATATTCTTGGGTATGGTCAGTAAGCCCTCAAGTTTAGTGAAAGTGAGGTTGGTTATGGTGTTTGGGAGCTGTCTTGGCACCTGCTATATTTTGTGTTTTTTCACCTTGTGTAATGCTCAGGGTCTCTTTTCTCTATGTCTTGCACACTTCATAATACAAGAAGTCATCTTTGTCTGCTAAACTTGTCAGAGTCATAATAAACACTGTTTAAAGCACCACTAGAGGCGCCCAGTCATGTAAAACAGAGCACTGCAGCCTACCTACCTGTGAGGATTTCTTTGAGGATAGTTCCTCTATCATGAAGCTTTGCATACTCAGAAGCATGGGCCAATGAAAAGAAAAAAAAAAAAGAACTACTCTCTTTTTTTCCAGTTGCAGTGTTTAAGGAGGATTCAGTTCCATCATGACTGCAAAAGACCCTTTTTCAGAATGCAGGAAAGTGATGAGAGTGTTTTTGCTTTCAGTTCTCTCTTCTGGATCCTTAATTTTGACATCCTATTGAGACAGAAGGAGCCAGAACTCTGCTGGGGGAAGCTTTTCCAAGTAGCACCTTTCAGTGCCATTTCCAGCCCCTCTCCTGTGGAATAAAGCCCTTCAGGAACCCATTGAATTCCCTATCCTGCTAGTGGGCTTTTGAAATTAAGGGATCTTGCAGCTTCGAATATTTTAGCATGGTATGTGGTAAATGTATATGACACTTCAAGGTATGAGAGTATGGTATTATCTGAGGTGTTCTGTTGGTTATGGAAGAGCAAATTTTTGAGGAGGAAAGGTGTTTTCAAGCATATTAGTTCAAGACTTGGAAGTTGTTTGTAATAAAAGAACACTATTTAGTATTTGTTACCACCCAAGTCTGAGTGAAATCTTACAGCAGGCTTCTTTCTTAAACTCCGCTAAGTTTCTTCAACGCTTAGGTAGTATAAAGGTGTTCTTATTTTATAGTATTTGTAATTTGTAATAGAAGTTGTGAAGCTGGATTTGCATGACCACCATTCCCAGCACTATTCACTATCCATAATTTTTTTTCCTGGCAGTTATTATTTAAGGAAATGGTGGATAAGCCACAGTTTGAATGTCTGCTTATTTCCAAGTTAGGGGCAGACTTTGAAACTGGAAAGTGCAGCATTATTTGAAATATATACACCAGAGATTCTTTATTTGAGTGGCTTCGAGTCAGCAGTGAGCAGTCTATCTCAAATACAGCAAGGTGTTATTACCCAGATTTAAAATATGCACTGAGTCTATAATTATGTAAGGTATCTGACTCTGGGAATCCTTAGATAAAATGATGCCAATGATCACTTTGTTCTTGAAGTACATCCAGTTCTGTCAAGTTTTATCAAATCGCTTAGTCAGCTTTATTAATTCTGTTGCATTTTTAGTTATATCAATTCCATCCGAAAAGGGTAGTGAAGAGTAAAGATTTGGGAAAGGGGTGGAAGGGAGGTGATTCTTGTAGTTAAATACTATACCAGTAGACATTTCCTACATAAATGAAAAACAAATGTCTATATTGATTTGATATGAAAACTCAAAAGCAGAGGTATCTGCTTTGTAGTTTGAGGTGCAGTCTTTATTAGTCTCTTTCCTCACTGTACTCGTGATATCATACTAGATTCTGGAGAAAATATCTGAGCCGGCTAGCAACAAGATTTTCTCATTCCTCATCCTGTGCTGTTTCTGTGATGCAAAAATAGCTTCGTTAACATCGAATTCGATACCAGACATGATGTTTTCTTTTGTTTTTTTTGCTGTCATGGGTGTTCACAAAACAATGTCTTTCTCACTGCATAGCCTCGAAGAAGTCGTTCATAACACACTGCACAAACTCATGTTGATAATAATTAAACTATGACAGGGTTCAATCATTGATTGTTACTTTACTGAACTACATGCATTGTCAGAAGAAGCACCAAAGAGTACTTATCTTTATTCACTAAGTAAAAATTAAAATTGGCCAAAAAAGACAGATTTAAAGACAGTTTGCTAGCAGATGTTACATGAATACAAAAGTTATGGTGCTGAACATATTATTAACAAAGAAAACACTCTCTAGAAATGTAAGTTGGGATGTTCAGTATAACTTTCCCCAAGAATTTGTCCATAAAAGTCGGAGAAAACACCCCATCTTTCTACTAATACATGGCAAACCTGGGTAAGCAGAGCTGTGGAGATTAGAAAACAGCCAAAATCTTGTCATGCTATATGTTATTCCATTCAATGCTCACAATTAAATTCAACGCGTACTCACAAATTTTCTGATCTAGGGTTTATTTAATGAGTTACTTACTATTTAAACCCTTGAAATACTGAAAGCTCAAAGTATTAGAACTTCAGGCTACGTTGGATGTAGTTACAGTTTTAAGCCATTAGATGTTTGTCTTGTGTTCTATTCTTTTCCTACGTGGATTTCCATGTAATTTTTTGATGTGAAAGAAAGCCAGGCATAGCATTGAGAGAGTTTATGTACTTATTGTAGTTAGCAGAAAACTGGAAAAAGCACAGTTTCTTTTAAAACCTAGATTTGTGTTTCAAAGACGAATCAGGCTATAAATCTGTGTTGCTGCAGGTCTTACTGCAGGGCTTTTCAAGAAGGGAAAGATCATCTTTTCAGTTTGATTGAACAAGAGAGTACACTGAATCTCATTGCAATACCAACAGCTATGTGTTGCAGAGTTTATTCTGAACAGCTGAAAGGAGCCAGAAAAAAGAGAAGGAATAAACAAGAAAAGGAAGCAAGAAAACTAGAAGCATAAATGTCAGTGACGCAGGGAGAGAGGAGGAGAAAATAACTGAGATAAAAAGGAAGAGGTGCCCTTCTCTGTCTCTCTACTTTTTGTGATTCCAGAAGCATAAGAACAAGGGATCCGAATTTTATGTGAAAACACTGTACAAAGTGCTGGGATCACCAAGCACTGTGTGAAACACCTTGCCCAAGTCAGGGCTGAATTAGCAGATCTGTCTTGATCCCTGGCTAAGGACAGTTATTTCCAGTGTGTAATGCTTCCCCAAAAAAAGTGCAGACCTCCCAGGGAAGTGCTAAGCCAACATATAGGAAGCAGTGAAAAGAATCGGGATTAGATCAAAAGTAGGTGGTGGTTTATTGCTGCTGCCAGGGGAAGCTTCTCGCAAAGCCTCGGTGTGAGGCCTCGGTTTGAGCTGCTGTAATTAGTGGAAGCCTTTTTTCCTCCTTGGTGCTGAGAATTACAGGAGGAGAGACGCACGTGGGCATCTCAGGACATAGTCCCACCTGATGCTCTGGCACCTGGGGTCAGACATCTGGTCAGCATTTCAGAGCGCCGGGAGACAGACCAAGGGCGCTTGGATATACACAGCATCGGTACCCAGAAGGGATTTCCTAAGCAATGGGAGCAAGTTAAGGGACAGTGGCTTTAGGATTGCAGCTTTGAACGTCAGCAACTGCTCCTTACTTCTGATCTGGCCCTGAAAGTGTCCCCTTTTTCCCAGACATCCCATTGATCAGCCAGATTGTTCTAACCACCACAGGGAGAGGATGTGCAGATGGTGGAAGTAACAGCAGAACTGGGAGAAAGATTTGAGTCTGAGTAGGCAGCAATGATAGATGATTCATTTATTAAGGGAGTCACACTTGAGCAGAGCCATTTGTGCAAGGGACTCCTCGTCAGTGTGACTAAGAAGTTCACAATCTGGCCCTGAGTGCTTCACAGCTGTTGCGTCAAGCTACCAAAGTTACTCTTGGTAATTATGGACAACTGCATGGAGAACTGAGAAGGGACTTCACAGCGCGGCATACCACAAACCACAGTACGTTGTTACATGCTGCTTTTGCAGGGCATTGCAACCAAATGGTTATGTGCAGCCAGCCTTGGGACTTGGTTTTGGCTGTAGACAGGGTTTCAGAATGTATCTCTGTTCAGGCTTGATGTTTGCCACTCCGCGCTGAGCTTGCTGCATCCTTTCCCTTTCCTTTCATCCGTCTCCACAGTGTAGTACAACACAGCTGCTGACGAGCGTCTTGCATCCCTGTAGCGTATACATACCCTATTGGTACGAGCAGAGAGCGTGTGTGTGGCTGCAGTGCCAAGCAGCTGTGCCTGTCTCTGCGGGGTGTGTGAGCACCTTGCCAGCGAGTTGGGAGATGTGGAACCTCTCAGATGCGCCCACTGCCCCGAGTCTGCCTGGCGATGGACTGCACCCTCACAGGATGGTGGGCTGGGCAGCTCTCAGGAGCCGACTGGAAGGTTTCCACTTGGCAGCGGTTTGAAAAGACCTGGTGTGCAGCGTTCCAGCTAATTAACTTTTATCTGAAGTGTTTCGGTCACCTGAACCTGCGTGGCTGCAGGCAGCAGATGGGGAGGTGGGGGAGGAGGGAGAGAAGGGTGAACATGAACGCAGGTGCACCCTCAGCTGCCACTAAAGCACAGTAACGGAGAAATTACTGTGATGGTTTGATTGTTGTTATTATACAGCAGAAGTCAAATGTTAGGCAATTCAGACACAGGCACCATTTTTCCTTTTCTTGATACAGTATTTTTATTACTTTTTCTTCACCACCTTTCATCTGTGATGATAGTTTTCAAAGCCTGTTTTACAATGTGGAAAGTATTTGAAATGCATTATAAAAATCTATGAATATGCTGCACAGGCATATTTTAAACTCTTAGTATTTCCCTAAAGGCATACTATTCCACTTTCAGCTCTTTTTAAGACTGTGAAGGAAATGATTGCCCATGCTGTGCATAAGACATTTTACAAGGCTTTCTAACTTAAGACAGAGTTAAAAGACAAGATAGATCTTCAAGCATAAAGTATGATTTTAAAAATGAAGTTTTGCATTTGTTGTAAGGGAAGAGCTATTAGACATAGCAATTAATAGCCAGAAAGAGCAGCTCTATTATGCACCAGGCTCTCTTAATGATGCTACTGATAAAGCAGTTACACTCATCTTAATGGCGTACTCACTCAAACCGTCTTAGAAAGAACTTCTTTTTTGCAAATCAGATGAAAAGTGAGTATTATAAGTTCACAGTTTGATAATTTTCTGGTACTATTTTAGATGAAAGTGTGATTGTTTATCGCTTTCTCAGCTTGTGAGACTCATAGATACCGGTTAAACAGCTCTCTGTAGGAGAACAGTTGCTTTTAGGACTTTACTCAGCATAAGCATGAGAATGGGAGAAATAGATGTAACCTTTACTTGGAGCTGATAGCTGCCCTCTTCTGAGCATGTACTGAACTGTTTTAGCTGTGATTTACGTTCTCTTAGTACACTAATACCATGGAGTTGATTTTACTCCTACATTAGAAGGGCAGCAAGGTGAAAGAGTTATGTGCCTGGGTTTCCTCTGTTTAAATTGCATGTGATAGGTGATAAACTGTAGAGCTCCAAGGGGACAGATATATACCCCGTAACAGCCTTGAGGCAAACGTAGGTAAATACTTCAGGGAAAACACATTGATATTTTTGGTTTAAGCTTTGAGACATGAAAACTTCAGATGTCATTGCGCCGTGCTGCACTTGGCGAACCAGAGTTTCCAGGAGCTTGTTCTTGTTTCCAGAGTACAAAACCAAGCAACGCTTTGAAGGAAGGCTCTGCTCCTCTGCCACCTCTCTTTCCCCAGTCATTCAGCATGCACACAGCCTACACCAGTAGCGGATGGTGGTGTTTCCTTGCTCCAGGACCGCAGATGGAGGTGGTGTGGTGCTGTGTGATCTCCACATTTTCCCCTTCATTGCCAGTTCTGCAAAAGCAGTTGCACTGCCTGGTGTGTCAGGCAAACGATCTGCTGCTGTTACCAGCTACCTTCCAACTACACAGAAGGGCAGCTCATGCCAGACTCCCACTGGCATCTATAAAATTGTCTACTGCAGAGCTAATGGGGGGGAAATGATAAAACGAGGCATCAGTGTTGTTCCTCAGAGATTTTGGGGAGAAAAAAAATCCGTTATTACTCACCTCTTTAAAAGTTCAAATCACAATGTATCAGTATAGAAATATGCTGGATAGGCTGTTATAGTTAACAGTACTCTTGTGGGCTCTGATTAGGAGTCTTACATCAGCAGTCAACACAGGGAAGCCAAAATGGTGATTATTCAGTCACCCTTATGATCACCTTTGTATACACACGAATTATTTACATAGTATAGGGTACTTACACACTTGTTAATTAAACCCTGCTTTTTTCATTCAGTTATATCCCCCAGATCTCTTGAGAGCATGTAATCCTTCCAATGGCATTTATTTCACACTCATGCCATATTCTGTTTAATATTATCTTTCATTGTGTAAATAGAAAATACTTCTGTGCAGAATACTTTTGGGAAAGGATTCCTTCACACTGAGAGTTTCTTTTGAGAAAGATGGGTGATCCATCTGTTTTGAATATTGATGTCCAGAATCCCCAGGAACCCTCAAATTTTATACAGCTACACCATTTTCTACCTACTCTTCCATTTTCAGTGTGGCATGCTTATTTCATCCTTTCTTAATTTTGCCCCTTGGTCTTTGTTCTGAGGTTCTGTGTTCCACTGTAGGATAATACAGATCCTAAATTAACAAAATTTTGACTCCAGAAAAAGACCGCAAGGCTCCATTGTGATACAAATGATCAGCAACATAAATTGCTCATCACTCACTGTTCATCACATTCTCTGAAGAGCACCAAAAATAAGACACTTATTTATAAATAGCTCAGCCTGCTAGATTCCAGTGAAACTGAATTTCATATCTTCCCACCATTTTGACAGTGCATATAAATATGTAACATGTAGTTATGTGAAAGTTAGCTCTACCGCGATGTCCTCCGTGGGCATTCGCAGCCCTTACAGGTTACAGCAAAAGAATAAATGGCAAATTGAGACTTGTGGTGGGATGCAGCGTGCCACATGATTAGCATAAGAAAGATGCTTTGCTTGATGACGAATGGGAACTTGTTGCCCAGATCATACTGCTCTTGTATTCCTCCCCAGAAGTGTACTTTTAAGAGGAAAACAAAGTGAAAATTCACAGTGACTAATACGTCTGATAATTACAGACGTTTTTTTCTACCTGAAAAACACCTTAAATTTCTGGAACAAGCACAAACAACATAAGCATTAGGAATAACTGCATCCCAGAGCTTTCCAAAAAATGTATGAAAAAAACTCTTCCTTTTACTTCACTGAGGTTGAATAGGGACCGGCTAGCGATACGGTTTTGGTTGTTTGGCTAAACCATATGATTTTTTTTTTGCTCTTCCAATCTGATAAACACAGGAATTGAAGATATACATGGAAGCTGGAACTTGCAAATACTGCAAGTATTCAATGTTGCTGTTCATTTTCTATGAGCATTTGTCCTAGTGTAATTTGATTACTGGAATGTTCATGAAAAGCAAATGTTGAGAACAAGAACAGCTGAAGCGAATCATATCATTCATGTGAGTATCTATGTGTTGTTTCTGATGCAATTGCTGTAATTAAAAAAAACAAACCAATATATTCAGACTTCCTGTTCATTTAAGTGTGGTATGGCTTTGCTTAGGGTAAGGAACTAGTCCAACAGGATCTGTGACTTGTTGCTGTGATAATAAAACTATATTCATAAGCGAACTTAACATTTCTATCAACTTTAACCTTTAATTTTAGCTGACTTTGCCTTATTTTCACCAGAGAGTTCCCTTCACTTACACATTTACAGAAAGCCATTCACTGACTAAGATCAAAGATAATTCAGGCAATTCATCTTTTTTGTGCATCTGTATTATACCAGCACTATGGGAGCAAATGCTTATCTTCCGAGAGTCATCTAAAATTGTTACAATCTTATTAGAGAATAATAAGCAGCAAAATGGCTTATTATTGTCAATAAGGGGGAGAAATGAGTGTGCAGTCTAACCATTGAACAGGGAACTCAAATGGGAAATTCAGTCTTCTCCAACACGCTTCAGATTTTATGGGAAAATACATGTGGGCTGAGTACTGGAATAGTTACTGGTCTGCCAGTCCAGGCATGGAGGAGTCCAGCTGAATTTCCTTGCTTTGTCAGAAGTTTTCTGCGGAACATGAAAAGTTGTCCAAGGCTGTCAAAACCAGCAGCAACCCATCACCTGTCTGTAACTCCACGCTGAGTCTGCGTGCCTGTTTGACCACTGCCCAATGTAACGCCGATGTTGTTGCCATTGGAGCTGTTGTGCGGTGCTGCGGCATCCATCGTATTTTAAGAGTATTAGCAGTGAGGGGAAGAAACAGCCAACCCAGAGAGCAAGTTCCCTGCTGTGCGTGGAATCTTTTTTAGCAGAGGACTTTATCTGACCTGAGCGGTGCTTCCAGTCACACGGCATGGGCCAGGAGACTGGCGCTGCCCTCCTGGTAGGGTAGTTCCCCTTGCCTTCACCGTGAGCTTAGAGGACATTGTTCCAACAGCCTTCACACCTCTTTGCCTGGTGTCTTCCCCCCAGTTTAACAGTCTGCATATGTGTCAGTTGGTGTGCTCAAGCATCTGTAAAATCTTCAGTCATTTTAAGAGTGGTCTCCAAACGTTGCTTACCTTTCAGAAAAGAAGAGCAGACCTTTCACAGAAGGTCCTGCTTTCTGTGAGCATTTCTCTCTCCCTAGTATTCTCACAGCTGGCTGGCTGTTTCTCTCCAATTTAATAATAATATAACCCGATGTTCTGTGTGGTACCTGGTAAAGGGTATTAAGCAGGGAATTTTACAGGGTATTTCAGTACTCTTGCTCAGACGGGGCAGTGCAGTCTCTGTGTCAATGCAAAATATCAAAGCAATATTACATCAAAATTCAGTGCTTACGGTTTTTCACCTTCCTTAGTTTCATCGCAGGTCACTGAAATGTGTAGAAGTACCAGTTATCTTTTGGAAAAATGACTAAGAATTGCATTCAAGTGCTAGCATCATGTAAACAGAGAAAACTGAAATGGGCAAAGCAAAAACTACTTTCCTGTTTCTTTAGGGAATATACGTTTTTTGTGATTTTTCTATTATAGGCTCTCTCCCTGAAGCAATACCGTTTCCTGCAGAGAAAGACAGCAGCTTTGATCATACATTCTTGCCAAACTCGTAGGAGCAGTGGTCTGTCGTCCCTTCCTTCCAGGTTGTCTGGGGGAATCAGATACTCCTCTGCAACACTTCCCCGTGTTCAGAGAGTTAAAAAGAATCGCGGCGCCAGAAATAGTCGATGTGAATTCCTCATCCCTAGGCTTGGTTCACCAGACTCTGCAGAGTCATCGCGGAGTATTTGCGTGGAGATAGATAGATGCAAACGTCTTGCTGAGATTAGTGAGACATGACACTTTTGTATTTTATCGCAAGCGCTTATCCATGTCGAACTCCCAGGGCGCGCTTCATTTTCACTGGTTCTTACCCTCTCCTTTAGGAGGATACAATCACCCACTCAAGAAGCAGAAATAGTGCATGACTAACTATGTCACGGAACAAATGATTAACACTAAGTAGTTTGTGCTAGCTGTTTGCAAACAATCCACGTGCCGACAATTATGCTGAAGCAATTTTGTGAATACCTAACTGAATGCGTTTTGCATAACTCGAGACTGGCTCCCAGATCATTAAATTCACAACTTCTGTCGTGTTTGTTAAATTCCTAAATGCCATTATTTCTTCTAGTCCGTAGAACTGGTAGTGCTAGACTCAACAGCGATACTAGTCTGTAGCGCTGAACTGGTGAAGGCTGTAGGAAGGGTGGTGGCTCCGGTGAATTAACGATGTGCCGTTCAAAACAAGTTAGGGTTGCTGTGCTTTTAAGAGTTTATAAGCTGCAAAGTGCAGAGGAGGGCAGTGGTATGCAGGCAGATCCATTAATACATGTGATGCTTTCGGATTTGCAGCTACGCAAATAAAGATGCTGTTTGCCCCAGCTGCACTCAGCCTACCTGCAGAGAGCTTGGTCTGGCTGCCCGAGTGTGTCAGAGTGCTTGTGGAATTCGTTATCAGGCGCTGAGGGCCTCTTCGTCAGCTGTGATCACTCATGAGTCATCTGCTGATGTCATGTTTAAAGAGCTGACCTAGACAGAGCATAGCATCCATACGCATCATCACGTGGGCCCAGGCAAGAAGAGCTGAGCTGTGAGGAAGAAAATGTCTCATATGTCAGTAGGAAGCTCAGGCACAGGACACAGTTTATTGACTCATTTGATTCAGAGAATTTGAGGTCCTTTTGACTTACAGAAATGTGCAGCCTTTCCAGATCCTAACGCACAAAGCTCTTAAAAAAATAAATACCCAACATACTTGGGTAATTGGTGCTTTGCAGTGAGCGTAGTGTTTTTCAGCTGTCACAGAGCTGTGCAAATCCTACATAACTTTAAGGAGGAGACATATTTTGTAAGAGGGAGATACAGAGGCAGTAGAAATTTAAAGGGATTGCAGCAGAGAAGGTAGAGCCAGTACTGAAAAGAAAACTAGGTTTGTAAAGGCCTTTCCCCTCATCTCTGTGCTGCAAAGCGTTCTTCCCATCAATAACATCCAGCCTGTGAAATCGCTGCTGTTACTTTCATTGCCTTTTCATACATGAAACCAACCCCTATTAACCTGCCACAACAGTTTTTTCCCTTTCCCCATCAAGAAATGTAAAGTAGCAGTACAAATAAGTTTTTGCATAAATAGGTAGGATGAAGCACTTTATTTACAGTGAAGTAAATTTGGTATTTAATTCCATCACAGCAGTTTGTCCAGCTACTCCTCACTATTTTTTTCTACAAGGGTAAAAAGTATATTAAACTTCCCCAACACCAAAGGCTTTGCTAGTAAGAGCATTATGCTGAGTTATTTTTGTCCGTATGCTGTGGAGTTTCTCATTAACTAGGGAAGATCTTTTATGTCTGATGCAGTATGGACTTCCAGATCTTTTTTTCGATGCTGTGCTGTTTATGTAGCTCTCCAGCGGCTGCGGCGCTGGCCTCTGCTGCAGAGCTTGCCCCCAGGCTGCTCACTGAGCAGCAGTGGCATAGCAAAAAGGGAGGGAAGGCTGTACGGCACAAAGCTCGCTCTTTACGATAGAGCGGGTGCAGCCGGAGCGGTTGTTGAGGTCCTTTGCCACCAGTAGTGATTTCTCCATACGGTGCTCATGCAATTGCAGCAGGAAAGTGATTTAGAGGGGAAGGCTGATGAGCATCTGCTGACAGCATGATACTGGGACCAACTGCACTTGCCACAGGCAGAGCCAGAGGAAAAGAGAATGAATTACTTGTTCTGGCCAGTACCAGTGTCTCATGCTAGTGCTAGCTTCTGGTGAGTGATGCTGTCAGACAACAGTACGAATCCTCGGTACAGCCAGATGGCCCCATCAAGCTGTCTTTCCCAGTGTGCGTGGTCACATATTTATCTCCAGCCTGTGCCCACTATCACATACTACATACGTTTGGACGGATGCATTGCTTAAAACCTACAAAGTAGCAATTACTGCTCCACTGAGTCCAAACTCGGTGGCCAGCGCAAAGGAGGGATAAAGAAGTATCATTCTATTTTGTAGTGATTTACAAGCTCTGTGCAATCACTTCATTGCTGCTCTAAATGTCCATGCTAGGTGCAGAGTAAAAGAAAACCTGGTAGCAGTAATCTATGCAAATATTTGTGCATAGTAGAGAGGTGATGGTATTGTGTATTTTTCTGTCAAGCGTTCAGATGAAAGCAGAAAATTGAGTCAGAACTAGGAGCTGTAAACGTTCACTTGATGGTCTTGCACGTTATAAATCACAGGATGAAACAGGCAGGGGTGGTGATTTTTGATGTATTCTCCCAACCCTCACCACAATAATTGCTGAAAACCACTTTCTGCTCATTGAAGTACCTGCTAGAGTAAGGTCTCATTTCATAACTCTGTACCCAGGACTCTTTTGGAATATGATGGATAACTAGTAAGTTGATGATCCATTTAGAACCAATGAGGAAATCACAGTATCCAAATGCTTGCAGACTTGGGTTCCTGATGCGGAAAGTGTCAGTGGGATGGGTAACACTTCCAGACAAAGGACAGACCAGTGCACTGTGAGTGGCATAATGGTACAAAGTCCCAAATTATTTAACAATAACTCATAAAATAAATGGCTGTTTGTTAACTTTGCAAATTTATTTATCTATTGAGGCAGCTGTGACTAGCATGGGAAAGAATAGGAGCTTTGAGCCCTAGATTCTGCTTCTGGCAAAATCTTGGTATATTCTCCAAGACATGTAACTTAAACTCTTCTTTTTTCCTTCTTTTTTTCCCCTCTGATCCCTCCATGTGTAAAAGGGTGTGAAATATTTATCTTGCTGTAAGCCTTAAGATGGGCAGAGAGACATTTCACAAAGGGGCGAGAAGCCTGGCACTGCCGCGGTGGTGATCTGTACCCCCGGGCACTGCGGAGGGGTTTATCCGCATTTTACAGAGAGGGGTTTTCTTGCAAAGGGAGCACAAGACAAGGCAGGGATTTCAAACCAGATCGCTCAGTTTCTATATTCGACAGCCAGCCAGGGCCCCTTCCTCCTCCTCCTCCTCCTCGTCCTCCACCTCCTCTCCCTGTGCGCCTTGGTAACAGGCTCTGCGCTGTCACACACTTTTGTGGGTAGTTGCTATACACTTTACTGGAAACTCAAATGCTTTTGGCTGTGGATGCGGGGGTTAGGCTCTTCCTGACTACAGGATCATGCCTTATTTTGTGTTTTGCATGCCCAGAAAAGCAATTTACAAACACTGCAACAAAACTCCTAAATTTCACAGTTCTCTCTTGGGATATGTTTTTGGTTTTTTCTGTGTGGGTTTTTTTTTTTTTATTGTAATGCGTTAATTCAGAACTGGGAAGAAAAATAGGGAGCAGTGATTAAAAAATTTACAGTGAGTATAAGCCAGCAGGCTTTGCTGCATTTTCAAAAGTCACATTCTGGTCTTCTCTTGAAAGACAGTAAATCTGCAGCTGAGGAGCTAACAAACATCACACCTCCCAGTTTATTTATTTTCTCCTCCCGCAACAGCTGCTGCTGTTGAGCAGCACTTTATTTTCTTTATGCAAACAAACTTCCTCCTGCTGAGGAAAATAGCTTCCCTGCGTGGCACGATTAGCGAAAGGTGCACAGTGAGGCGAGGGTGCCAGTGCGGGGTGAGACCCCCCATTCCGGCCGGCAGGGCAGCATCGTGGGCTTTGGGTAGGCAGCAAGTGGCATTTCTTGGCCACGCAGGATGGCGAGTCCTGGCGGCTGGTCCCCTCTGTCAACTCCCTGCCCCACCGCACACAGAGTGTATTTGTTTTTATGAGGTGCTCGATTTTTCAATTTTTTTTAACCCTGCTCACCCCCTGCCCTGAGAGCCAATTATAACTCTTCTTCCTAATTTCACGTCTTTCTAATTACATCCTTGGTGTATTAAAAAAGAAACCTCAAGTGGAGATGTTTAAATTCTGTTCCTGATTTTAAGCTAAGCAAGTACACACA
>Ga0181612_107761_pt1 | contig 18538 bp, 12 predicted proteins | sample HoacroProtozoa21_FD_119630 | JGI IMG/M metagenome (GOLD analysis project Ga0181612, IMG submission 119630) | Hoatzin crop microbial communities from Cojedes, Venezuel. Combined Assembly of Gp0051906, Gp0051904, Gp0051908
GACTGCTGTAAGGTCTCCATGGAGCCTTCTCTTCTCCAGGCTGAACAACCCCAACACTATCAGCCTCACGGGGAGGAGCTGCAGCCTCACTCCTACCCTACTAAGTTTTCGTGGGTTTGAGGGATTACCTCTGAATAAGAAATTTCATGGCTTTTCTATGTAGTTTAATTTCAGCAAAGCAGTTCCCATGAAATTTATCACGCTTGGATTAAGAACAAACAAATTGCAAAAAATAACACTATTATTTACTCCTCTTATGATTTGTTTTTTATTCATAAAAAAATATGTCCAGCTATGTATCATACCAAACAAGAATAGATACATAAATTACCCATAACAGACTAATAAGTCCCTGTTGAGGGAAAGAGAAAATGTTTTTATTTCGGCTGCTGCCGGCAACAAAAGCACCACGCGGCCACCCCTCCCCCCGCAGGGGTGCGGAGGAGAATGGAAAGAAAGAGGCAGAAACTGGTGGGTCGGGATAAGGGCAGTTTAACAGAACAGCAAACAGAGGAAACAGGAACAACAACGATACAGATCAGGAGAAAAACACGACATGAACCGCACAATCCGGAGAGCCACCCTCCACAACCGGCGCCACGCGCTCCCGAGCCGCAAGTGAGTTCCCGCCAAGCCGCCCCCCTCCCCCACCGGAACCCCGCATGACCGCACATGGTATGGAATACCCGGCTCTGGTTGGCCAGGTTGGGGTTGTGTCAGCCCACCTGGCTGTGCCCCTTCCTGGAGTGCGGTGAAAATTAACCCTGTCCTGGCCGAACCCAGGACAAACGAATAAACAAGTTTTTAAACTCAGAGAAGTTAAAAAAAAACAGGGGGGCGGTGGGGGGGTGGGCACTTACAGCCTTCAGCCATGCCAACATTCCTGACAGATATCTACTTCAGCAAATACAGGGAATACTTTCAACTTCAACACAATTTCAAAATATTCTGAACTTTACACAGAATTATGCATTACTTTTTTCCTTTATACTTTTTAAAATCTACTTGCAGGTGGAAAGTCTAATTTCAAGGGTGCACTAGATCTTGTACTACCCAAAATGGGACTACATTTGCATAAAGCAAAAGTTGAAAACATTAAAACATATTAGATTACGGTTAAAACAATACTATTTTTGATAAAATTAAATAGCTATCGCACAAAGCACTATTAATCCTACTGACATTCATGTCAGATAGAATGAAGACAAGTTGTGACAAGTCTGGACTTAACTAAACAAAGTGAAAACAAGAGACAAAACACATTGACTTCTACTTACAACAGCATTTACACCTTGCAAATTTCACTGTTTTTATTCACTGCAGTAAGATTTTACTCAAGACTTACAATCATTCTGGTTTCTAAATGCTTGGCAGAAGGGAATAAACCAGAATTTAAAATAAACATGACTCATTTTGTTCCCCATCATAACATTCAGCAAACACACCACTCATGAAAAGAAGAAGGTTAAAATTTGAAGTCTGCCCTATTTCCCAGGGACACTCCTAGAAACACTTTGAACACAAAACTAACCACTGTGGTCTTGTAATTATTGTAACCATGACCAAAGCAGAAAAGGTTTCCATAAATCCACAGTATCCTGTCAAATACATTTTATCCTTGAATGAGATGAAAAGAACCCAAAGATGAAGAGTATCCAAAGACTCAACAGCATACTCTTCCCTCCAGGCATACATAAGTAGTCTGCCAGTGGTAATGCAGAGCACCACGAGCACGCTGCATACTGACTGAGAGGGTAACCACGGAATTCAGTACGTGCAACTGGGTATGGACCGTTTCCACAGTTACAAAGGCAATCTCCCCCACTCACACATTTCACATCTTCCTTTGAGAGTCAGTGCCACCTAATATCCATCAAACCAGGATTACACCTTATAAAAAAAATATAGAACCAAGGTTTCGAAACTTGGCACATCCAAACTCCAAGCAGTGACAGGTGTCACCGCACTGTGACTCAGAAGGTCTAGCGGGGGGCTCAGCAAGCAGTGTAACAAGCCAGCATCCCTTGGGTCACTTCAGATCCATGGCCTATAGCTAGCACATTTAATTAAGAACACTGGCAAAAAAGATCGTGTCTAGACAAAACCAAACTTCTACATTCAGACCACCCTCTAACATCAACTGTTCCTGCAACTGAGCTGGTTAAATTCTTGCTTGTCACAAGAGGTGAATGTGGAAATCAAATTCATCTATCCAGGTTCACAAGTTTTCCAGGTGTACACTCTTTCTCACCTTCAACAGGAGGGGGAACACACATGCTTACGAGTTACTGCCTACTGAATGGTATCAGATGACTAGGAGGACATCACTTCAAATGAGTATTTCCCACTGGCTGCCAGAAGGCACTACTAAATATAAGTACATTTGACTTAACCTTCAGGAATGCTATTCAGGAATGACTGAAACAGTATTCTTGCTCTTTCTCTTCAATACAGGCCACCTTATTTTGCACATTATGGGCTTCATCTTCTGCATCATCAACTAAAGAGCAGAAAGAACACTCTACTGCAAGAGAGGTCAACAAAATTTGAATTATTTGGCATCTGGGAGACTATGGCCCTATAACTCATTGTACAGAATATTGCACGTATGGTACTCAGCACTCAGTATAGATTCAACACTTACAGGGTCATTTACTGTTTCAGAAAACAAAGGTGGTCGTTCCGGGAAACAACACAGGATGAGCTGTACAAATAACAGGATGAAATAGATGCAGAAGGTGACATAACGAAATGCATCCACTTCAGCACCCTACAAAGGAAGATAATATTCCAGTTAGGAGGCTTGAGGAATTTCTTTAAAACAACTTGTTACTTTTAAAAATAAAACAGCTCCTTACCATAAATTCTGCAACTACATAAATGTTATGCTACCCACCCCCATGCAAATAAACGTCACTGTCTATTTTGGTAAAGGGAACGTAAAGAGAGAGGGAAGGAGATGAAAGATACCATTTATTTTTACTCAATCACTGCCACAAACACACAAGCATGAACTTCTGCACAGAAGTTCTCTTTAAGACACAGTTTGTACCAACACAGCATACCCTAATTTGAATTCAAGCTATTCTTTACAGGAGCAAGGCATTTATGCATTGGATAAGGAGTTTTCAGAGCAAATCTGTTAACTAGTATGCACACAGAGAATAAGAATCAGAGGAGCAGACTTTACGTTACAGTTTGTGCATTGTGCTCAAATTCCAGAGGTTCTTCCACTTTTTAGACTGGGACTGATACGTAAAGCTTAATCCACAGAAATCAAAGCACAGCGATGGATGGACACACACCTCCACCCACCCACCCACCAATAAAATCCCACTCCCAACAGCTAAAGACAAAAGTTGGATGAAAGTTCTCAAAATTCACAACATGGCTTAAAGGTTTCAAGAAATAAAAGTGATAGGCCATTTTCAGGCAGCTCCACAAATAATCTGATATTTGAGGTGGCCTTACTTAAAGTAGACTGACACAAAAATATTTCACTTGTACACTTTCATTTTGTCTCAGCAGATGAGACCACATTACCATCAAACCAAGCGTTTCAGGAAACCCACTGCATAATGAACAGGAAGATGACGTAAACTCCCAGAACAGTTTCATATCAAAGATTATATACTTTTATTGTACTCAAGCAGATACATTCCCTTTCTGGAACAGCTAGCAGAATTTTCTCGGCAACTGTTGCTAGAGTTAAGATCACTATGGATTTCACTAGTATTTCAAAACAAGAGACGTTAAGTCTTGCTTGTTTTGCCTTTATAACCCAAGGAATGAAGTTACACTGAATGGATCATTAACGAACTTGACTGGCATAATTAGCAAGCAACTACTCTATTACTGCAGCCTTTGGAATTATTTTCAACTGAATGAGTCTAGCAATGGCTTACCGTATCTAAGGCATGCATTATTTTGGATCTAAAAATGACTGTGGCACATGACAATGAGATGAGCCAGAAAATCGTCATTACACCTGAAGACTGGACTCCTTTTATTCTTTCATATTGTATCAAAAATGTGGCGAGCAACTGTGGACAAATAAGATAAAAATATATTCACAAACTTTAAGTTTTACAACATGTTATACACATATACAAGGCACTGTGTTAAAGTGTATTTATTTAACATTTCAAATCCAGTATCTCCTAGACACTTGGAGATCTTAAGAGTAATTCAAAAATATGTTTAAATAGGAAATTCTCTGGAGCAGTAAAATAAGAAATGTACAAAAAAGGGAAAACGAATACATATTACATAGAAGTAAACAGCCACATACCCAAAAGCACTGTCAAAAGCTGCCAGTCTTTATTTCTTTACTTTTCTGGTTCTAGATCACAAATCAACATGCGATTATAGTGACACCATATCCTTTCCAAGTATTTTCTGACTAATTCTTTTTAAAATAAAGATTTCTTTCCATACAAGCCACAATGCCAAACAACATTGACCAAATATTACTCTACTTCTGCATTTTCAGAGTCCTTTAGGAAGCTGGTACAATTTAGTAGTCTCACTTGCATTTTCAATCAGCCTGACAAAAGCTTGACAATTGCATTATTAAATGACTACTAATTATTTAACAACTCTCACATCTGTCAATATCCTTCAGCACTGTTGGGATTTTTTGATTTGTTTTTTGTTGTTGCTATTGCTGCTAGGCTTGCTGTGTCCCTTCCCATCCCCCCCTTGTGTATCACATTCAATCACTACCATTCCAAGTCTGACAAATGCAAAGCAACTGACAACAAATGAATAGCAAGACATTTTCTTTGAAATGCAGGCTGTACAGATACTGATGTGAAAGTAGACAGTACTTGCTCATCTAGGTAGCAAGAGTTTGCTGGGGACATCTATGCGTGCCTCGTGGCATTTAAGACTTCCCACTGTGCCATCAAATGTAACAAAGAAAACATGCACTGAATAATGTCGCATGCAAGAGAGTTTGTAAGAAGATACTTAACAATGCAAGGCCTTCGACAGTCTTTCATCAAGTTCACTGTGATTTGTACCGTCTAGGTTTCATCAGCCCTCTCGACTTGGTTACTCCACCCCATGCTTGAGTCAAGCTAGTACACAAATGGTAGCTCGAGCCCACTAAAATAAGGCAAGACAACCAGCGCTGGCTTGCATGCTGACATGCAACACGTAGTACAACTAGGCTGGGATTTTTTTCCCAATTTATTTATTACATGAAAGCAGACATTTCACAGTCAGTATTTCACAGTTCAGCTGCGATTAAGTCTATATGTAAAGACCGATGCTTAAAGAATTACAACACTGTGATAAGATGCATCTTACCACTTAAGGCTTTGCACGTGCAAAGGCCGTAACAGAAGAACTTACCATTGTTACACCCAATACTGTAGGCCTAACGAGAAAAAATGGAGCTCGAAAAATATTTAGACTTCTTTCCCAGAAAGAGTAGAAAAGGTCTGTCCAGCAGACTATCCACAGTATTAAGCCCAAAGCCTGCAATACAAAAGTGAATTACATACACCAGTTCGCACAGAGTAGGCAGCACAATACATACATGAACACTAGATGTTGTGTTAGTAGAAGAGCAATCATAACCAGATTTGGGCATTTCTACAACATACACAACAAGAGTAATTTGGCTTTACCTATTGGATCCCCACTAGAAGAAAGATGTTTACTAATTTTTAGTACCATATAATTTCAGTGTATTATGAAGCAGAAAGCTGGTGAATCTCACTCCTGAATAACAGATTGCAAACATAAACTCTCTAATACACCGTGCTATTATAGTCCTTCTTAAAACATTTCACTTATTCTACAGGGAAAAAGAAAAAGTAAGCGAACATTAAGTACCTATTTCACAATAGAAGGGGAATAGAACACCTGCAGCAGCTCCAGCTGACAGGACAACAAATTTTTTTTATTATTTAAATAAAGGCCTTGAGATTGAGCTGCCTTCAAATAGTCTTCTCCAACTGGTCTTACAAAAGAATCAGCATGCTTTTTTGCTATATCAGAGTAAATTTCAGAAAGGCTACTGACAAAAGCGCAATGGAAACACAAAGCTTGGAAACCAAACACAAGTAGAGCAAGTACGTTACAGCTGAAGTATGCACGCAGACCAAGATTGATGCTCAACAAAAACTGTGCTAAAACATAGCTGAGAATAGATTCAAACTTCCAGACAAGCTTAGTAAGTTCTGATTTTAAAAAGTCACTTACTGTTTTCGCTTTGTTGAGGTTTGACATTTGTATGTATCCCCTGTCATGACAACGAAGGTACAGGAAGTACACTGGGAAGCAGACCCACAGGTAAATGCAAGGAATCCAGACCAGGACTGTGTTCTGAAAGCACTGGGTGAAGTCTGGATTTTCTGTGTGCCATGTCAGATTCCAATCCTAGGAGAGAAAACAGATCAAGTTAAAGAAAAAGCAAACTCAAAACTTCAGTATTTAAAAAAAATAAATAACCACTATCTGGCTTAATCTGCATCTCTTACTGCGTATGTATTTATACTTGTATTAAACTGGCTCCACTCTGTGATGTATCTAACTTTATTGCACTTTTTGTAGCTCAGAAGTTTTAAACCTTCACAACATTAGTGTCACTTCTGTTGGTTATACACATCTATCATAACACTTCACTCACACAAATATAATAGTGGGATCTTTAAGCGTACTTAACAGGATCTTTAACAGTATTAATCAAGGATTTTGACATTGTCATTGCAGAAAAATAACGTGACAATGCTAGCTATCTCCCATTATAACCACTGTGCATGTATGTATAAATACTTACATACACACTGCATTCCCAAATTTCAGTGTGGAAACATTAACCAGCACACAGTAAAAGCGAACAGCACAAGACAACGTCACTTCACTGTTTGTTAAGTGGTTTCCTAGCTCCCAAGCTCTCTGCAGCAAAGCCAGCTGAGACTCTCTGGTAATTCATAACAACAGGGCACAGAACTAAGTAAAATGCTTGCCCTTGCAGCCCATTTCCTACTCCACAACAGGAAAATGTAAACCAATATAATTCAGTGTTTTCCTATTTCTCTAAACAACACAATTCTCAAAAACAAGATAAACCTCCGTACAATCAAACCAGAACTGTAGCTTACAAAAATGTGATCACCATTTCCATTACTGGTACAAGGACTATTTACAATGACAGGCTATTTAGTAAAAAGAACTTTCATACCATATTTATGATTGACTTGAGTTAGGGAAATCTCTTACAGGAAATTATCACAAGGGACACTTCCTCTCAAGTGCTGTAGATTTCTGACTCTCCAACAGAATGATGCAATACAGAGATATCGCTGCTGCAGCCAAAGCATAGCTCACAGGCTTCTGTTTAAAAGCCACACAGCGAAAAAAAGCAGTCCCACGCCCAAAGGCTTATTAACCATGGTGTCATTTTCAGTTGCAAAGCATTTTTTCAGACGGTTGCACAGCTCGCAACTGCATGGAATACCAGTACTGCTTCTGGGACATAATGGCGGTCAGCAATCCCTCTCCTCTGTACGAGCCTGAGCTGGTCACAGAAATAAGTGCCATTATCCACATTTTGTAGACAAGGAAACAGAACCAAAAGAAGCTCTAGTGCCTGACCCCTCTATTCCAACATCAAAGCTGGAACAAGATCCCACTGTTCAGAATTGCCATGCTTTGATCCTTGCTTGTCCCCACCTTCCACTGATTCAACAGTTTCAAACACAATTACAAAGAAAAGAAAATAGGTCTAAAGAGAAACATAAGATACAACTTGCAAAAAATAGAACTTGAGGCTAACAACATTATTTTATCACAGAGCAGGTTTCCCCTTAAATTTGACCATTGCATACTAAGATATTTTGTTGTTTTTGTTGTGTTCTTGTTAAAAAACTTCTTTTGAAAATAAAATTCGATTAAAAAAAGTCATCCCATTTTTGTCAGTTTTGAAAAAAAAAAAATCTCTGAACTGAATACAGCCAATTCAAACAAATTAACACTGGCAGAGCACAAAAATGACCAATTATGTTTTAGCGTATCTGCACAGAGGTCACGTAAGTTGTTCGTGACAAGGCAGCGGCTGTGAGACGCTGTGGGTGAGCCACATGCTTATTAAGTTCCCTGACGGCATAACATCATCAGAAATTTCAGCTGAGTCATCCTTACATTTAGCCACCACACAAATGTTTTTGGCCTTCTAAGTCCCAGCTGCTCTGCTCCAGCACAACAGCCAAGAAAAAGTCTCATGACTGCAGAACAGTTGACAATTCACAAATCAAGACAGTTAATAAGATTCTACAAGTAAATTGACAGGATGTAATTAGCTTTACAACAAACAAACAAGAGCACTGACATTTTATTGAGTTCATTTTTGAGATCTACACACTGCTCAAAGAAAGCTACCATCTCCTTTTTCAGTGTTTTTAAATGCTTGCTGTGAAATGTATCAGGCGGTTACCAGAGAAGACAGAGCAGGTAATGCATATGTCACTACCACGTGTCTAAATAAAAGAAAGAAGTGCGGTACGCATGACAGCTATGCGTATTGGCTGGAGGACATTCTAAAAACATGTACAATCTTTCACTTCACTTTCATATTCGCATGTTATCTGGAGGTCTCTCTGCATAAAAGGCAAGAGGGTACAATGCAATTGTACTTCAAGGTCAAGAACAGAAGTCGGGACAAATAGGCAGCTTGGGGTAAGATTACTGCTAGAATTTAAAAGCTACAGCAACATCAATGCTTCTTTCACATTTTTCCAGAATTTGATCCAGAGGCTGTTGATATCAAATAGGAGTTTGCTTAGCTTAAATGCGCTATTCATCTCTGTACAAGAGAAATGACTACACACAGGTGAGGTGCAGAAGCCCCTTCCATTTTACATTCATTTCAGGTAACAAAAGATGAGGAAAGCATGCACGAAGAGAGAGACGTGGTGGTATTTTTTCCTGCTGATTCCCTAGGTGAAGTTCTCTCAGGCTAGTCTACGCAAGGCAGTAGGGCAGAAGGGAACAGAGCTGTAAACCAAACCCTTGCATCTGAGCACCGGATGTCCACACAAGATGCCTTTCACTCCAGTTCACACGAGAGTTGCAGGCTCCCTGTCGGGCACTGGAACATGTTTGCCAGTTAACACCTGCCCAAAAGGTGCTCGGGCCACTCTGGTGTAAGCCAACATGCAGGACAGGGGACTGTCAGGAAACAGCATCAGAAGCAGGGGCCCGGTCTGAACTGAGGTTAATGCCTCCAGTGGACAAAGTCAGGAGGAACTCAACCCATCACAAAAGCAAGGCATACCCTAAATTCTGCATGGAGGATACCATAGTTTTATGAGGTTCAGTTGTGGCTGGAAAACATGTCACATCACGAAACCAAGAAGTACTCATATTCAAATCACAATGTTCAGCTACACAAGTCTAGACTAGTTCTGCTGGTTTAAAGTACACATTTCTCCTTTGCCTTCTAAAACTCTGAAACTGGGTTTATATATTTTCCCAGCACAAACCAAAACTCTTTACAGGTCAATCCAGAAACATTCACTGAAGCTGGCCTTTGCTTTTAGCAGATTAATTAGCCAACTAATGACATTTTTTTCTGACTCAAGTTTTAGAAAAACTATTTTAGCAAGTTCTATTCAAGCACCAAGGTGCCCCATTTTCAAATCTCAAAGATTAACAATAATTTTCACTCTGACTGGACAGCTAACCCTTCCACTTTGCAAGAGCGCATCAAACGACACAGATCCAAGTATCCATTGAAAGTCTACACAAACTAGTAGCCTCCTGCCATGAAGGAGTAGGAGGAAATAAGATGATAGGTCTATAACTATTAGATTGTATTATCTGGAAGCAGCCTTTAATTTATGACTGCAGGAATGCACAGGAGAAGAATCAGTATGATCCTTGTTCCTTTCTTGGTAGAGAAGAGATCTGCGCTGGCTTAGCTTTAGTCTAGTCCACAAGAAATACATCTCAGATGTTAAATAGTTTCAGGCTGGGTTCTTTTACTTTTAAAATCCCTGAACAATTTTAAAGTTTCCCAGAATGGCAAATGGGTATTTTTAAATTTATCCAACCTATTTCTCAGTTTTCATTCCCATCACCAGCACTCTGGCTGAAAAAGATATCAGTCCACAGTTTTTGTGCCCAATAGCACGTTTTGTCTCAGGGCACAAAAAGGCTTCCTATCACATTTGGAGTGAAACTCTCTGTCTCCAAGCAGAGCACAAAAAAGGATAAGCAGTCCCCAGAACCACATGGATCTATTCACAGGTAAACCACTTATTTAACAGTGCATAATCCTAGGAAAATAATGAACTATATTAATTACTGTCTAAAATTTCAGGAACAGGCAAGATAAAAACATCAGCAGTAAGATCGTAAGACAATGTTGCAACACGAAAGATTAGTTATTCCGTCTCTGCTGAGGGAGGGAAGACTACAGGAAAGCTGTATGTGTGCCTAATCTGCCTCGCTCCTGGCAGCCAGGAACAGCTGTTAAGTGAGCAGCCAGCAGCCGCCTGTTCTCACATTAATAATCCTACTTGGCCCACCCCACATTTTAAAATTCTCACGGGCAGAAACGGAGAGACCAAAATTGCTCAGTTTCATCCCTGCTGCGCACAAGTGTGCTGGAGATACAGGCTGCCAGCCACGCTGTTAAATCCACCTGTGTGAACCAACTGTAACTGAAGAATGACTTAAACCTTACCACACACCTATGTTAAAAACAAAAACAAAAAAAAAAAAAAAAAAAAAATCACAAAACCACACTGGAATCATGGTCAACACTCTTTCAAGTGGAGTTTGACACTGACATCGGTGTGTACCCACTACTTCAATATCGCCCACAGAAGAATCATCTCCTTTGTAATACCACAATATTGTTTCTCAATCTTATTTTCCTTTTAATCCTTATTTTCCTTTTAAATGTTTAGATGTGTAAAATTTTTAAAAAAATTTAAACATTTTTTAAATGTTTAAATCACATTTTTAATTTAATGCAATGCTTGTATTTAGTAGAAAGCAAGTAATTAGCTCTCTCAAGCACTAACACTGAAATTGCAGCTGACAACTTTCATTATAATAGTATCATCACTTTCTCATTGAAGTAGGAAGTCTCACAACCTGGTAGCTCTAGGTATCATATTAAAAAATTCCCCAGTGTAGCACCTATAAACCCACAAGGCAAGTCAACCATTTTCCCCCAGATGTCAAGCGGCCATCAGCCTTTAGCCTACACTATCTAGGACAGCAGATTTCCTGCCTGCCTCTTCCTGATGGAAGACTTGCCTGATCAGGCCAAGCCTACAGCCTCACAAGCGCTTCTCACATCAGTGGACAACGAAAATGGGGGGACAGGAATACACATGCAAAAAGGACCTCTCCCTTTAGGGCTGCTTTAAAGGAACTCTGACCCTGCTTTACAAGTCCCTGATGCCACCATTCTCCATCAAAACCAACAGTAAAAACAGGGACACTACTGACCACAATGAGTGTTAAGGAAAACAATAACCTACAAAATGATCCAGATTTTGCCACAGGTTAGGAGGTCTGTTTTCAGGTGATGAACTTAAAAGAGCTCTGCAAAATTATTCAGCTTACCAAGTAAGTGGTATGCAGTTTAGCTTTAGAAATTTTGAAGAAAGACTGAAATAAAGTTCTCAAAACACTGTAAATATAGCATCTTCATTCTGTCGTTCACATTTTGGAGTCAGAGCCTGAAACGTGCTGAAGCTCACCATTTCTCTAAGAGCATATTTAGAATAGAGCCTACGACAAGCACCGTCGTACATAACCTTCACCAGTGTTAACACAAGCCCTGTTGTGCTTACTCTTCAGGCTAAATCACAAGAGGTGACAGGTTGATAAACAAACAACAGATATTTGCACACGAAAAATACTCCAGAACTTCAACAAAAAGCAGCAGAAACACCCACACTTGCAGTTCTCCTGTCTGCTCAGCAATATCCACAGAAACAAGCAGCAGACAACAATATCCCTAACAGTGGCAAACCAGGCACTAAATTAGGCATATGACACTACAAGCAACCATCATAAACTTCCCATCTACATGTTATTAAGTCCTTTAAAAATACTATGCATATTACATTGAAATTATTTTGGAAAAAGTATTATTTGCATTAAAGGATCCAATGGCTCTAGAATCAATTCCAGATGAAGCAGCATAACACACAAGAACAAACACAATTTTCCACCTCAGTTGACATTTATTTCCTCTAGCTGCTTTCCTTCATAAACGGAAGTCGCCCAAAATGCACGGATCTCTCCTGTGACACAATGGAGTTGTTCTTGCAATTGAAGGTAGTGCAGAATGTACAAATCAAACAGTACCTTTGCTGTGATGCACACAAAGTGAGCTCATGCTGTATTTAAATAAAGCTTTGAATACGCTGCCAATTTCTCTGAAGTACTATACTACATGAAATTAATGGTTTACTGGTTTATTGTATCATCTAAGGGTGTACTCTGCAAATAGCAAGTAGAAGAAAAATTCAAAATACTTGTACAGATTTTACAGTAACTTCTTTCCAACAGCTTTTTCCTATGCTTAATGAAAGACAGCCAGAAGTGGGTTTTTTTAATTTTTAGAACACACAAAACCAGGATTCTACTAAAAAGCAAAAGCCACACAACCAAATACTTGATCTCATTTCCAGACCCCATAGACTCCAAAAACTGCTTCTGCAAGCAGAAATGACAGAACTATGCTCCTGCACAGAACTATGCCACTAACCACAAGCAGTGAAACAAATGAACATGCAGTGTGCCAGACTACCGGTTTGGGAAGACACTTCAGGACTTCCCTTCATGGTCACATCGGAGTATAGGTGCTTATATCCCCACAGAGTTCTCAGACATTTCTTCAGGCTGATAACAGCCCAACAGATCACGAAGTTTCTGCCTTTTTGTACTTCTACTGCCACAAAGGTGAAATAAGAAACATTAATGGTAATTACCAAATTGGGATTAGATTCCGACCTCCAACTCTCATGGATACCACACACCCACAGAAAAGACAGTTTCGGGATTTTAATTTTTTTATTACTACAGGGGAACTAAACCTAACATGCAATTGACGAACTTCTCTTACTTGTTACTAGAATCTTGGGGGGATGGATGTTCACCGAACAGTGAGAACACAGAACATTCCTTCTCATAAAACCATGAAATACCACTGATATTTCCTAATGTCTAGATATTTCCTAATGTCTACAAGGCATTGAAATCCTTTTGCTATAGATAGCACTGCATCAGCTAAAATTGTGTGTAAAATGACAAGAAAAGCGCATCTTTTGCCTTTGTTTCCCTTTAGCCTAAGATAAGAAGCTGGTGCTAAGAAGTCACCGGACAAAGGAGCACAGGAACTGATCTTTGTAATTCAACAAGCTAAAAGTCACCGACTATTTTTTGTGTGTCAGGGAAACATATGACAAACAACATCAGCACTTGCAAAATAAAAATGTTTAGCTTCTTTCTGCAGACATAACTTTTCCGTACCCTGCCATGTCTGCAAGCACCATGAGACAACATTACAACCTTTGGCCACATCACAACAAAATATTTATCATTCATAGTTTCAGAATCAAAAGGATGGTTTTTACTCTTCTGTAAAGTTTTTCACTGAAATCACTGTTACTTAAAAGTATACAGTGAAAAGATTCCTGCTCTCATCTCCTTTTTGCACCAATACCAGGACTTATGCTTAATAATGCAACAGCCTGTAGAGCGAGTTCAAATCACTGTGAGAAGTTTGAACTCACCTAGGTAATAATCTTAAAGGCACTAAGGCAGCAACTTAAACTGGGATAAACTGTATCCGAAGCTACCACAGACACCAACAGTGAGAAAACAGTAATGCACGGAATTCTGATTCTATTAAAAGTAAGCAAAAGGTCAGCACCCAGCAGTAGGCTTTTTTAGAGATGTGACCTAGAATGGCTTCAGCACAATCCAGGTTGACCTTCACTTAGTCACAGTATAGCAGGGTGTTTCAATGTAAACTGCACTGTAATTGCATGGAACGGCACAAGTTATTCAGGCATTTTGCTGGGGCAAATGTCAGGCATTGACAGCTGTAGAAAAATAAGTTATTATTATTATAATTTTATAATATTATATTATTATTATTATAAGAATGTTAAGAAAATACTCCTCAACAACAGAATATGAGGCTTCATTTTCCTACGTTTCCCCTAAACCAATCTATTTTGGATCAAGAAAGATAAGTTTAATTTCTAATGTAAGTTTAATTTCTATTGAAATCTAGACCCTCGTTCACATGACTAACAAAAATGTTTTACCGGTTTAAATGAGAGGAAGCTGACAAATAAGCCTCTGGCTTTCATCGCTAAAAAATCCAGTGACAACTAAGCCAACCAATCCGCTGTTAGCCACAATAAAGTTACTGTCTTGTGTCAAGGTTTTTCTGTTTAACACTCTGCTGCTGTTCCTCATCTGTTCCAAATGCTGTCCACATATGACCTTCCTATGTCAGCAAATACAAGTAGTTTTCTGCTCAGCACACTCTTTTAAACTCTGGTCACAAATGCATTCATAAACTTGGTACCTTTACAACTAAAGGAAGAGCCGAAACTCCTAACTTTTATCAAGCTCACTCAGCACTACACACACAGCACTTCAAACTCCCTCCCTCGCCCTGCCACAAACACACTGAGAAAGTACGAAAGACATACTTTACAGTGCAAAAAGTTGCAGGAGTCCAAGAGGTGTTAATTTACTGCTTATCTAACACATGCAAGCATAAGCCACAGAACTTCAGAACATGAAATTACCCCTTACATAAAAAGTCTGGTTTTATTCAGAAGTCTACTTCAGGAAAACTGTGTCCCAGTGTTCTTATAAGCAATATAAGCATTGCAGCTGTTTACGTCACACAATATCACTTCACAAACATCAGCTAATCATTGTAATGAATTCAAGAATATTTTTTTTTTCCTTAATAAAATCTTCTCAAGCCACATTATAGTCTTAGAAGATCCTAACATGTCTGCAACCAGCTGAAAGAGGCTGGTGGATCTCCCCCAGCTACAACGTCAACCCAAACACAAAACATTGTATCTGTTGACAAACTCTCAAGAAAATACATCTATTAAGGCAGACAAAACATGTCTGAAAGCCTCAGACAGAATTCTACACAACAGTAAGAGAAGCAGAGCCAAATCCCACCAAGTTGGTGCCCGGATTTTGTGCACAAGGCTCTGCTTCACCTTTTCTCATCCATTCTGTTTCTCTCCTGTAGTTTGGTTCCATATGAAGAAATGCTAAACGAAGAACAGTGTTTGGATGTAACTTCTTTACTGACAGAGAAGAGGCTCCACAAAAGCTTTCTGCACCAACAGGAAAGAAAACAGGCCTGGATTTATTTACACAGGCAGACACAGCTTGAATCCTTACAGGAATTACAGGACTCTTGTTTTCAAAATGAAACAGAGGAGATGAAAACTTGCTTTTCTCCTAGAAGTAAACGGAATTACCTGCTTTCAATCCTTCCTCAACAACCAAAAGCCCAACTAGAAAAAAGCAGAAAAAAATTTCCACTAAGTTCCCACTGAGATCAAGAAGAATTAGAGTTAACTTCTATCTAAAATAATTTTGCAAAACACAATGTCTTTGCCTGCGAAGGACATGATAGGAGCTTATATAAACTCAAGCCATTTCTTTCACATTCCCTTAAGTATAAGCAAGAACCTCAAACGTTACGGATCCTATTTGACTTACAAGCATCTTCTTAATGAATGAATAACTAAGACTTCCTGTAAAATCTGTCAGAGCAGTTGGGAAGGGACTGTAAGGAACTTGGTCTGACTCTGCTTTTTCTTTCATATCTCCTTTTTTATAAAAACCTTATTGGAGGCTAGCCTTGAAAACTCAGTATCACAAAAACTCTTAACCTCTTCCTTTAGCAATTTCAAACATGAAAAGACTTCTCTAAGTGTGATCCTGCATAGTTTACAAGCTCCGAAAAACTGAAACCACCCCAAAGTTTTATTCAAAATAAAGGAAAAGCAGCAGACTATTTCAAAAGGTAACTGAACTAAGACCACCGACTGTGCGAATGTGCATATATCCAGACAGCTAAGGTCAGCAGGCCAAAGTGTACAGTAAATTCCACATCTGCCCTGACACTTACCCTGCTTACCTAGAATGACAGAGTTCCTCACCCCACTTCTTTTTTTTTGCACTCTGGTATGTAAGCAAGGTAGACTGCACTCCAACACTAGTGATACTCTAGGCAAAGCTATCTCAGCATGTGAGGTCTCAAAAAAAGTTTTCCAGTTCAAGCAGGCCCTTCAAGTCACTGAACTGAAATGCAAATCACGCAAAATGTTACCCACAGCCCCTCACCAGGGTTGTTTTTTTTTTTTAAAGCTTTTATTGTCATCAACAGCTATTAGTAAATAGTAACTTTGTCTTACACAGCTGTACCTTTCTTTATATTATGGATGAGATACTCATTCCGAATACCCAGTGATGCCAGAGAAAGCAAGGACGAAACAGTACCCTTCCAAAAATGGAGTCTGGGTCAAAGGAAGCTAGAAACAGTTAAGTTCTGTAAGCAAACCTGATTGTAGTGAAGTTAATATGCTGAGTGAGGGCACAGAGATAGGTTAAATAGTGAGGGGGGTGAAAGAAAGAAAAAAAAAAAAGAAAAAAGAGTGAAGAAGATAGCAAACTTGCTTGGGCTGTTGACCTTTTAGAGTAGCCATTAAAAAAAAAAATCTGTTTAACTGTCAGACAGGAACTTTCGACAATAACATTCCTTGGGTGTGCAAACAAGAAAAATCCTCACCAGCAAATCTTAAAAAGATTAGTATACAGCCTTTAAGGGTCCATTAGGTCCTTTCAACCTGAAAAGTCTCCTCCACAATTTAAAACTGAGTTGCCCCAAACTCAGCACTGCCCTTGACAGAAAACACATCTCTTCCTTGAAACTGAGTTTGCCAGTGCTAGGAGACTCCGCTGCTCCGCTAGGAAGGCTTCAGCACCAGCCAAAACAGCTGATACAGTCATATAGTTCACCACAAGAACATAACAACACGTGCCACCAGATATCTAGCGATCACCCAGCTCCAAGAAGCAGATGAGTGCAGTCCACAGGACAGGACAGTAGCACACGCGGAGGTGATATCTACAAGCCCAGTGAAACACTGCATGGACAGAGGGATTTTCTGACAATCGATTACAACTTCAGCTTCAAATAGTAGCAATAATGGAAATACCAGCAAATGAAGCAGACAGAGTAGCCATAAGCACAAAACTAGCACTACTACCCTCTCCACCACGGGGAACAACGCAACAAAGTGGATACAGAGTGTTGTTTGTGAGCACAAGCTCAGCAAGGAAGAAAATTTTTCCAGATACACCTTACACCAACTGGAGTGCCCAACTGCTCTTTCACAGGATTAGAATAATCCAGAAATCAAACAACCACACCCACAGGATCTTTAGTTGGAAGAAATGAAAGGCAGACTCCACATGATTTGGAGAAGGATGACAAATCACAAAACCATCTATATCCCTGGGAACCAATGCAACTGGTGAAAGAAATGTATGGAGTAGTTACAACACACCACAAATATCAGCAATGGCTGTGGCATATACAAGGATTCTAAGTGTTTTCATAATAAAAGAATCTGCCATCAGAAATCCTATATAAACTAGCTGTTTCCAACATCCTTAGTTCTTGCTTCTACCTGATGTTTCAATGCCACAGTTCAAAAAACTAGCAGTCCTTTTTCACCAAATTACTACCCTCTGAAACATGTATTCTCTAAAGCTTTTCAAATAAAATGTCTCATTCTAGTAGAGAGGAAAAAAATACATTTGATGACAACTCATAACTTAGCCTGTTCTGAGAAACCTGAAAATTAGCTCCAGAGAGATACGAACACAAGCAATGTAATAGCAGGTTAACAGTCACTTTTGGTCAGCTGGAAAAGGTAAATATCTTAAAGTCTCAACGATTTTTTAAATATCTGCTGAGTAATATCTTAATGGTTCTTGCAACAAATAGTACAATGGCATTTGCCGAGACATCCAATTATATTTTTTTACTAGTAAGGCAGCTCATTAGTTCAGTACTATTTGGCAAACATCCGATGAGTCCGTGAGAAGTTCTCTCAACAGTCTAAGAAAACCCACGTTTTCCTCTGACCACTAGGTTGCCTTCAGTAGCCCTCCCCCTGCTATTTTTTAATTTCTTTTTTAACTTCCATTTCTCTCTCCCCCCTTCCTCCACACAACCCGTTTCCTCGCTGCTCTCCCGCCTTCCCAGGGGCCTCACTGCTGCCAGCACCCACGCGCCACGCGGAGCAACCCGCGTCTCGGCGGAGCAAGACCCGCACTGCACCGCTCCCGCATCGCTCGCCTTTGCTCAGCCGGTGTTCAGCCCCCCCGCAGCGGGCTCCGCTCGCCGCTCTCCGTTAGCAGAGTGAAAATCTTTCCGCGCAGGCACGCGACGCAGCCGCCCGCCTGCAGGAAGCGTTTCTTCACAGGACGGCACGGC